>WNFT01004017.1_pt1 | contig 12855 bp, 7 predicted proteins | sample 5400191 | NCBI WGS metagenome assembly WNFT01 (sample SAMN13153359, study PRJNA577476) | soil metagenome | isolation source: 80 cm saprolite under Madrone tree | place: USA:California | collected 2016-06-14
AGCCCGATCTCTGGCGGACACCCTTTGGGAGTTCGAAGTAGGTGCGAAGCCTCGCGACACGCCGGAACGGCTTGCTGATGTCCGGAGCCGGCTGTTGGCCCACGCACAGTCAATTTCCGACCGCATGGTTCGATTTGAATACGAGACACTCTTCAAATCGCGATGCGATCCGCGGGGATTGAGAAGAGGGACACCTCCCTCGGCCGCCAGCGCGGTCGGGCGCGAAGGACCGCCACCGCCGCCGCGCCCGCCTCAGCGCCTTCAGCGCGAGATCTTGTTTAGAATTCTTCTTCATTTCCCTGAGGTGATTGACGAAGTGGCGCAAGAGTTCGATGCTCTCAACATGCCCGAGGCCGAGCTGAATGCGCTGCGCCGAGAGATTTTAGGGCTCACAGCCGCGCAGCCGGGGCTTGACGCTGAGGCGCTGCAACAACACCTTGTAAAAACCGGGTGCGCGGCGACCGTGGTGGGCCTTCTATCGCCATCCGTCGACACGGGTTTTCTTGTCCGGTGCCCCGATCCGACCTCCGCCCGCAGGGAATGGACGCATGTGGTCAGAATGCTGATGGGCGGTGATCGAGCAGCTATGGTCCAGGCAGGAAACGATCTCGAGCACGACGTATCGGCGGAGATCTGGGAGCGGTTTCAGGCCGCCAGGGAGTGGGTGGTGCAGCAGGGTCTGATCGGTGACGACCAGATTTGACCCCTCGCAGCCCTTGATCGAAGTTTGTCGCGAGACCCTTTTTGAAGAAAACGCTCTCGTGCGCCGGCTCTGCCCGAACGAGAGTTAACACTGATTGCCTAGGGATGGTGGGATGGTGAGCAAGGCGGCGAATACGGCTGAGGTGACGGAAACCCGTGAGGAGGCGGCGGAGGCGCCGTTGCTCGACACTCTTGCCGCTGCGATCAAAAAGATGCTGGCCCGCGGCAAGGAGCGAGGCTACCTGACCTATGACGAGTTGAACGCTGCTCTGCCGCAGGATCAAGTGTCCTCGGAGCAGATCGAGGACACAATGACGATGCTCTCCGAGCTCGGGGTCAATGTCATCGAGAGCGAGGAGAGCGACGAGCCAACTGCCGCCGAGGGAGACGAGGCCGACAGCGAAGTCCGTGGTAACCTCGACGACGACGACATCGGCCGCACCGACGATCCCGTTCGCATGTATCTGCGCGAGATGGGGTCCGTCGAGCTGCTGTCACGCGAGGGCGAAATCGCGATCGCCAAGCGCATCGAGGCCGGCCGCGAGATGATGATCGGCGGCATCTGCGAGAATCCGTTGACGATTCGCGCCATCATCGGCTGGCGCGATGCCCTCAACGAAGGAAAAATGCTGCTGCGCGACATTATCGATCTCGACGCCACATACGGCAGCGGCGGGTTTGAGCAAGTACCGGCAGAGGCGGTCGGCTCCACGCCCCCCGAAGCTGGCTCGCAGGCTAATGGCGAGGCCGGCAATGAGGAGGATGCCGCCGCCGAGCTTGCGGGGATCGAGAGTGACATCGCCGTCGAGGAGGCGGATGGCGAGGAGAGTTCGATCTCGCTTGCCGCTATGGAAGCTCAGGTAAAGCCGAGCGCACTTGCGACGTTTGATGCGATCGCCGAGATCCACAAGAAGCTGCACAGGCTCCAGGATCAGCGGATCAACGCCTTGTACAAGGGCGAAGATTTGTCGCGGGCGACGGAACGCCGCTACGAGAAGCTCAAGGCGGCAATGATCGACAACATCAAGCGGGTGCGCCTCAACAATACGCGCATCGAACATCTCGTCGAGCAGCTCTATGACGTGAATCGCCGGCTTGTCGCCGATGAAGGAAAATTGCTGCGAATGGCCGAGAGCAGCGGGATCAAGCGCTCGGAATTTCTTCAGCACTACATCGGCAGCGAGCTCGCCGCGGATTGGCTCGATCGTGCCCGCTTGCTGCCCGCCCGTGGTTGGGCAAAACTGGACGAAAGGCATGCAGCTGACGTCGCAAGGCTGCGCGGCGCCATCGTCCAGGTCGCTGCCGAGACGAAGCTGCCGATCAATGAGTTCCGCCGGGTGGTACAGACCGTTCAGCGGGGTGAACGCGAGGCGAGCCGAGCCAAGAAGGAGATGGTCGAGGCCAACCTACGGCTCGTGATCTCGATCGCCAAGAAATACACCAATCGCGGCCTGCAATTTCTGGATCTGATCCAGGAGGGCAATATCGGCTTGATGAAAGCCGTCGACAAATTCGAGTACCGCCGCGGCTACAAATTCTCCACCTATGCAACTTGGTGGATCCGCCAGGCGATCACGCGGTCGATTGCCGATCAGGCGCGCACGATCCGCATCCCGGTGCACATGATCGAGACCATCAACAAGCTGGTGCGCACCTCACGGCAGATGCTGCACGAGATCGGCCGCGAGCCGACCCCGGAGGAGCTGGCAGAGAAGCTCGCGATGCCGCTCGAAAAGGTGCGCAAGGTGTTGAAGATCGCCAAGGAGCCGATCAGCCTCGAGACGCCGATCGGCGACGAGGAGGATTCGCATCTCGGCGACTTCATCGAAGACAAGAACGCAGTGTTGCCGCTCGATGCGGCGATCCAGGCCAATCTGCGCGAAACGACGACCCGGGTTCTCGCTTCGCTGACGGCGCGGGAGGAGCGCGTGCTGCGCATGCGCTTTGGCATCGGCATGAATACCGATCACACCCTCGAAGAGGTCGGCCAGCAATTCTCGGTGACCCGCGAGCGCATCCGCCAGATCGAGGCGAAAGCGTTGAGAAAGTTGAAGCATCCGAGCCGCTCGCGGAAATTGCGCAGCTTTCTCGACACTTGATCGCCCTGGTGGGCGCCCTGGGGCCCGTAGTTCAGCTGGTTAGAACACGCCGCTCATAACGGTGTAGTCGCAGGTTCGAATCCTGCCGGGCCTACCACCGTGGTCCCACGGATTGCCGATGAAGCCTCGGTATCGCTCGACGACGGCGAGCCCTGAGCGTCCGCCAAATCGCGGAATGCGGCTGCCTCAAGGTCTACGCCTTCGCGATTCGCAAGCTCTGGAAAGGGCAAGTGCGAGCGAAAGGATTGCGTTCTCTAGCTCAGGCCGCGATGTTGACAATATCGCAAATAATGTGGTACGCTGTGTAGACATTTTAACCAATTGGCGGCATGGCATGATGAACACTAGGTAGCCGATGGCTGGCGCCTGCCGGTTTGGACCATGTTAGAGACCGGGGGAAGACTTTAGGTTGGGCTCCCGCCTGAATCCCACCTGAATTATCAGGTGGGGGAGAAGTGGCTATCGCGTAATGCGCAAAGCGAGCACGCCGTCAATGACGCGCCGGGAAGGTCGGTGAGGCACCTGCATATTTCGAGAAACTCGGCAGGCGATGCTGAGCCAACAACCTGCCGAGCGGTCACGAGACCTGGGCGAGCTCGCGTACCCGGGTCGACCGGGCGGCGGCGAGGTGGTCCTTCGCCAGCACGGTATAGACTGCGGGCAGGACGAAGAGAGTGAACAGCGTGCCGATCGACATGCCGGCGACGACGACAACCCCGATCGAGAAGCGGCTTGCGGCACCCGCGCCGGTCGCGATCAGCAATGGGACCAGTCCGACAACCATTGCCGCCGTCGTCATCAGGATCGGCCGCAGCCGGACCCGCGCGGCCTGCTCGATCGCGCGCCGGCGGTCGAGGTTCTCGCGCACCTGCAGCACATTGGCGAACTCGACCATCAGGATGCCGTGCTTGCTGATCAGCCCGATCAGAGTGACCAGCCCGACCTGGGTGTAGATGTTCATCGTCGCCAAGCCGAAGAACAGAGGGATCAATGCCCCGCAGATCGACATCGGCACGCTGACGAGGATCACCAGCGGGTCCCGCAGGCTCTCGAACTGCGCCGCCAGCACCAAAAAGATCACGATCAACGCGAAGATAAAGGTGATGGTCAGCTGATTGCCCTCGCGCACGTATTGGCGGGTGTCGGAGAGGTAGTCGTGACTGAACCCGCGCGGCAGGTTCTTCGTTTGGCTTTCGAGAAAATCGACCGCCTGCCCCATCGTCACCCCGGGCATTGGCACCGCCTGGAAAGTGGCGGAGTTGAGCTGGTTGTATTGGGTCAGTGAATTGGGCTGCGTATCCATCTCGAGCGTCACCAGATTGGATAGCGGCACCGGCTGGCCGGTCGGGGTGGTGATATAGTAGCGGGTCAGCGTATCCGGTGTCAGACGGTCGGCCCGTGTCACTTGCGGTATTACCTCGTAAGACCGGCCGCCGAGATTGAAGCGGTTGACGTAATTCTCGCCGACCAGCAGTGCCAATGTATCGCCGATCGACTGCATGGTCAGGCCGAGCTCGTTGACTTTCGAGCGGTCAACCCTGACCTGGATTGTCGGCTGGTTGAAGTCGAGATCGCTGTCGGTGACCATGAAGAGACCGCTCTTGCGAGCTTGCGCCTTGATCTTGTCCATCGCCAAATAGAGCTCTTTGTACTCTCCGGTCGAATAAATCACCATCTGGACCGGCAGCCCGCCGATCGATCCGGGCAGCGGCGGCAGCGAGAAGACGAAGGCGTTCATCCCCTCGACAGATGACGCCTTTTGCTGCATCAGCGGTTTTAATTTCTGGGCCGAACGCGAGCGCTCGCCCCAGGGTTTGAGAATAGCGCCCGCAATGCCCTGGTTGGGGCCGAACCTGCCGTTGACAATGAAGCGCAGATCGGTCTCGGCGAACGAGCCGAAGGCTTGGTCGAGCTTGTCGGTGTAGGCCTCCTGGTAATCGAGATTGGAATATTGCGGTGCTTTGGTCAGTGCGAACAGGACCCCCTGATCCTCTTCGGGCGCTAGTTCAGCTTTCGTGTTCATGTACATCAGAACGAGGCTGGCGAAGACAGCCGCGGCAAACAGCGCGGTCACCGGACGATAGTCCAATGATCGTTCCAGCTTGCGCCCGTACCACTCGGTCAAACGGGAAAAGAAGCGATCGATCAGGTGAACAAATCGACCGTGCAACATCTCCCGGGACAGCAAGAGGGAGCACATCATCGGCGACAAGGTCACCGCGACAACGCCGGAAATGATCACCGCGCCGGCCAGGGTAAAGGCGAATTCGCGGAACAACGCGCCGGTGACGCCGCCGAGAAAGCCGATCGGGGCATAGACTGCAGCCAAGGTCAGGGTCATCGAGATGACCGGGCCGGCGATCTCACGGGCCCCGATCAGTGCCGCCTGTGCCGGGGTGCGGCCCGCCTCGATATGGCGATAGACGTTCTCGAGGACGACGATTGCGTCGTCGACGACGAGGCCGATAGCCAGCACCATCGCGAGCAAGGTCAACAGGTTCAGGCTGAACCCGAGCGATGCCATGATAATCCCGGCACCGACCAGCGACAGCGGGATCGTCACGACCGGGATCAGCACCGCGCGTAAGCTGCCGAGGAACAGGAAAATCACCCCGACGACGATGACGACCGCGGCGGCGAGCGTCGCTTTCACCTCATCGATCGAGGCCTGAATGAACTTGGTCGAGTCGTAAGCCACCTGCATCTTGACCGAAGCCGGCAGGTTGCGCTCGATCTCGGGCAGCAACGCCCGAATACCTGAGACCAGCGACAACGGGTTGCCGGTCGGGGTCGCCTGGACGCCGATGAAGACGGCGTGCTGGCCATTCATCTCGATGCTCGAAGTCCAGCTCTTGGCATTGAGATCGACGCTGGCGATGTCTTCCATCCGCACCACCGCCCCGTCCTTCGCCTTTACCACCATCTTATTGAACTGCTGGATTTCGGCGAGCCCGGTATCGGCGTTGACATTGGTGACAGTGAAGTAGCCTTTGGCCTGGCCCGGCGCCGACTGGAAGTTATTGGCGCGGATCGCGGCGGCGACGTCACTGGCCGAAATCCCACGTGCTGCCATATGCGCCGGGTCGAGCCAGAGGCGCATGGCAAAGGTCTGCCCGCCGAGGATGTCGGCCGAAGCGACACCATCGACAGTGGCGAGCAGCGGCTGCACGACGCGGGTCAGATAATCGGAGATCGCTGCGCTCGACAATTCCGGGCTGGCGAAGCCGATATACATGACTGCCGTCGTCTGCCCGGTCGATTTGATGATGATCGGGTCTTGCGACTCTTTCGGAAGCTGGAACTTGACCTGCTGGACCTTGGCCATGATGTCGGTCAGCGCCTGGCTCGGGTCGTAATTGAGCCGGATATAGGCGGTGACCGTGCTGGTTCCCTGGATCGAGGAGGCGGTCAGGTAATCGATGCCCTCGGCGGTCGACACCGCTTGCGAGATCGGCGTCGTGATGAAGCCCTGCATCAAACCGGGCGAGGCGCCGGGGTAGATCGTCGTAACCGTGATCGTCGTGTTCGATAGCTTCGGGTATTGGCGGATCTGCAAGCCAGTCATGGCCTTGAGGCCGATCAACAGGATCAGCAGGCTAACCACCAGGGCCAGCACCGGCCGGCGGATGAAGATGTCGGTAAAGGACATATCTCAGTTCCGTGTCAGCGTTGCCGGCGGCTGCGGCGCGGGCGAGTCGCTGATCGCGACTTGCGCGCCGTTCTGGACCTTGACCTGACCCGCGGCGATGACGCGGTCGCCGGGCTTGAGCCCGTCGAGGATTGCTACCTTATTGCCCCACCGCGCCCCGGTTTTTATCGGAGTGCGCACCGCCTTGAAAATCGGATCGCCCTTGGCGTCCTTGCCGTCCTCGCGGATCACGTAAACGCTGTCGCCGTAGAGCGTGTAGTCCACGGCGGTCTCGGGCAGCACCATCATATCGGGTTGCGGCGGCAGCACCACGGCGGCATTGACGAACATGCCGGGCAGCAGAGCGTTGTCGGGATTCGGCATCGTTGCCTGGATCGCCATCGTCCGGGTATCGGCGCTGATCTGCGGCTCGATCGTCGTGATCTCGGCGCTAAAGGTGCGGCCGGGGAACGCGTCGGCGGTGACGTTCACCCGCTGACCGACCGAGATCTGCGCGCGCATCTGCGACGGCAGGGTGAAATTTACGTACAGCGTCGACAGGTCGGTCAGCGTGGCGATCCGGGCGCCCGGCGTGAGGTATTGCCCGAGTTCGATCTGTCGCGTGCCTAGCTGGCCCGCGAACGGGGCGCGGATCAGCTTTTGATTGATGAGGGCTTCGGTCTTGATGATCTGTGCCCTGGCCTGGTCGAGCTGGCTCTGCTTCTGGTCGACGGTCTCCCGTGCCGTGAAATCGCGCTTCGCGAGTTCGCTGGAGCGCTGGAGCGTGGTCTCGGCCCAACGCGCTTGTGCCTGATAATTGGCGAGGTCGCCGCGTTCCGGCGCGTCGTTGAGCTGGACGAGCGGGTCACCGGCTTTCACCGTCGCTCCGGCCTCAAAAGAGATTTTGGTCACGCGTCCGCCCACCTCCGGATTGATCGTGACCTGATGCACTGCCGCAACCGAACCGATGCCGGCGGCAAACCGCGGTACCGCCTCGGTCTTGACCTCGACCGCACTGATTTGCGCGGGCGGCGGCTTGTTGTTGGCGAAATAGCTCGCGATCGCCTGCGCGCGAAACCGGTTGAAGCCGTAGAGTCCGCCGAGCACGAGCGTAACCAAGAGCGCGGCAATCACCAGCCATCGGAACGTGTGCGCCGGGCGCGAGGTCGCGCGCCGGATCTCATCGGATTCGCGCAAGGGTCGGTTCGGCCTCAGGTCTTCCGCAAGCGCGCCAGAGGTCCATTCGCCGTCCATGAGCGTTGTCTCCTCCTAGTCTGCACCGAGTTCGAGCGGGCTCTCCGAGCAGGTGCCGAGCGCCGTGATGATCGCCGCATCCTTCATCCCGATACCGCGCAGGATGAACCAGCTTGTCTCCTCGACCAGTGCCTCGAGCGTTCCCTGATAGGCGATCGAAGCGCGGACCGGCAGGAGGACGAACGCCACCATTGCGGCAACATGGTGGCTCAACCAGAAGCGGTTCGCCGAGGCGCTCGTTTCGACCATGAGGTCGCCCGCCGCTCCGGCGGCGTCGAGCGATGCGGCGAAAAGCGGGTGAACCCGCGCGAATATGTGGTCGAACAATTCGCGCGCATAGTCGCCATCCTCGAGAAAGCTGTAGAGGACGAGACGCAGGCGCGTGTCGAGCTCGGTCCGATCGATCCCCCCGCCGAGCAGAAAATACCGCACCATAAAATGGATCATGTGGACCAGTGTGGTCGTGGACGGCTGGAGAGCAGCTAGGCATTCGAGAGCCGGATCGCCTTCACAACCCAATCGCAGAATTTCCTCGTACAGCTGCTTTTTGGTTGGGAAGTGGCGGAACAACAGTGCTTCGGAGATCCCGGCGGCATCGGCGAGCTCCTTCGTCGTGGTTCCGGCGAAGCCCTTGTGGGCAAAGAGCGGAACTGCCGCCGCGACGATTGCTTTACGCCGTTCGTCGGCATCTAGACGGGTCACAGCCATGCGCGCAGCTAGTAAGCGCTCACTCACCAAGTGTCAAGCCAGAGTACCGCACGATTGACAATATCGCAATAATGTGGTACGGTGCACAGATCTTTTACCAATGGCGGGGTGGCATGATGCGCGCTGGATTGGCCGACGGTTGGCGCCTGCCAGTGTGGGGCCCATGTTGCAGACGGGGAACACCATAGGTTGGGCATCCTCCTGTTTATTTCCTGCAGAAACAGGCGGACGGAGTGCACCTCTTGCGCAACACGCGACACGCTCACCAGCCACGGTAGGAGACCCGCCAGATCGTGCCGTTGCCGTCCTCGCTGACCAGCAGCGCGCCGTCGCCGGCGACCGCGACACCGACCGGGCGGCCCCACACGCGGCGGTCGTCGACCACAAAGCCGGTCAGGAAATCTTCGTATTCGCCGGTCGGCTGGCCATTTTTCAGCAATACGTGAACTACCTTGTAACCGGTCCTCCTGGTGCGGTTCCACGACCCGTGGAACGAGGCAAAGATGTCGCCGCGGTATCCGGCGGGAAACTGCGCGCCATCGTAAAACGTCATTTGCATCGAAGCCGAATGCGGCTGGACCAGCACATCCGGCACGATTACCCGGCTGCGCAGGGCGGGCTGCGCCCCGGGATGGCGGGGATCTTGGTTGGCGCCGATATAAAACCACGGCCAACCATAAAAGGCGCCTTCATGCACCCGGGTCAGATAATCGGGGACGAGATCGTCACCGAGGCCGTCGCGCTCGTTGACCGAGCACCAGAGGTCGCCGGTGCCTGGCTGGACCGCCATGCCGACGCAATTGCGCAATCCGGTTGCGAAGAACCGTTTGTCTTTGCCCTCCGGGGTGAAGGACAGGACGAGGGCGCGCCCTTCGTCCGACTGCCAGGGCGCACTGATCAGGCGATCGGCCGCATTGCTGTGCGAGCCGATCGAGACGAACATGCGGCTGCCGTCGGCCGAGAAGACGACATCGCGGGTCCAATGCCCGCCCCGCGGCAACCCGGTGACGATCGCCTCTCGCGGGCCGGCGGGCTGCAGGTCCCCCGAGCGATAAGGAAAGCGGACGACAGTATCGGTGTTTGCGACATAGACGTAGCGTGGGTTCGGTCCCGGCGGCCAGAAAGCGATCCCAAAGGGCTGATAAAGCTCTTCGGCGAAGGTACGGATCTCCGGCTTTGCGGCGCCATCGACAGCGCGCAATATGCGGATCCGGCCCGGCCCGCCCTCGGCGACAAACATATCGCCGCTCGGCGAAACCCGGATCAGCCGGGGATTGTCGAGACCGCTGGCGAAGAGCTCGACGACAAAGCCGGGTGGCGCTTTCAGCGAGGCATTGGCGGTGTGCGCCACCACGGTGGGGCCGCGGCTGGCACTCGCCGTCTCATTGGGTGGCGGCATGTCCGCCGGGGTGATCTTGCGCCGCACACCGGGCGCGTCGCCGCGCCAGTCGCCGTATGCTGCAGCGCCGGTCAGAACGGGCGGGGATTGGCTCAAGGCCGCGGGTGTTATGATGCCGACCAAAGCTGCCGCGATAATGCCCTTCGGCTTTGGTAATATCCCCATTCAGCGTACCTCGAAGGGCGGCGGATCCCATGGCGGCCTACCAGTACATCTATGTGATGAAAGGCTTGAGCAAGACCTATCCTGGCGGCCGCGAGGTGCTGAAGGATATCTGGCTGTCCTTCCTACCCGGTGCCAAGATCGGGGTGCTGGGCGCAAACGGCGCGGGTAAATCGACCTTGCTGCGGATCATGGCGGGTGACGAGCGGGATTTTGCCGGCGAAGCCTGGGCGGCGGAGGGGTCGCGGGTCGGCTATCTGCCGCAGGAGCCTACGCTCGATCCGACCAAGGACGTCCTCGGTAATATCATCGAGGGGCTCGCCGAGACCAAGGTCTTGCTCGACCGCTTTGAGGCAGTCAGCGCGCGCTTTGCCGAAGACCTCCCGGAAGCGGAGATGGATGCGCTGATTGCCGAGCAGGGCGAGCTCCAGGAAAAGATCGAGCAAGCCAATGCATGGGAACTCGATCGAACCATCGAGATCGCGGTGGACGCGTTACGCTGTCCGCCTGGTGATGCGGAAGTCGCAAACTTATCGGGTGGCGAGCGGCGCCGGGTCGCGCTGTGCCGGCTGCTGCTGCAACGCCCGGACCTTCTATTGCTCGACGAGCCGACCAATCATCTCGACGCCGAGTCGGTCGCGTGGTTGCAGCGCTTTCTCGAGGATTACCCCGGAACAGTTGTGACCGTCACCCATGACCGCTATTTCCTCGACGAGGTCGCCGGCTGGATCCTCGAGCTCGATCGCGGCCGGGGCATCCCCTATGAGGGCAATTATTCGCGCTGGCTCGAGCAAAAGCAGCAGCGGCTCGATCAGGAAGGCCGGCAGGAGGCGGCGCGGCGGCGAACCCTCGAACGTGAGCTCGAATGGGTAAGGCAGAGCCCGCGTGCACGGCAAGCGAAGAGCAAGGCCCGGCTTTCCGCTTATGAGACCTTGGTCGCCCAGAGCCGGGAAAAAGCCCCTGAGATGGCCCAGATCGTGCTGCCTCCAGGGCCGCGGCTTGGCGATCTGGTGATCGAGGCCCAGCACGTCGCGAAAGGCTTTGGCGACCGGCTGTTGATCGAGGCGCTCGATTTCCGCTTGCCCGCGGGCGGCATCGTCGGGGTGATCGGTCCGAATGGGGCCGGTAAGACAACCCTCTTCCGCATGGTCACCGGCCAGGATACGCCCGACGACGGCCGGTTCCGGATCGGCGACAGCGTCAAGCTCGGCTATGTCGACCAGTCCCGCGACGCCCTCGTCGCGTCGAGCACGGTATGGCAGGAGATCTCGGAGGGGCAGGACGAAATCGACCTCGGACGCCGGAAGATGGCGAGCCGCGCCTACTGCGCGTTGTTCAATTTCCGCGGCGCCGACCAGCAAAAGAAGGTGGGGCAGTTGTCAGGCGGCGAGCGCAATCGCGTCCACCTCGCCAAGATGCTGAAGACCGGCGCCAATGTGCTGCTGCTCGACGAGCCGACCAACGATCTCGACGTCGACACCCTGCGTGCCCTCGAAGAAGCTTTGCTGGATTATCCTGGTTGCGCGGTCATCATCACTCACGATCGCTGGTTCCTCGACCGCGTTGCCACCCACATCCTCGCCTTCGAAGGCGACAGCCAAGTTGTTTGGTTCGAAGGCAACTATGCCGATTACGAGGCCGACCGGCGTCGGCGCCTCGGCGCCGAGGCCGATCAGCCTCACCGCATCCGCTACAAGCCTATAGTGCGCAGCTGAGTTCAGCGCGGCACGGAGTTTCCGGTCTTCTCGCGCAACTGGGTAATTAGACCCTGCACCTGCCCGCCACTGCGCTGGATGACGGCCGCGAACTCGGAGCGCTGCGTCACGGCCATGCTGATGCCGTCGACGGCGACATCATTGATCTTGTAGCTGCCGCTGCGATCCGTCAGATGCCACTCCACCTTGACCGGCGGGCCGCCCGTCGGGCGGATGATTTCGCTTGCGACAATCGCCCCCTCGGGACCTGGTCGGCTGCCCGTCACCTTGAGTGTCTCACCGCTATAGGCCGCCAGCTGAGCGCTATAGACGAGCGCGATGTAATCCTCGAACAGCTTGAGGAATTCCTGCTGCTGTTCGGGAGTGGCAGTCTTCCAGTACCGCCCGAGGACAAAGCGCGCTATCCCTGGCACGTCGAAATCTTCTCGGAACAGCTCCTGAAAACGGGCCGCTCTCTGCGCAGGAGTTGCATTCTTGCTCAATACTTCGAGAGCGCGGTTACCGAGATGGTTGATCACGGCGGCTGGATCCGCAGCGGCAAGAGCGGCCGGGGCCAGCGCCGCTGCGATCAAGACAAAAGCGGCAGTCAGAACGGAGCGTCGCGTCATTACCGTGATACCTCAGGAACGTTTGGTGTTTCAGAAACAAAGACCGGCCGGGCGGCCAGGCTCTTGGCCCAAGCAGGCGCTGCTGGGCTGTCGTTCCGGCTGAACGAGGATGGCGGCGGCAGATTCTGCTCCTTCTCGTGGCGGATCAATGCCGCCCGGCGCTGTCGATAGAGCGAGCGGATGGTGGCGTAGTAGTCGAGCGATGTGCGCTCGATGTCGGCCAGGGTCTCGATGTAGCGGGACCGCTGATCGATGCCGGCGACCCCGCCGCGCACGAACGGAATCCAATAGAGGGTGTATGGATTGCCAGTGACGAGCCTGTTGAATGGATCACCGAACCCCTCGGCGACCTGGCCGCCGAGGTCGCGCGGGGTTGAGGGACCGAGAACCGGCACGACAAGGTAAGGCCCCTCGGGAATCCCCCAGACGCCGAAGGTGAGTCCGAGATCGTCCTCGTGATAAGGAAGCTCCCCCCACCGCCCGGCGACATCGATAAGGCCGCCCACGCCGAGGGTCGAGTTCAGGGTAAAGCGCGCAAACGTCTGTCCGGCGCGCTCGAACTCGCCTTGCAGCGCGTCGT
>WNFT01007622.1_pt1 | contig 12854 bp, 14 predicted proteins | sample 5400191 | NCBI WGS metagenome assembly WNFT01 (sample SAMN13153359, study PRJNA577476) | soil metagenome | isolation source: 80 cm saprolite under Madrone tree | place: USA:California | collected 2016-06-14
GCAGCGGCCGGTACCGTCGTGATCGACAATTCCTCGTGCTGGCGCTACGACCCCGACGTCCCGCTGATCGTGCCCGAGGTCAACGCCGACGCGGTCGCTGGCTTCCGCAAGAAGGGCATCATCGCCAACCCGAACTGCTCGACCGCGCAGCTCGTGGTCGTGCTCAAGCCGTTGCACGATAAGGCCAAGATCACACGGGTGGTGGTAGCGACCTATCAATCGGTCTCAGGTGCCGGCAAGGAGGCGATGGACGAACTATTCGCGCAGACCAAGTCGGTCTACACGCTCGACGACATCACGCCGAAGAAGTTTCCCAAGCGCATGGCCTTCAACGTGATCCCCCATATCGACGTCTTCATGGATGACGGGTTCACCAAGGAAGAGTGGAAGATGGTGGCCGAGACGAAAAAGATCCTGGACCCCAAGATCAAGGTCGTCGCCACTTGCGTGCGTGTGCCGGTCTTCGTCGGCCATTCGGAGGCGGTGAATATCGAGTTCGAGAAGCCGATCACGGCGGAAGAGGCGCGAGACGTTCTCCGCGACGCGCCGGGCGTGATCGTCATCGACAAGCGCGAGGCGGGTGGCTACGTCACGCCCTACGAGGCGGCGGGCGAAGACGCGACCTATGTCAGCCGCATCCGCGAGGACCCGACGGTAGAGAACGGTCTTGCGCTGTGGTGCGTCTCGGACAATCTGCGCAAGGGCGCGGCGCTCAATGCGATTCAGATCGCCGAATGCCTCATCAAGCGCAAGCTGATCGAAGCCAAGCGCAAGGCGGCGTAACCGGGGCCGCCGGGCATATTCAGGCCCAAATTGCCATATCGATCCCGCGCTCGTCGGGATCAGCAGTCGATGGAAAGCGAACGGCTTGACCTTTGCAGATGCGAGCTGCGGTCCATGCCGCAGCGCAGGCGTCCAATAGATCGTCTGGACCGCATTCTTTGGCCAAGCCGAGGCGGGTCGACAGGAGCGCCTCGCTGTATCCGTTCCGCGACAGCAACTGACGTCGTTCTTTCAACCCGCTTTCGTCAATGCCGTCAGGATTTTTTCGACGCGAGACCTTCTTGGGAAGCTTCATGGCGAGACCACCGTTCATTACGCAAAAGCTCACCTCCGGATGACATTCGAAGATCATGCCCTTGAACTGGAGGGCGATGGCATCCGCTTCGCGAATCTTGCCCAAGATGTTGAACGTTTGCTGGTTTATCTTTTTCGGCGGCGCAGAATTTACCTGCTCGATCTCGCATGCCTGCAAGAACGACATCGCTGCAAGCGCTGCCCTGCTTGGCGGCGGAAAGATGCTCGATTGCCGATCGCGACCGAGGATCTTGCGGCACGCGATGTCAGCTGCCCGGCCACCGCGTCCAGAGATTTTGGGAAGGCCAATCGGAATATCCACGGCCACGATTTTCGGTTGTTCGGGTGCCGAGAAGACGTGATCCAGCGAGTCGAAAATTCGCGCCCTGGGTTCCTGCCCGTCAAGACAGCGGAAGACAGCAAGCCATCCTGCGCGACAACCATCCGCACCTGCGGCCCACATCGCTGACTTCTCCTATCAGCAACAGTCTGGCACGTGTCCTGCGTTGCAGCTAGCTTTGAAAAGTACCAGGCACCTGGAGACCGCAACATGACCATCCGTCCGCGCCGGAGCGTGCTCTACATGCCGGGCTCCAACGCCCGCGCTATCGAGAAGGCGCGCACCTTGCCGGTCGATGCCGTCATCCTCGACCTCGAGGATTCGGTCGCGCCCGACGGCAAGGCCACTGCCCGCGCGCAGGTGTCGGACGCAGTTTCCGCCCGCGCCTTCGGCACCCGCGAAGTCGTGGTGCGCATCAACGGTCTCGACACGCAATGGTGGCTGGACGATCTCAACGCCGTCGCCAAGGCCAAGCCCGACGCGGTGCTGGTGCCCAAGGTGTCCAACCCCCGCCACCTCGAAGACGTGGCCGAGCGCCTCGTCGACATCAGCGCCGACCAGAAAATCCGCGTCTGGGCGATGATGGAAACTCCGCTCGCCATGCTCAACGCGCGCGACATCGCGGCCGCCGCGGCGGATGTGGAAACGAGGCTCTCGGCTTTCGTCATGGGCACCAACGATCTCGCCAAAGAGACGCGTGCGGCGATCACGCCGGGACGCGCGGCGATGTTTCCGTGGCTGATGAACTGCCTGGCGGCAGCGCGCGCCTTTGGCCTCGACATCCTCGACGGCGTCTATAACGACCTCGCCAACGCCGAGGGCTTCGCGCGCGAGTGCAATGAGGCGCGAGCGATGGGTTTCGACGGCAAGACCCTCATCCATCCCAACCAGATCGGCCCGTGCAACGCGGCGTTCTCGCCGAGCGCGGAAGAGATCGCGCAAGCAAAGAAGATCATCGCTGCATTCGACCTGCCGGAGAACAGGGACAAGGGCGTCGTGCAGCTGGAGGGCCGCATGGTCGAGCGGCTCCACGCCGACATGGCACGACGCACGGTCGCGATCGCGCATGCGATCGAGGCGCGCAGCCGCGAGGCCGAGCGCGTATAGCAAGCCGGAAACTTCATCCCCGCACGCGCGTTGTCTCCCGCACAGGCAGGAGAACGCACATGCCCGAAATCCGCGAAAACAGCGACGTCGTGACCCAAATCACATGGCCGCGCTTCGGCGAGTTGGTCAAGGAAGCAGAGCCGTGCCTCTATGAGGTTGCCCACGTCGAGGCCGCGTGAGGCAAGGCGACTAAATCGCTCTGCTCACACAACTGTCATTCCCGCGCAAGCGGGGACGACGGGAATAGGTGCGAGCCAATCTGCTCGTCGCTGTATTACACCCAAGGCCGCACGGCCTTCGAGCGCTGCTCGAAGCCCTCGATCTTCTCCTGCTTGACCTTGGTCAGCCCGATGTCGTCGAGCCCTTCAAGCAGGCAATGCTTGCGGTGCGGATCGATCTCGAACTTGACCACGCCGCCGTCCGGGCCCCTGATCTCCTGCTTCTCGAGATCAATCGAGAGCGTCGCGTTGGCGCCGCGCTCGGCGTCGTCGAACAGCTTTTCCAAATCCTGCGGCTTGACCTTGATTGGTAGCACGCCGTTCTTGAAACAATTGTTGTAGAAGATGTCGCCGAACGAGGTCGAGATCACGCACCGGATGCCGAAGTCCATCAGCGCCCACGGCGCGTGCTCGCGCGAGGAGCCGCAACCGAAATTGTCGTCCGCGACCAAAATCTTGGCCTTGCGATAGGCGGGCTTGTTGAGGACGAAGTCCGGATTCTCGCTGCCGTCATCGCGATAGCGCTTCTCCGCGAACAGGCCCTTGGCCAGTCCGGTACGCTTGATCGTCTTGAGGTATTGCTTGGGAATGATCATGTCGGTGTCGACATTGATCATGCGCAGCGGCGCCGCGACGCCTTCCAACCTGGTGAATTTTTCCATGAGTCGTATTGAACTCTTCTGTTTCATGATGCCGGCGGCGTTTTGTCAAGGGACTCTCGCACCCTGAATGCGCGGCTCCCGCCGTTAACTCGCGCTCGCCTCGATTGCCGCCATGTCGTCGTCGGAGAGGCCGAAATGATGGCCGATCTCGTGCACCAGCACATGCGTGATGATTGCGCCCAGCGCCTCGTCGTGTTCGGACCAGTAGTCGAGGATCGGCCGGCGATAGAGCCACACCATATTGGGCATCTGTCCGGGCGCGCTTTCCGAGCGAAACGGCAGGCCGACGCCCTGAAACAGCCCGAGCAGATCGAATTCGGACTCTGCGTCCATCTCGTCCAGCACCTCCTCGGTCGGGAAATCCTCGACCCGGATCACGAGACCCTCGCATAGCGCCCGGAATTTCTCCGGCAGCCGCCGAAACGCCGTCTCGGCGAGCGCTTCGATTTCCTCGAGCGAGGGAGCCTTCACGACGCGCCAAGCGATCGGATCGGAAAATTTCGGATCGGCCATGGCTCAAATCTTTAGGCGAGCGCGCAGGGCCGGCCAAGTAAGTGCCGTCCGTCGCATGAGCGGCGTGCGGGCGTTGACGGGCGCGCCGCTATGGGCGAGCGTAGGCCCCATCGACGGGCGAGGGCAAAACGTGAGTCGGATAGCAGCGGTTATCATCCTCGCCGGCGCGGCCGCACTGGTATTGGCGCCTGCATCCTTTGCCCAGTTTCCGTCCGACACGCCGCGGAGCCCGGAGCTCTCGGCGCAGTCGAAGCAGCGGCCCGCGCGTGCCCGCACGCGGATCCGGGTGACCCCGGCTTATCCCTACCGGACCTATCCCACGACCTATCCGGTCCCTTACACCTACGAGGCTCCGGGCCCCGGCCACGTGCGCCAATGTGCCTCCTGGCTCGCGGCGGAAAATCGCCCGAGCGGGGCCGTCATCGTGCCGAGGATGCGCTGCTGGTGGGAGCCGGGTCGCGACCTCGGGCCGTAACGCGCGCTCAGTTCCACTCCCGCACGTCCACGAAATGGCCGGCGATCGCGGCGGCTGCGGCCATTGCGGGCGACACAAGGTGGGTGCGGCCTTTGTAGCCTTGACGGCCCTCGAAATTGCGGTTCGACGTCGAGGCGCAGCGCTCGCCGGGAGCGAGCTTGTCGGGATTCATGGCGAGACACATGGAGCAGCCCGGTTCGCGCCATTCGAAGCCGGCTTTGAGGAAGATCTTGTCGAGCCCTTCCGCCTCGGCCTGCTCCTTTACCAAGCCGGAGCCCGGCACGATCATCGCCTTGACGCTCGGCTTGACCGTCTTTCCATCGACAACGCGCGCGACCACGCGCAAATCCTCGATGCGCGCATTGGTGCAGGAGCCGATGAAAACCCGGTCGAGCGCGATGTCGGTGATCTTCTCGCCCCCTTTGAGGCCCATATAGTCGAGCGAGGTCACCGCGGCGCGGCGCTTGTTCTCGTCGGCGATGTCCTGCGGCCGCGGCACGCGGCCGATCACTGAGACGACCTGCTCGGGGCTCGTCCCCCAGGTGACGAGCGGCGGGAGCTTGGCCGCATCGAGCCTGATCTCACGGTCGAAATGCGCGCCCTCGTCCGAGCGCAGCGTTTCCCAATAGCGCAGAGCCTCGTCCCAGAGCTTGCCTTTCGGCGCGCGCGGCCGATCCTTGAGATAGGCGAATGCCTTCTCGTCTGACGCGATGAAGCCCGCCCTCGCGCCGGCCTCGACCGACATGTTGCACACGGTCATGCGGCCTTCCATGGAGAGCGAACGGATCGCCTCGCCGGCATATTCGATCGCGTGTCCAGTGGCGCCGGCGGTGCCGATCTCGCCGATGATGGCGAGGATGATGTCCTTGGCGCTGACCCCTTGGGGCAGCTTGCCGTCGACCACGGCGCGCATGTTCTTCGATTTGGTCAGGATCAGCGTCTGCGTCGCCAGCACATGCTCGACTTCCGAGGTGCCGATGCCATAGGCGAGCGCGCCGAAGGCGCCGTGGGTCGCGGTGTGGCTGTCGCCGCAAACGAGGGTGGTGCCAGGCAGCGTGAAGCCCTGCTCGGGGCCGATGATGTGGACGATGCCCTGCCGCCTGTCGAACTCGTTGAAATATTCAAGGCCGAACAGCTTGGCGTTTTCCGCGAGATAGGCGATCTGCGCCGCGCTCTCGGGATCGGGATTGGGCGCCTTGCGGTCGGTGGTCGGGACATTGTGGTCGACCACGCACAGCGTCTTCTCCGGCGCGTGCACCTTGCGCCCGGAGAGCCGCAGCCCTTCGAACGCCTGTGGACTCGTGACCTCGTGCACGAGATGGCGATCGACGTAGATGAGGCAGGTGCCGTCCGGCTGCTCATCCACCAAATGGTCTTCCCAGATCTTATCGTAGAGCGTGCGCGGCATGCCTTGCTCCGAAACCGCCGTTGGTAAAGGCTATATAGGGTGTCCTTTAGCCTCTCGCCGCGGCGAGGAAAAGGGTTCGTTGTTCCGCCGCAAAAGGGCTAGCATAGCTCGACACCGGAGGACCTCATGGCCAGAGCCAAGGCGAAGACTTCAGCGCGTCGAGCGCCGCGGCGCAGTGCGACCAAACGTCCGGCTGGGCGCAAGACGCGAAACGCAACGCGCATGCGCGCCAAGGCCTCCCCGCCGCAGCGCTTCGTTGTGAGCCATCACCGGGAGGACGATTTCGAGAGCGGATTGCGCCGCTACGCCAAATACCGCGATCTCGGCATCGTCAAAGCCACCAACGGGATGGTACGCGCGCACGTGATCCGGTTTGTCCCACCCTGCCGGCCGGAAGAAGTCTCGAAGCGCCACTATCATGACGTCGATTTCCAGATGGTCTACGTGCTCAAAGGCTGGATCAAGACCGAGTTCGACGGCGAGGGCGCGATGGTGATGCGGGCGGGAAGCGCATGGATCCAACCGCCGCGCATCGAGCACGTGGTGCTCGACTACTCCGACGATTGCGAGGTACTCGAAGTCATCCTGCCGGCTGATTTTGCCACGGTGGAACTCGAGTAGCCGCGAGCCCTGCTGCTCGCGCGCGATGAATCCGCGCTCACGTGTCCCGGATGCGGTGCAGCGCGAAGCTCTTGCGTAGCGGTGCACCGCTGATCCGGGACCGCCACAGGGCGTAACGGTTCCGGGTCTGCAGCGCACCACTTCGTGCTGCGCTGCGCCCGGGACACGAGCGGGCAACTCGGGACCGAAACTTACTCGGCCGCCTTTTTCGTCGCCTCAATCGCCTCCTCGGCGCCGCGGTGATCCTGCTTCTCGCCGATGCGTGCGGCTTTGCCGCGCAGGCCGCGCAGATAGTAGAGCTTGGCGCGGCGCACCTTGCCGCGGCGCACAACCTTGATCGAGTCGATCATCGGCGAATAGAGCGGAAAGACGCGCTCCACGCCCTCGCCGTAGGAGATTTTGCGGACCGTGAAACTCTCATTGAGCCCGCCGCCCGAGCGCGCGATGCAGACGCCCTCATAGCCCTGTATGCGCGTGCGCTCGCCCTCGACCACCTTGACGTTGACGAGCACCGTGTCGCCCGGCGCAAAGTCCGGGATGTCCTTGCCCGCGGAGAGTTTTGCAACCTGCTCTTTCTCGAGCTCTTGAATCAAATTCATGGGAATTCTCCTGCGGCAGCGCTAATCGCATAAAGCGCGCATTCCTTCGTTGTGCGAATGGGCGAGCTTCTACGACACGGCGGCCGTTTTGTCACCCATCCCGACGCGGCTTCTTGCGCCGCCGCGGGGCGGACTTTTCGCGTTTGCCGCGCCCGGCCAGATGCGCCGCCCAGAGGTCCGGCCGGCGCTCGCGCGTGAGCCGCTCGGCTTCACTGCGCCGCCAAGCCTCGACCTTGGCGTGGTCGCCGCCGGTTAGGACGGGGGGGATGGGGCGCCCCTCCCAAAACTGCGGCCGCGTATAGTGCGGATATTCCAGCAGGCCGTGGCTGAAACTTTCCTCCGCGAGCGAGGCCTCCTTGCCCATGACGCCGGGGAGGAGGCGAACGCACGCATCGAGCAGGACCAGGGCTGCGATCTCTCCACCCGAGAGCACGTAATCGCCGATCGAAATTTCCTCGAACGCGCGGCCTTCGATCAGCCGCTCGTCGATGCCTTCGAAGCGGCCGCAGAGGATGACGGCGCCGGGCCCCTGCGCGAGCGCCGCCACGCGCCCCTGCGTGAGTGGAAGCCCGCGCGGGCTCATGAGAAGGCGCGGACGCGGATCGCCGGCGGCGAGCGCCGCGTCGACGGCACGGGCGAGCACGTCCGCGCGCATCACCATGCCGGGCCCGCCGCCGGCGGGCGTGTCGTCGACCGAGCGATGCTTGTCGCTCGCATGCGCGCGGATATCGACGGCCTCGAGGCTCCAGCGTTTGGCCGCGAGCGCCTTGCCCGCGAGACTCAAGCCGAGCGGCCCCGGAAACATTTCGGGGAAGAGGGTGAGAACGGTCGCGCGCCACATGCGGCTCGAACTAGGCACGGTGAAGCCACATCGTCCCCTCCCCCGCTTGCGGGGGAGGGACAGGGAGGGGGCAGGCGACAGGATAGAGCATTTGAATCACCCTCTCCCCAACCCTCCCCCGCAAGCGGGGGAGGGAGCGGACCGAGTTCGCTGCCTCGCTGATTCCCATCACGCCAATAATCTTTATTCGCACTGATATGCGCGTGGGGCTATTCGGTAGCACTGGAAGTCTCCGTTACGTCTTCCGGCGGCACCACGACGATGCGGCCGCGCGAAATATCGACGCTGGGCACGAACGCGGCAGTGAACGGCACCATGATGCTTGTTCCGCTCCCGCGCGTTCCGCTCCCGCGTGTTGCGCTCCCGCGCGGCGCAAGCTCGAGGATATCGCCGGCGCCGAAATCGTGCACCGCCACCACCGTGCCGATCTCGGTGCCGTCCGCCTTGACCGCGGATAGCCCGATCAGGTCGGCGTGGTAGAACTCGTCGGCCGCAAGCGGCGGCAAGCGCTCGCGCGGCACGAACAGCCGCACATTGGCGAGCCGCTCGGCGCTCGTGCGATCCTCAATCCCGCGAAAGCGCGCGACGAGATGACCCTTGGCCGGGCGCAGCGCCTCGATCTCGAAGCTTGCGCCGTCTTCGCTCGTCAGCGGGGCGTAGTCGGCGACCGCCATTGGATCGCCGGTGAACGATTTGAGCTTCACCTCGCCGCGCAGGCCATGCGCGCCGCCGATCTGGGCCACGCAGATGCGCTCCGCCACGGCACCTTATCCGCGCCGCGCCTCAGCTCGCTCCTGCGCCGCCGGCGGCAGCCGCGGCCTTCTCCGCCGCGGCCTTGACCGCCGCAGCCTTGGCGGCTTCCGCGGCCTTGGCGGCTTCCTCGGCTTGCGCCTTGCGCTGCTTGCGCGGGATCGCGCGCATGGGATTGCTGCGCTTCGCGCGGGTCATCACGCCCGCTTGGTCGAGAAAGCGCAGCACCCGGTCGGTCGGCAGCGCGCCCTTGGCGAGCCATGCCTTGACCTTGTCGAGATCGAGCTTGAGCCGCTCGCTCTTGTCCTTGGGCAACAGCGGGTCGAAATAACCGAGCCGCTCGATGAAGCGGCCGTCGCGCGGCGCGCGGCTGTCCGCGATCACGATGTGATAGAACGGCCGCTTGTTGGTGCCGGCGCGGGCGAGACGAATCTTTAGGGACATCTGTTTCCTTTCCTTGATTGTTTAGCGCGCAAGATTTGTAGGGCGGGCAAAGGCGCGGCGCCGAGCATCGAGGGTGTGTTCCCTCCCCCGCTTGCGGGGGAGGGATAGGGAGAGGGCACGCAAACGGGACTCGCGCCTGCTCGCCCCCTCCCCACCCCTCCCCCGTAAACGGGGGAGGGAGCAGACCGCGTTCGCTGCTCGCGCGGATCGTTCGTGCTCGCGCTGATCGCAGGCGGCGCCAACGCAACGCTATAGCGCCGTGCCCACGCGTTCACCCATCGGCTGCTTCGCGGCGGACGCGTGGGCACGGCGCGCAAGCGCGCGCCTTTGCCCACCCTACGGCCGAGTGTCGATTGATGAGTTGAGATATTCACTTCTTCTTCTCCAAGCCGGGAAATGGGCCGACCGCGCGCGGCTTGCCGCCGAGGCCGGGAAGCAGCGGCCCGCCCGGCACTTCCGGCGGCAGCCCCGGCATGTTCGGTGGCAGGCCCGGCATGTTCGCTGGAAGCCCGGGTGCGCCCGGCGCGCCCGGCGCGCCAGTCGGCAAGCCTGGCAGCCCGCCCGGCATTTTTTGCGCCAGCTTTTGCACGTCGGCCGCGCTCGGCATGGCGCCAAGACCGAGCATGTTGGCAAGCCCCGCCATCGGGCCGCGCTTGCCAGAACCCATCGCCTTCATCAGGTCGGCCATGCCGCGGTGCATTTTGAGCATGCGGTTGACGTCCTCGACCCGGGTGCCGGAGCCCGCGGCAATGCGCTTCTTGCGGCTCGCCTTGAGGACGTCGGGAGTTCTGCGCTCCCGCGGCGTCATCGAATCGATGATCGCCACCTGGCGCTTGAGCACGCGCTCGTCGAGATTGGCGCCGGCGAGCTGATTTTTCATCTTCGCGATCCCGGGCAGCATGCCCATCAGGCCGCTCATGCCGCCCATCTGCTGCATCTGCATGAGCTGCTCGCGCAGATCGGCGAGATCGAATGCGCCTTTGCGCATCTTCTCGGCGACGCGCGCCGCCTTCTCCGCATCGATCGTCGCCGCCGCCTTCTCGACCAGCGTGATGATGTCGCCCATACCGAGGATGCGGTCGGCAATGCGCGCCGGATGGAAATCCTCGAGCGCATCCATCTTCTCGCCGGTGCCGATGAGTTTTATCGGCTTGCCGGTCACCGCGCGCATGGAGAGCGCGGCGCCGCCGCGGCCGTCGCCGTCGACGCGCGTGAGCACGATTCCGGTCAAGCCCACGCGATCGTCGAAGGCGCGCGCGAGGTTGACGGCGTCCTGACCCGTGAGCGCGTCGGCGACGAGCAGCACCTCGTGCGGATTGCCGGCGCGCTTGACGTCGGCGGCTTCCGCCATCATCGCTTCATCGAGCGTGGTGCGGCCGGCGGTGTCGAGGATGACGACGTCGTAGCCGCCGAGCCTTCCCGCCTGCAGCGCGCGCTGGGCAATCTGCGCCGGCGGCTGGCCCGCCACCACCGGCAGCGTCTCGACATTGACCTGCCTCCCCAGCACGGCGAGCTGCTCCATGGCCGCGGGACGGCGCACGTCGAGCGAGGCCATGAGCACCTTGCGCCGCGCCTGCTCGGCAAGTTTTTTGGCGAGTTTTGCGGTGGTGGTGGTTTTGCCCGAGCCCTGCAGGCCGACCATCATGATCGCCACCGGCGGCGGCGCATTGAGATCGATCGGCTCGCCCTTTTCGCCCAGCGTGTCGATGAGCTGGTCGTGCACGATCTTCACGACCATTTGCCCGGGGGTCACCGATTTGATGACCTCGATCCCCACGGCCTGGCTCTTCACCTTGTCGCTGAAGGCGCGCGCCACATCGAGCGCGACGTCGGCTTCGAGCAGCGCGCGGCGCACCTCGCGCAGCGCTGCGTCGACGTCGGCCTCGGTGAGCGCGCCGCGCCGCGTCAGGCGATCGAGGATGCCGCCGAGCCGTTCGGAGAGCGAGTCGAACATCGTGCCAAACACCTGTGGCGCCCGAGGGCGCATCGCGCTGTCGGGCGGTGGCCTCCGGCCTCGCGGACCGGTCGGCTAATCTTGGTTGCAGCTCTTGGCGAGAGCGGGCGGAAGCTATGGATGGGGCTTTGCGAAGTCAAGGATGGCCCGCCTTTCGGCCGCTTGAGGTGAGATGGAATCAGGGCAAGCCACCAACTCGGTCCTACCCTCCCCCTTGTGGGGAGGGTCGCGAGCGAAGCGAGCGGGGTGGGGGTCGTTGTGGTGGCGCGAGGCGCGTGCCTCACAACGACCCCCACCCCCAACCCCTCCCCACAAGGGGGAGGGGAGCACACCGAGTACGCCGCATGATTATGCATCCAGCACAATTGAAAACTCCCAGCATCGCGTACTGCCCATCTCACCATTTTCACACGGCCTTTCTCGTTCCCCATTGCGCACAGCCGTTCTCGTTCCCGCGGCGCGCTTTTGCGCCCGGGGTTTGAAACTTTGGCTTCGCTACCCCGAATTTAAGGGGTGGCGGAGCGCCGAGAGACGTACGGATGCTTGCGAGGCATCCGTTGGGCCTGCACGTAACGCGGCAGGCCAGGCGCTTCGGAGGCGCCTTGCGTCCCATAACGCGGGACGCCCGCCTCTCGGCGCTCTCACCGTGGCGATTTTTGGCTCCGGTGCCGCGCTTCCGTCACCGGCATTTGCGCCGGATCAGTCACAGCGAGCTCCTCGCGCCCGGGTCGTAGTGCCCGGCAGTCGGCTTTCCGTCACCTCCCGAGACGACGGTTCCAGAGCCGTCGCCACAGGACGCCACTCCTCGCTCCGCATTCAGGTGTGGCTCGAGAACACGCCCCAACTGAGCAAGGATGCGAATCTATACCTCCTCTGCAATGCGTAGTCAATGCAGTAGTCCGCCCTGTGGTTGATCCACGAATTGTATCAAAATCTGTCACCCTCTTCGTCGCTGGACCGAGCCGCAATGGCTGCGAGCGCTGCCATTGCCGGCCACGTCGCAATTCCGTTTGGACCGCGTTCCGTTTAGACAGGACTGGCTACCTCGCGGCCCGCGAGCTCGATCTACTCCCTCCCCCGCTTGCGGGGGAGGGTTGGGGAGAGGGTGGTTGAAAATGCTCTTTCACATTGCGTGCCCCCTCCCTGTCCCTCCCCCGCAAGCGGGGGAGGGGACGATGTGGCACTGGTCATCGTAGCCGCACATGGGGCAGGCGATGGATGCGGATCTGGTGGGAGCGGAAGGTGACACAGGCGAGCTCAAAGGCTCGTCCATCATCGCGGCGATCAAGGCGAGCGGGATAAAGTTCATCCTCTCGGTGCCCGACATCGTCACGAGCGGCGGACTGCTGCGGCCCATTGCGCGCGACGCTTCCTTCACGCTCATCCGCGTCTGCAAGGAGGACGAATGCATCGGCATCGCCGCGGGCCTCGCCTATTGTGACCAGCGCGCGCTCACGCTCATCCAGCACACGGGCTTTCTCGATTCCATCAACGCGATCCGCGGCGTCGGGGTCGAGTTTCGCCAGCCGATCTGCATGATGATCGGGCTCCTTCAACACGATCCCGCCACGACCCCGAAGAATTCGCCGCGCTACGGCGTGCGCATCATCGAGCCGATCCTCGAGGCGATGGGCATTGCGCACCAGCTGATCAACACCGACGCCGACGTCGCGAAAATTTCCCCCGCGATCGAGGAGGCCTATGCGACGTCGCACCCGCTCGCGCTATTGATCGGGCGCAGGCCCTCCGCCGCGCTCGGTCCGGTGGAACTGGACAGCCCAGCAAACTCCGTTCATTCCCGCGAAAGCGGGAATCCAGGGGCCACGGATCTCTCCTCCGTTCATT
>WNFT01004019.1_pt1 | contig 12853 bp, 12 predicted proteins | sample 5400191 | NCBI WGS metagenome assembly WNFT01 (sample SAMN13153359, study PRJNA577476) | soil metagenome | isolation source: 80 cm saprolite under Madrone tree | place: USA:California | collected 2016-06-14
ACCGAGGAACTTGAGGTCGGCTATGACGCCGATCCTCTCGATATCGGATTCAACTCGCGTTATCTGCTGGATATCGCGGCCCAGCTCGAAGGCGACACGGCGGTCCTCAAGCTCGCGGACGCCGGTTCGCCGACATTGCTCTCCGACAAGGAGGTCAAGGGTGCGCTGTATGTGCTGATGCCGATGCGGGTGTGACGGCCCCCTCCTTGCCCTCCGACCTGGGAGCGCGGGCGTCCCGCCCGCACTTCCACGCACGGCAAAGCCAGTGCGAGTTGCCCGGCGCGATGCCGGCGAGACGCCCGCTCTCCCAAGGGGAGGGCAGGGAGGGGGCGGAGGCCGAGTTGTGACCAGCGCCGCCCGCATATCTCGGCTGATCCTCACCAATTTCCGCAGTTATCGCACGGCCACCGTTGCGGCTAAGGCAAGTCTGGTGGCGCTCACCGGTCCCAACGGCGCCGGCAAGACCAATGTGCTGGAGGCGATCTCGTTCCTTTCTCCGGGTCGGGGGCTGCGCCGCGCACAGCTTGATGAAGTCGCATTTTCCGAGAGCAATTCCGAGAACGGCGGCCAGCCCGATGGGGTTTATGGTCGGCCTCACGTTCGCTCTTGGGCCGTCTCCGCCGAGGTCGATGGCGCCTTCGGCCTGGCAACGCTGGGGACCGGCATCGAGCCGGGGATATCCGGCGAAGCGGCGCTATCCCGAAAGTACCGGATCGACCGCGAGCCCGTCGCCTCGGCGGCTGCGTTCGCGGATCACTTGCGCGTGGTGTGGCTGATCCCCAGCATGGACGGCCTGTTTCTCGGGCCCGCCTCGGAGCGGAGGCGATTTCTCGACCGGCTCGTACTCGCCGTGGACGCAAGCCATGGCTCGCGGGTGTCGGCGTTAGAGCGCGCCTTGCGTTCGCGCAACCGGCTGCTGGAGAACCGTCATCCCGATTCCCATTGGCTTGACGCCGCCGAGCATGAAACCGCCGAGATTGCGGTTGCCGTCGCCGCGGCGCGCGCCGAAACCACGCGGCGGCTCGCCGCCGCGCTGGCGGGGAGGCGTGAAGCACGATTTGGGTTTCCGTCCGCCGAGATCGCACTCGACGGCTGGATGGAGGCGATGGTCCTGACCCACCCGGCGGTGGAAGTCGAAGACCGCTATCGCGCGATGCTCAAGGAAAACCGGCCTCGCGATGCGGCCGCCGGACGCAGTCTCGAAGGTCCGCATCTGACCGATCTCGTGGTGCGCTATCGGGAAAAGGCTATCGCGGCGAGCAACGCTTCCACCGGCGAGCAGAAAGCGTTGCTGATCGGACTGGTGCTCGCCCACGCGGCGCTGGTCGCCAACATGACCGGCACCGCGCCAGTGATCCTGCTCGACGAGGTGGTGGCGCATCTCGATCCGGACCGGCGCGCCGCGCTCTTTGCGGCCCTCGGGGGGCTCGGATCGCAGGTATGGATGACGGGCGCCGATCCGAGCGCATTCGCCGATATCGCGGCGCGCGCCGACGTGATCGATGTGCGGACGCTTTCTTAGTAAGGCTTGGCCCAGCTGCGGTCGCCTTTGATGATCTTGTCGAACAGCCTGATCAGCAATCGCCGCTCGCCGGCATTGAGGCTTGTCAACATATCGGCCTCGCGCGCAATGAAGCGGCCGATGATAGCCTCGTAGAGCTTTTGTCCGGCGTCGGTCAGATGCAGCACCCGGCGACGGCGGTCCGCGATATCGGCTTTGCGCGTAATCAGCTTCTTTTTCTGCAGCTGCTTTACCGCGCCCGCGATGCTGGTTTTGGCGCGGCCCGTCACGCTGCTGATTTGCTGCGCATTGAGCCTCGGCTGTCGCGTCAGGCAAAACAGGACGATCCATTCAGGCCGCGTCAATTTGAAGGATTTCTCCATCTGTGCGACCAGCGGCCCGACATAGAAATTGGCGACGTAGCTGATGCGGTAGGCCGCCGGAATGGGATTGTTCTTCAAAATCGCATTCAGCAGAAGTTGGTGCAGGACATCGGCAGCCGGTTGCCAGCTTGTCTCAAGATCTGCCTCTGCGGTTGTGCCCTTGCTCATGGATATTTCATGCCCGGCGTTGCGCTTGGTCGGATCGGCGCGAAAAAATCGTTCAGGTGCTCATACAACTTCGCGCGGTTCCTTTCGATACACAGAAAGTGCGATCCCGGCGCAACCACGCAGTACCGCTTCCGTGGCGAGGCGATCTCACCCAGCAAGCGAACGGCGCCGGAATGCGTGGAAGTGGTGTCGTCATCGCCGCGCACCAGCAGCGTCGGCATCGTGAGCTTGGCAGGATCATAGAGCGGCTGCCCCTGGCAAATTCTGGCGATGTCGGCGAGCGGCCCGTTCGGACAGCGAAACGCGGGCGGCAGCCGGGATGAGGAATGCGGATCGAGCGCCGCGAGCGTTTCGAACACGAGTTCCGCAATCCCGTCCTCGCGATAAGCGGAGGGATTGGCGGCTGGCAGATCGGCGTCCCATCGCCGGATCAGGCCGTCGAGGGTGACCAGCCGGTATGCGCCCAGCGTCTCCGGCAGGCGGCCAGAATCCTGAGAGCCCGCAATACCCGCAAGCCACGTCGCATTGATTTCCGCCTGCAGCGGGGCATAGAGCGCCAGGCGGACGATTTTCTTAGGATTGTCGCCGGCGTAGCGGGCGGCCGCGACGGCTCCCCACGAGAAGCCGACGAGATCGAGCCCCGGCGCGACTTGACGTCTCATGATGACATCGACGGCAGCCGCTATATCCTCGATCGCCTCAGCCACGCCGGCAAATGGCGGATTTCGCGACGGCGGTTCTTCCATGGCGGCACCGCCGAGCGAGGTTCCAAATCCCCTGATGTCGAGGGCATAAACGGAGCGCCCCCCGCTCGCCAATACGGCCATCAACGAATAGCCCGGCCGGGGCAGATCGAACAGCCGCGCCCCGAACGTGGCGCCATGAATGAGCAGCATCGGCGGCAAGCGCACATCGAGCGCCGACGGTCGCTTCTCCAGGATGCCGATTTCAATCGAGGGGACGCCCGGTGCCCTCGTCCGCAACAGCCGCGTCTCGATGACGTTCGACAGGTCGGGCTCCATGCTCCGTTAATGGGCCATCGACATCAAAAATCGATCGCCGGGGGAGGCCGTGAGGCCGCCCCACCCTCCCCCCGCAAGCGCAGGGTGATTGGATCTGGCACTGCGCTTCTTCTCCCTCTCCCCGCAAGCGGGGAGAGGTATCGGCGGCGTCGGGCCGCTTGCTATTTACGATCGGCGAAGAAGTCGTCGTCAAGCTTGAACAGTTTCAGATTGATGGAGTCCGCCATCGCCTTGTAGCCGGCGTCGCTCGGGTGCAGATGGTCGCCGCTGTCGAATGCCGGCAGCAGCTTCGAGGGATTGTTGGGATCGCGCACCACCTTGTCGAAATCGATCACGGCGTCGAATTCGCCGCTGGTGCGTATCCAGGCATTGACGGCCTGACGTTCGACCTCGTGCGCTGCACTGAAGTACGGAGAGCCCACATTGTCGAACGGCGTCAAGGTGGCGCCGTAGATGCGAATGCCGCGGCTGTGGGCGCGGGCAATCAGCTGGCGATAGCCGCCGATGATGTCGTCGGCGGTGACGGCTTCGGTCGGGATGAAACCGCCAAAACCGATGTCGTTGATGCCGAGCAGGACCGTCATGAAGCCGGGCGTTGCCAACACGTCGCGATCGAGCCGCGAGAGCGCGTTGGGACCGGCGTTGTCATGCAAAATGCGGTTGCCGCTGATGCCTTCGTTCACGACCCCGGTATCGTCGTCACCGGAGGCTGCAAGGCGCTCGGCCAGGCGGTCCGGCCAACGATGATTGGTGTCGACAGTCGACCGGGTGCCGTCGGTGATCGAATCCCCGAACGTCACGATGGCGCTCTTGCGCTCGAAACTGCCGGCCTCGACGCCGCTCAGGAAGAAACGCGCCGTCGACGTCGTTGCGCTGGCCCCGAGATCAGACGCGCCGGTAGCGTCGCCGAGCACAATATAGGCCGTCTGCTTGCCTTCCAGGTGCCAGGTTGCCGGTCCGGTCGTCTGCGGCAAGTAGATGCTGATGGCAAGACTGGCGAGGTCCGCCGCCTTGAGGTGCACAAGATCGCTCAGCACGGCCGCGCCGGGCGGAACCGTGATCGACGAATGGCCGCTGAATGTGAGCACCCGGTCGGTTCCCGATTTGATCGCCGCGCCGCCGGCCGAAATCGCGACATGCGCCGCGCCGATCAGCAGCGGCTGGGTGCCGAACTCGTTTGTCAGCCGCACGCGGAACCGCTCGCCGCCGACGCTGATCCGCACAATCTCCCGGACCGTCTGGTTGGTGAAGCTCGGGGCGCTCCCAAAGGCGGTCACCGGTTGTTGCGGGCTCGCGCCCCAGGTGCCGACCCAATGCGGTTCACCGCGGTCACGGAACTCGTCCCCTGCGCGCGCCGGACCGAATGTCGCGGCCGCAAACGTGATCGCGATTGCAGCGAGGCCGGCGGCGAAGAGGCTCCGACGATTGCGAGCGAAGTCTGATGATTTGAGACCTGAAGCCACGCCGTTGCGAGGCGCCCTATTGATGCGCATCGTGCATCCCTCCCTTTGGATTTTTAATCGTACGAACCAGCACTATCTGGTGCGGCGAGATACTATTGTGCCATCGGCAAGCGATCAATGAACCAAAAGTCTAACGGCCCAGACGTGAATCACTCGGTGTCACGCCCCGCGAAAGCGGCGCATCCCGTAGCCGCCGCGTCATGCGCTCAGCCCGGAATCGCGTGGTCACTGGATCGCCCGCCTTCCAGCCTGCGAAGAAATTGAAAGCCCTCATCCTGAGGAGGCCGCCTTCTTGGGCGGCCGTCTCGAAGGATGCGACAGGCACTGCTGAGCCAGTGGCCATCCTTCGAGACGCGCCGCTAAGAAGCGGCGCTCCTCAGGATGAGGGCAGATTATTTCAAGGGAGATCTGGCGCCCAATACGGCATTTTCACGGCCCCGGTTCGGGCTCATTCCGGGGGTGTTTTCGCACCGCAATGACGGCCCGCCAAAACGTCCGCGCCGCCCTTGAAATTCCTTGCAGGACAACCACTTAAATAAAGCCAATTTGCTCTGTACGCAGCCCGGGATTCGTGTCACACGAAAGGCTGCGGAATCGCAAATCCCGAGAGCCCGAGCGAAGTCCTTTTCATGGCTGAACCCGCCCGTCAAACCGACATTTCCGACTATGGTGCGGAATCGATCCAGGTCCTCAAGGGCCTGGATGCGGTGCGCAAACGTCCCGGCATGTATATCGGCGACACCGATGACGGTTCCGGCCTCCACCACATGGTCTATGAGGTTGTCGACAACGCGATCGACGAGGCTCTCGCCGGCTACGCCAAGGAAGTGATCGTCACGCTCAATCCGGACGGATCGTGCACGGTACGGGACGACGGCCGCGGCATTCCGACCGATATTCACAGCGAGGGCGTATCGGCCGCCGAAGTGATCATGACCCAGCTTCACGCCGGCGGGAAATTCAACCAGGACTCATATAAGGTTGCAGGCGGACTGCATGGCGTCGGCGTCTCTGTCGTCAACGCGCTTTCGAGCTGGCTCAAGCTCACGATCTGGCGCGGCGGCAAGGAATACGCCATGGAATTCCGCGACGGCAACGCCGTCGCGCCGTTGGCCGAGAGCGGTCCTGCTTTCGATCGGCGCGGCACCGAGGTGACGTTCCTGCCGTCGCCCGCGACCTTCACTATGCGAGAGTTCGACTGGGCGACGTTGGAGCATCGCCTGCGTGAGCTCGCCTTTCTCAATTCGGGCGTCCGCATCGTGTTGTCCGACCGGCGCCACGCGGTCGAGAAACGCGAGGAGATTGTCTATGAGGGCGGCGTCGAAGCCTTCGTGCGCTACCTTGATCGCAACAAGACGCCGCTGGTCCCCAAGCCGGTCATGGTCAAGGCCGGGCGCGACGGTATCGAGGTGGAGTGTGCGCTGTGGTGGAACGACGGCTACCACGAGGCCGTGCTTTGCTTCACCAACAATATCCCGCAACGGGACGGCGGCACGCATCTCGCGGGCTTTCGCGGCGCCCTGACCCGCCAGGTGACGAGCTACGCGGACCGTAATGGAGGCGCGAAAAAAGAGAAGGTCGCGCTCACCGGAGACGACTGCCGGGAAGGCCTGACGGCGGTGTTGTCGGTCAAGGTGCCGGACCCGAAGTTCTCCTCTCAAACCAAGGATAAGCTCGTTTCGTCCGAGGTGCGGCCGGTGGTCGAAGGCGTCCTCAACGAGGGGCTCGCGGCCTGGTTTGAGGAGCATCCGGGCGAGGCCAAGACCATCGTCGGCAAGGTCATCCAGGCCGCTGCGGCCCGCGAAGCTGCCCGCAAGGCGCGCGAGATGACGCGCAAAAGTGCGCTCGGCGTCGCGTCATTGCCGGGCAAGCTCGCCGATTGCCAGGAGCGCGATCCGGCTAAATCGGAACTGCTCATCGTCGAGGGCGACAGCGCCGGCGGCAGCGCCAAGCAGGGTCGCAACCGCGCGTTCCAGGCGGTGCTGCCGCTGCGCGGCAAGATCCTGAATGTCGAGCGTGTCCGCATGGACAAGATGCTCTCAAGCCAGGAAATCGGCACGCTGATCACGGCGCTCGGCGCCGGCATCAGCGACGAGTTCAATGCCGATAAGCTGCGCTATCACAAAATCATCATCATGACCGACGCCGACGTGGACGGCGCCCATATCCGCACCCTGCTGTTGACTTTCTTCTATCGCCAGATGCGCGAGATCATCGACCGCGGCCATCTCTTCATCGCGCAGCCGCCGCTCTACAAGGTGACGCGCGGCAGGTCCGAGCAATATCTCAAGGACGAGCGGGCGCTTGAGAACTACCTCATCACCGGCGGCCTTGAAGAAGCCGTGCTGCGTCCGGCGGCCGGGGGCGACAGGGCCGGCCAAGACCTGCGCCGGCTCGTCGAAGAGGCGCGCATCATCCGCAACATCCTCGCCGGGCTGCACAGCCGCTACAACCGCCAGGTGATCGAGCAGGCCGCCATTCTCGGGGTGCTCAACGCGAGTATTTTCGGCGACTCCGAAAAGGCGGCTGCGGCTGCGCCCTATATTGCCCGGCGGCTCGATGCGCTTGCCGAGGAAACCGAGCGCGGCTGGGTCGGCACGTTCCTGGAGGGCGAGGGCTTCCGGTTTGAGCGCACCGTCCGGGGCGTGAAGGACGTCGCGACCATCGACCATGCGCTGCTCGGTTCGGCCGATGCCCGCAAGCTCGACGAATTTGCGCTGTCGCTTCAGGACAATTATCCACGCGCCGGCGTGCTGCGTCGCAAGGGCGAGGAGACCCCCGTCCACGGTCCGGTCAGCCTGTTCGAAGCGGTGACGGCGATGGGCCGCAAGAACATCGTGCTTCAGCGCTACAAAGGCCTCGGCGAGATGAACCCGGGCCAGCTGTGGGAGACCACGCTTGATGCCAATGCGCGTTCGCTCCTCCAGGTGAAGGTCAAGGAGGCCGACGACGCCGACGACATCTTCACCAAGTTGATGGGCGACGTGGTCGAGCCGCGCCGCGAATTCATCCAGGAGAATGCGCTGACGGCCAGCGTCGATGTGTGATGGCATGCCGATGACGAACGACTTGCATCGCAGGTGACGGCGAGACACAACATGCAAGCTTCAAATGCCCCGGCAGACCGAAGCGCCGATGCTGTGGGGCACCTCATTGCGGAGCTTGAGCGCAAATATCTGTGGTGGGAGCCGGTAGGCGGGGAGCCTCACTCGGAATATCGTATTATCGCACAAGCCATGAATTTCGGCACCTTCGACGACATCCGTCGCTTGGAGAAGACTCTCGGGCCCGAGCGACTTGCGGAAGTGATGGGGCAAGCCGAACCTGGATGGATCGGCGATCGTTCGTGGGAATTCTGGCGCGGGCGCTTGTCACGCGTCTTGGAACGAGCGCTTCCCGACGAAGCGCCTCGGAGGTCATTCCGTGGTGAAGCGCTTTGACCCGAGGCTCGATGTGCTTGCGGATGCTCAGAAGGAGGTCTGGGCAGGTCTATCGCCCGCCCCCCGACTTTCATTCGTACTATACGGCGGGACCGCGATCGCCCTTCAATTGGGCCACCGCCAATCGGTAGATTTCGATTTCTTTCGAGCCAGCCCGCTTAACAAGCAGGAAGTCCGCGAGGCGTTCTCGTTTCTTGAGAACGCCCCTGTGCTTCAGGACACCCCCGATACCCTGATAGTCCTCGCTGAGATGCCGTCGGGCGCTGTCAAAGTTTCGTTTTTTGGCGGCATCGGATTCGGACGGGTTAATGCGCCACTTCAAACTCGCGATGGCGCGCTGCTCGTTGCTTCGCTCGATGATCTGATGGCAACTAAATTGAAGGCGATATTGGATCGTGCTGAAGCGAAAGACTATCGCGACATCGCTCAGATGATCTCGGCAGGCGTGTCGCTGTCGGCTGGTCTTGCGGCCTTCCGGCAGATGTTCAAGGGAGAACCGTCCCAAGTGCTGCGCGCGATCGGATACTTCAAGGATGGCGATCTGCCCACGCTCGACCAAGCCGACCAGGATTTGCTGCGGAATGCCCGAGACCAGGTGGAGGAGTTGCCTGCTATTCGCATCACCCCGGGAGAACTCGCGGTCAACGCTGGCATGTGCGGGAAAGGGAACGTAACGGCGTAACGGCCGGTCAACGCTCCCGGATCGTCACGCCCTTGTCCATCACCACCACCCAGCGCCCGCCCTCCTGGCGAATCGCCGCGACGCGGCCGAGGTCCGGGACCGTGAATCCGGGCGTGACGTCGATCGCGCCTCCCTTCCCGGCGATCACGGCGACCCCCTTCTCACCATGCAGCACGAACCATCTCCGCCCGGAGCTCGCGTTCGGGCGGCGCCCGGGCGCCGCCAGTTGGACTGGGCCGGCCGCATCCTGGCCGTAGACGATCTTCTCCAGCCAGTCGAGCCGCTTGTTGACGGTGCGCAATTCAATGCGGTTGCGTTCCGCCTGCTCGTCGAGCGAGGACCGCAGCGCTCCGAGATCGAATTCACGGTCGGTGCCGGCAGCCGAATTGGTGGCCGGATTGATGGTCGACTTGGCCGCTTCCAGGTGCAGGTTCTCGGCGTCGTCGGCCCGCGCACTCAACAGCGCGACATCGGCGCGCGCGCGACTGACCGCGACCTCGATTTTTTCCAGCGCCGAGGCTTGGCGACGCTGTTCCGCCACGATCGCGCTGTCATGGCCAGACCCGGCGGTCCACGGCAGTTTCTGTACGGCGCCGCTCGCGAGTCCGCTCAGCGAGGCGCCGGTCACGACCGCGGCTGCCAGCGCCACGGGCGCCAAAGACCTGAAAGCGAAGAGACCATTCCTGAGACGGGACATATTATCCGGCATCGGTTCGTACTCGCTTGGCACATTGCGGGAAACGCGCCTTGATAACCCCAATGGCTTTCCGAATTGCTAACGATGCATGTCCGGGACCTGACCGAGACGCCAATGATTCCGTGCCCCCCGCAATAGCGTCACGCCCGCCTGGTGTGGTAGCCTGCGCCGCAACGCCGTCATCACGGGAGCGGTCAAGTGACGAGGCTTGCGCAGATGGTCGCCGCTTTGGCGCTGCCTTTCGTGGCCGTTGCGGCGCATGCCGAGGATGCGCAAGACTTTCCGTCACGCACCGTCAAGCTGGTGGTTCCGGCGGCGCCGGGCGGCCCGATCGACGCGGTGGCGCGCATTCTCGCGGACGGACTCAAAACGGCGTGGCCGGCGGCGGTCGTGATCGAGAATCGGGCCGGCGCCGGCACTTCGACAGGCGCCGCATTCGTGGCGGCCGCGCCGCCGGACGGCTACACGCTCCTGGTGATGCCGGATTCGATCACCGTCAATCCGCACCTTTATCCCAACGTCAACCTCGATCCTCTGAGGAGCTTCGAGCCGATTGCCCTCATCGCCACCGCAACGCAGCTTCTCGTCGTGCGGCCCGGCCTCGGCGTTGCGGATTTCAAGCAATTCCTTGACTACGCCAAGCGCCGGGGCAGCGATGTCAACATGGCGTCGGCCGGCACGGCGACGTTGAGCCATCTCACGGAGGTGCTGCTTGAGCAACGGACCGGCGTTGCCACCACCCATATTCCGTTCAAGGGAGCGGCGCCCGCCCTGACGGCGATGCTCGGTGCCCATGTGGACGCCATGCGGGTGATGCCGGCGCCGGCGGTGCCCCACCTCAGGTCCGGTCAGCTTTTAGCCATTGCGGTAACGTCGGCGGCCCGCGATCCGAACCTGCCCGACGTTCCGACCGTAGAGGAATCCGGCATCGCGGATTTTCGCGTCGACAATTGGCAGGGCCTGTTCGCGCCCGCCGGGACCGCGAAGCCAATCGTCGCGAAGATCGGCCGCGCCGTCACAGACGCGGTCAGGACGCCCGAGGTGAAGAGCCGCATGGCGGCAGTCGGGTTCGAACCTCGCGGCGACGGGCCGGATGCGGTGGTGGAAATCATTCGGACCAGTCTGCCGAAGTGGGCCGAGGTCATCCGCCGCAGCGGGCTGAAGCTGTCCGAGTAAAACCGGATCGCCGGCAAATCGCGGAAAGATCCTGCACCCGGCCACGCGCCGGCGGTAGCCGACTAAGGTATTAATTTACCATCACGGGGTTGTTGAGAGCGGATTTAGACAAAACGAACTAATTTTGGAATTCCCAACGAAATCAATGCCGTCCTGATTGGACGGTAGCCCGGATGGAGCGCAAGGTAATCAGGGTTCATCCTATCCTGGATTATGCGGAGTTTATCATCGGGCCGGCCGAAGGCCGGACCCGGTGGCTCCATCCTGGCTACCAGCTGCCCGATCGTGACGGTCATTGCTGCACGGCGGCCGACCTTCTCTTGGCCCGCGCGGTGCGGTCCGGCGCTCCGTCGATCCCGCAGCGCACCAGCACCATGTTACCGTAGCGGCCTGCGACCTCAGGATCGACCCATTTCAAGATCAGGACCCGGCCATCGAAGCTGACGACTTCGCGGTCGTCGGTCCCTGCCGGTTCACTGCCTGGGCCCACATAGGTCTTGCCCTCAACGCTGCCCTTGAGGGCCATTTCCTGGACCTGCGGATTGTCGTGTCCCAGCATCATGACGCCGCCGGACGATGAGGGTTCAATCTTGTAAGGCTGCGTGCATTGGCTTCTCGCCGCGACCTCGGTGCGCGGGCGATCCTGCTCGCGATGATAGGAGGCCAAGCCCCAACGCCCGACGATCTCTTCGGCGCGCACGCCGGGCGGGACAACCGGCGGGGGCGGCGGCGGCGAAGGCGCGGCGGCAGTCGTAAACGGATTGCTGAAACCGCCGCCGGCGGTACTGCAACCGGCTAGCATCGGCAGGCCAGCCAGCAGGACGACCGCGGGCAACAGGGGGCGGCACGATTGGGCCATCGGGGTGGGTCTCCTCGCAAAGAATCGCGGTCACATTGCGTGGCCTCGGCGGCGAGCGCAAGACCGCCCACCAACAGTCCCCCGCAGCAACCACCACCAAAATGGCTCCAACATGGCAGCCTGCTCAAGGCGTTGATGGTCGGGGCGTCGCTTCCTTGGCGTTTATAGCGCGAATGACCGCAGGATCGGTGAAATCCGAGCAGGTCTTGTGGCCGGCCGCGTGAATGCCGGCGATCGCGCAAACATCGTCCATTTCGCCTGCATCGCCGGTGACCCCGATGGCCCCGATGACCTCCCCGGCGGCATCCCGGATGAGTTGACCGCCCGCCTCCAGGAACATCGGCCCGTCGGCCAGGTCGATCAGGTTTTCCATGAATACCGGCTTCTCACGCTGCTTCTGCAGCACAAGACGTGACGGCCGCCCCATCGACAGGGACGCGTAGGCCTTGCCGTAGGCAATCTCGAACCGCAGCATGGCGCAGCCATCCTGCTTGAGCGCCGCCTTGAGCCGGCCTCCCGCGTCGAGGATCACAGCCGTCAGCGGCCGCAGCTGGCGCGACTTGGCCGCGGCAAAGCAGCCGTTGATGATCGTCATGGCTTCATCGAGGGTGATTGCGCGCATTCCGGTTCCCCACCACGAGGTGCTATTCTGGTTCAAGGCACGCAAATGAATGCGCGAAACGCGGAGGTGTCAAATGTCGGTGCCGGCGAGGTCCCTGATGGTCGCAACCAGCATTGTGGCAGCGATATCAAGGCAGGTGAGCCAGTCGCGGATTGGACCCCGGATGGCGGTGCTGTTTGCCGCCGTCGTATCAGTGGTTGCCGCCGCGGCCGGCCAGGCTGGCGCTGCCGAAGCCACGAAAATCCGGGTCAACACGTTTCCGAACGCCAAGGCTTTGCCGGTTCATGTCGGGATAGCCAAAGGCCTGTTTGCCAAATACGCCCTCGCGGTCGAGCTTGAGAACACCGAAAGCTCGCAGAGCCAGCGCGACGGACTTGCGGCCGGGCGCTTCCAGATCGCCCACGCGGCCCTCGACAATGCGGTCGCCATGATCGAGGTCGCCAAGCGCGACGTCGTCATCATATCCGGTGGCGACAGCGGCATGAACGAGTTCTTCGTGCAGCCCGAGATTTCGTCGTTCGCAGACCTCCGCGGCAAGACCGTCGTGGTCGATGCGCCCGATACCGCCTACGCCCTGCAGGCCAAGAAGCTGCTGCTGCAACATGGGCTGCGCGAGGGCGCCGATTACACGGTCAAGCAGGTCGGTGCCGTGTCGTTCCGCTACAAGGCGATGATCGAGGACAAGGCCAATGCGGCCGGAATCCTCAATCTGCCTTTCACGGTCGAGGCGGCAGAACGGGGTCTCAAGAGCCTCGGCGGCCTCGTCGATCTACTTGGCCCCTACCAGGCGGCCGGCGCGTTTGTGATGCGCGCGTGGGCGAACGACAACGCCGAGGCGCT
>WNFT01004020.1_pt1 | contig 12852 bp, 9 predicted proteins | sample 5400191 | NCBI WGS metagenome assembly WNFT01 (sample SAMN13153359, study PRJNA577476) | soil metagenome | isolation source: 80 cm saprolite under Madrone tree | place: USA:California | collected 2016-06-14
CGCAGATAAGCCTGAATCACGATGCCGGCGTCCGGCCAGTCCTTGAATTCTCCCTCGCCAAACGTCGTTTTGAATAGCTTGAGGGTTATATTTTTGTGCGCGTAACTTTCCATATCGAAATTGATAAACGCACCGAGTTCGCGTGCCCGGCGTAGAATCGGTCGCAGCTTCGGTGCGAGATGCGCAATGGCGTCAGTCGGATCGGCCGGATTCATCTGCGAATAGAGCGCGGAGATTTTCACCGAGAGATTTAGGACGGGAAAAAGCTCCGAATCTTTTCCGAGCGGGTCGGTCCAACCTTGGGTTTCGCGGACGAGGCACTCCAGCAAATCGAGGCAACGCGCCGCATATTCATCGGCCTCTTTTTCACTGAGGACAGCCTCGCCCAAAAGATCGACAGTGAACCCGATTTTCTCTGCGTGCCGCTTGCGCAACGTTTTCATCACATCTGCGCAATTTTTTCCGGCGATAAATTGCCGCGCCATTCCGGAAACGTTGCGTCGCAGGATGAATGCGCTGATCCACGGCACGAAGCGTGCGACGCGCACACCGCTCTGAATCGCTGGCGCGAAGCCGTTGTGCATACCGGCGAAATATTCTTCGAGATGCTGGACGATATCACCCGATTTGCGAAGCGACGGCAGAACATCTACAAAGCGAAACATTTGCACTTTGAACTGCTCATCGCGCATTGAGAGCGCCATCATCCGCTGATAAAAACCAGCCTTGCTGAAAAGGGACTCTGGATGCTGATCGACCAGCTCAAAAATGCGCGCACCGCGCTGCTCGATCTCGCTCTGGAGCGACCTCATCCACGAAATTAGTCCGCTGTTTAGGTTAGGCAAAGCGGAAGGGACTTATTTCGTGGTCAGCAAATAATCCGGTCCCGGAGACGGTCAATTGGTGGGCCGTAATCGAACTAATAAGTGAAACGGTTGCACAGAATTTCGGGGAGCAAGTGGAGAGATTTGCCTGGTGGACTCCAGAGGCCCAGGGCTCGGGTTCGTCAGGCAATCTCTTTTTCGGGGGTGCACACGTACTCATTTGCTCCCCGGGCCGAACGCGATTAGCAAGATCGACATGAGCCAAGCTGGCGGGCGCCATAAGTTTGCCAGTGACAATACGGCAGGGATTTGTCCGGAGGCATGGGCGGCGCTGGAAAAAGCAAATACGAGCGAGGTACCCTCATACGGCGAAGATCAATGGACGGAGCGCGTATGCGATCGTATCCGCGAGATCTTCGAGACTGATTGCGATGTCTATTTTGTTTTTAACGGCACCGCGGCAAACGCGTTGGCGCTGGCGCAGCTTTGCCATTCATTCGAGAGCGTTATCTGCCACGAACATTCACACATTCACACGGACGAGTGCGGCGCGCCGGAATTTTTTACAAACGGGTCGAAGCTGCTCTTGATTGATGGCGCCAACGGGAAGATAGACATCGGCCAAGCAGAAGTGATGATCGCACGCCAGAACGAACTGCATTCGCACAAGCCGCGCGCGATCAGCATCACTCAATCAACCGAACTGGGAACGATTTACGCGCCCGAGGAGGTTGCGGCAATCAGCGGATTTGCCCGTGATCGCGAAATGTTGCTGCACATGGACGGCGCGCGTTTTGCCAATGCGGTCGCGGCCCTCAATTGCGCATCGAAAGCGATTACGTGGGAAGTTGGCGTTGATGTTCTATGCTTTGGAGGCACGAAAAATGGCCTGGCCGCCGGCGAGCTGGTTATTTTTTTTAAAAAAGAGCTTTCGCGCGAATTCGATTATCGGCTCAAGCAAGGAGGCCAGCTCGGTTCGAAAATGCGTTTTCTCGCCGCGCCATGGCTCGGACTTTTGACAGATGACGTTTGGCTGTGGAACGCACAGCATGCCAATCGTGCGGCGCGTCAGCTCGCGAATCGGCTGAAAACGGAGGCTAAGATCGACATCGTCTTTTCGGTCGAGGCAAACGCGGTATTTGTCCGAATGAATGAGAAACTTGCACGCGATCTCCATGCGCGCGGCTGGCATTTTTACAAATTCATTGAGCCGGATATTTACCGCCTGATGTGTTCGTGGTCGGTGACTGATCAGGACATCTCCGATTTCATGGCGGATGTTGCTGCGTTAAATCATTGAACAGATAGCGATGACGAGACATCTGTATAGGAACTAGAATGAATGCAGTCGCGCAAGCCTTGATCTTTACGGCGGTTTTGCTCGGAGGATGTCGAGCGACTCGCGATGTAGCGGTCACATCGTATCATGTGACCCGCGGTGTCGCGGTCGGTTCGTATCGCGTTGCCACTGCGCCGGTGCATTACGCCTTGAAGGGACACCGCGATGATTCATCAACCGCGGCTACGACAACAGAGACAACGTCGTCCGATGTTACGACGCCAGGCGAACCGGTTCCCGCGCCGAAGATGACTGTGACACAGCAGCAATCGCAACCTGTAGCCCCCAGAGTTCAAAATCCGTCGGCAACTATTGCTCCGCGTGTGAGTCGCAAGGAGACGGCGGAAACGAAAACAAAACCCTCGCCGTCGACTCATGCTGCTTCTGCGCAGCTGGAATTTCCGACGGCTAAGTTAGTCCCCGGCAAACCTGGATACGTCCTCAGTCCTTTTGATGCCAGTGGAAGATATGTCGATGTGAGCGGTTACACATCTGGCAGCAAGGTAAAAGATCCGTGGACCGATAAAATTTTTATCGTTCCCTAACGTTCGGGAAAATTTCTCGGAACAGGATTATTCCGATTTGTTTGCTGGCCGGCGCACATTGCCGCGCCCTTCCGCGGGTGCTACTTAAATACAATGAAATCGGCATTTTGGCTTGGCGCGCATGCGATCGTCTACCTGTCGAGCTTCGCCCTCGCGCCCGAGGGTAAAAGCCAGACTTATCAGGGGAAGGAACTCGTCAAGGCGGAACTGTTGGCCGATACAGACGCTGTTGTTCCAGGGAAACCTTTCGCCATTGGTTTGCGGCTTCGAATGGCTCCCGGCTGGCATACTTACTGGAAATTTGCCGGTGACGCCGGCCTGCCGACCGAAATCAAGTGGAACCTGCCGGCGGGTTGGAAAGCGGGTGAAATCCAATGGCCGATTCCGTTGAAAACGAACGACCCGGGCGACATCCAAACCTACGGCTATCAAGACGAAGCCCTGCTCATCCAGCAGCTCACACCGCCGGCCAAGATCGACAAGTCGTCAGTAAAACTTTCCGTAGACGCAAGCTGGCTTGTTTGCGAAAAGATCTGCATTCCCGGCAGTGCAAAGTTGGATGTCGATCTTCCGATTGCATCGGCAAGCAATCCTGCGAACCAGGAACTCTTTGCGCGCTGGCGCCGCTTGCTTCCGCAAAATCTACCCGAAACCGTAAAGGCAAATTGGAGTCGCGCTGGATCTGATCTTCGTCTCAGCCTAACGACGGCGGCGCTGGCAAATTACCCGACGGTAGGTTTCTTCCCGTTGCCACCAGACAACACCGTGGTCGGTCATCCGAAAATTGAGTCGCGCAACGGAAACGAAATTAACTTCCGCATTCCAATGGAGGCGGCGAACAAAAATTTATCGTCGTTGGAAGGGTTGCTCGTTTTCGGCCAGCAAGCCAACGGTGAAGACCGTGCCGCCTGGCAAATCGTAAACGGTGCGATTGCTTCGAGCGGCGGTTCCACTCCAGCGCACGGAATCTTAACCTTTCTCTTTTTTGGTTTTCTGGGCGGAATCATTTTGAACTTGATGCCATGCGTTCTGCCAGTCATCTCGCTCAAGATTTTCGGTTTCGTTCAGCATGCGGGGCAAAGCCGCCAGAAAATCTTGCGTAGTGGAATCGCTTTTGCCGGGGGGATTTTTGCATGGTTTATCGGTCTGGCGGCCCTGTTGATAGCGCTCAAAGCCGCGGGTCGCGAAATTACCTGGGGGGGGCTCCAGTTTACGAATGCATATTTCGTCCTCTTTTTGAGCGTCATCGTTCTCGTATTTGCGCTCAATTTGTTTGGTGTTTTTGAAATTTCGTTACCGCAAAGCACAACCCGCGGATTGCTTTCCTGGAGCGGGGGCGAGGGCGAAGCGGGTTCATTTTTCCAGGGAGTTTTCGCAACCGTACTGGCAACTCCGTGCACCGCGCCCTTTTTGGGAACAGCGCTCGGCTTCGCCTTCGCTCAATCTCCAGCGATCATATTGTCGATGTTTGTCGCAATTGCGGCTGGAATGAGCGCCCCATATTTGCTGCTCTGTGCGCGACCGGCCTGGCTGCGCTTTCTGCCAAAGCCGGGACCTTGGATGCTCCACGTGAAGCAATTCATGGGATTTCTGCTCCTCGCGACACTGCTCTTCCTGCTTTACGTGCTCGGCGCGCAACGAGGCCTAGAGGGCGCGATTTGGGCGAGCTGTTTTCTGCTCTTCGTGAGTATCGCGTGCTGGATGAAAGGCGCATTCGTCGTGCCGAGCGCATCGGTTGCGACGAGACAGATTTCCATCGTGCTCCTGCTCGCGCTTGTAATCTGCAGCGGTATTTATTTCATCGGCGGGAAGTTTCGCTCAACGAACGGCACCTCCGCCAATTCACAACTCCAAGGTGACTGGCAGGCGTTCACCCCCGAGCGATTGCAAGTGGAACTGGAGCAAGGCCATTCTGTGTTTGTCGATTTTACGGCGGCATGGTGCCTTACCTGCAAATTCAATGAAGCGAATGTGCTTGAAAGCGCACCGGTGCGCGAAGCGTTTCAGCGACATGCCGTTGTTAAATTGAAAGCTGATTGGACCAACGGCGATCCTATAATCACAAAATTATTGCAACAATTTGGCCGGCCAGGTGTCCCACTTTACGTGCTCTATCGCGGTAAATCCGAGGAACCAATCGTTTTTCCCGAATTGCTCACGAAGAGCATCATTCTTGAAAAACTTGAAACCATCTCGCGCACTGTCGCTTCTGAATAATTTATGAAAACAAAACTCATACTGACCATCGTTGCTTCACTTGTAACCACGGCGCTCTACGCGTTTGATCCACCTCCGGTTGGCAGCGCGGCGCCAGATTTTTCGCTCACCGACGCGAAGGGAAAAACCCATTCTTTAGCACAGTACAAAGGAAAATATGTCGTGCTCGAATGGTTTAATCCGGAATGCCCGTTCGTGAAAAAGCATTACGGCAGTGGCAACATGCAAAAATTGCAAGAGGAATATACGAGCAAGGGCGTTGCTTGGCTGACAATCGATTCCAACGCCCCCGGGACGGAGGGAAACCTGTCGGCTGATGCGGCCAGCAAGGTCACGACCGGCTGGAAAACGCAGCAGACCGCGCTGCTTCTTGACCCGGAAGGCAAAGCGGGACGCGCTTATGGGGCAAAGAATACGCCGAACATGGTTGTAATTAACCCAGAAGGGAAAGTTGTTTACGAAGGCGCAATCGACAGCAAAGCGACGCCTAATCCCGCAGACATTCCCAATTCGACGAACTACGTCAAAGTCGCGCTCGACGAATCGCTCGCCGGCAAACCAGTCACGACTTCGACGACCAAACCATACGGTTGCTCGGTCAAATACAAATGAGTCGGTCGAAGAGCTGCAATACGCACAGAGCGGCTACAGGCTAGTTTCGTTTTTCCGAAACCGCGAAGCCCATCGTAGAAGCGGCATCGGCGTCAGGCGGACGAGAAACATCCCGAATTTCATGGCGAAACCCGGAATGACGAGCGGGCGCTCTGCTTCCAGCGCAGTGAGTGCGTCGTGCACGACTTGTTCAACTGAAACATGAACGAACTCCGGGCCACTGTCAGGCCGCCCACCGGGGCGGTTCGCGACTTCTTGAAATTCTGTATGCACAGGGCCGGGACAAAGAGCGCAGACGCTGACGCCTGTTCTACGAAGTTCGGCCCGGAGCGCTTCGGAGAAGCTGGTGACGTACGCTTTAGTCGCCGCGTAAACAGCGAATTCCGGGATCGGAAGAAAGCCGGCCGATGAACTGACATTTAAGATTCCGCCGCGTTTCCTGGCGATCATTTGCGGAAGCAAACGGCGGGTGAGGGAAGTAAGCGCGACCATGTTTACCAGCATCATTTGCTCGTTGCGTCTGGGATCGCTAGCCGCGAACGGACCGCTATCGCCGAGACCCGCGTTGTTGATCAAAAGATCCACATGAATATTTTCCTGCTCAAGCCATGTAGTCAGTTCTTCGACCTCGGAAAGATTTGCGAGATCAGTACTGCGAATATGGACAGTAAGACTGGGACGCTGCTGTGTTAATTTGTCACGGACTTCGCTTAATCTATCCTCGCGGCGCGCGACGAGAATGAGCGACCGTGCCCGCCCGGCGAGTTGTCGCGCAAATTCGCGGCCTATACCAGCCGAAGCGCCGGTAATCAGCGCGTTACGCTCGTCGAGTTTCATTTCTTTGTCGCTGTAGCGGCGGGCGTGCCGCCCGCAAAGGTTCGCGATTTGCAGCCGACACGGCTGCCTCTACAGATTCGATCTCCCGCTTTGTAAGCGCCCGCCAATGCCCGGGCGGCAGATCACCAAGACGGAGATTACCGATGCGGACACGCACAAGCCGTTTCATTTCGTAGCCAATTTCGTGAAACATACGACGAATTTGTCGATTAATTCCCTGACGCAAGACGACGCGCAAACGCGTGGGCGTGACCGAATGTAGTCGCACAATTTTGGCTCGCTGACTGTCGAGGAAAACTCCGCGCAGCAGTTTCGGAGCAAGCGTCGGATCCCATGGTCGATCCAATGTCAATTCGTACTCCTTCTCGATCTTATAGCGCGGATGCGTGAGTTGTTGCGCCAGCTCGCCATCGTTTGTGAGAATGAGAAGACCTTCGCTTTGCGCATCAAGACGGCCGACATTGAAGAGGCGCGGAAATTTTGGCGGGAGCAAATCAAAAATTGTATCGCGTGCGTGCGGGTCGCTCCTTGTCGAAACAAAACCGGCTGGTTTGTTCATGACGATATGTAGCAGCCGATTGGCTTGAACGAGCTTTCCGTCCACTTTCACGTGATCGCGCGCCGTCGGTTGCGCACTGAAATCGGTGCACGGTCGACCATTGATTCTAACGCGCCCGGCCGCGATCAACTCATCACAATATCGCCGCGAACCTACGCCGGCTGCAGCGAGGAAACGGTTGAGGCGCACATTTAAGCGTTAAAGGATCGAAGAGGATCGCTTCAACGAATCCATCACGCCTCCGGTTTTGTTTTCGGGAGGCCAATGACTTTTCGGCCCTCTTTCCACTGACCGCGCTTCTTAAGCAGCTCGACGCGCTCGAAGCGCTTCAGAACATTGCGCTTGGCCGCTATCGTGCTGGCTCCTCTCAAACTGCGATGTTGTGACATAACGTGGAGGCTGAAGAGTTGAAGGGTGAAAGGGAGCCGGCACATTACGCTGCGACCGGAATTGTTCAAATGGAGATCGTTCGTCCGCATCCGCCCCGCGCACCGCGCACACAACTGGGCATTTTGATGACTGCTCTTATCGTGCCGGCTACAGCGCGAGCAGAACGAGCGCGTTCCAATGGTTTTTGCTTAATGCGTCACTTCGGATTCAATTCCCGGAAGTCCGGTGGATCACGACGCGCGATCTGGCGGATTGGCTGGAAGATCGACATCGTCAGCCGCCTGTGCTTCTCGATGTTCGGACGCCGGACGAATGGGACGTGAGTCATCTACCCGGCGCGCAACGTGCCGATCACGGGACTTCCGCTGAAGCGGCTTTGTCTAGGGCTACCGCGGATACTGACGTCGTTGTCTACGACGCCGTAGGTTATCGGGCTGCGGAACTGGCAACGCGTTTGCGTGTTGTTGGATTCACGCATGTCGAGTCCCTCGATGGTTCCATCTTCAAATGGGCAAGCGAGCATCGCCCTTTGGTCCGTGACCGCGATCCGGTCAGGCGAGTGCACCCGTATACCCAATTTTGGGGACGGCTGTTATTGGACGATGTTCGCGCGTCTTTATAATTGATTGCTTAGAATGATGTACGGCCCGCAGGTCGTGACTTGGTGATAAATATGGAAGCGCTCCGTCAGTAATTTTTGCCAATAACCGAGACGAGTTTGCCGGATGATCAAATAGACTCCGTCTGGCGCGGCCCATTTTTCGAGGACGGCATCTTCATTCAACACACTGCGGCTCGGATAAGAGTCAACGAAAGAATCGTCGTCCGTCGGCCGATTAAGGAGAAGAAATTTTCGATTTAGGTAAAAGACAAGGCTGCTCCCTTGATGCAATGCGCCCTCGTAAACAACTTCGCCTTTGTCGCCGAGTCGCTCGTTCAGAAAACGGCCGGCATTTGCAAGTGAGAAGTGCGGCGCCATTCGCGCGACGCCGTCGATCATGCTGAGTCCGGCGGGAATCATGGCAGCCGCGAGCACAATAGCGGCGAGCCTCGGACGGCGGTTTGCGATCAGGTAAAGGGCAATGCTTGAGAAGATCACGAGTGATGTCGCAACAATGCAGGCCATTGGCCACAAGACTTGCCAGGTTGCAGGGGGCACATCGTGTAAGACGTGCCACGCTGAAAACCTTATTTCGTTTGGGATCCGCTGGCCGCCTGAATCGGCAGTCCGCAATGAAATCACGGCGAGCGCGCCAAGGGCAAATCCGCAGAACATAATCACGGCCGTACCACAGATGCGCAACGCACGCGGCATTCGATCCCAGATCGTCGCCGCCCCAAGCGCGAATGCGCTCCACATGCTCATTGAGTAATAATCCTGGCGCTGCCCAATCAAAAGGACCGGTAGAAAAACCACGCCCATCCAACAAAGCGGAAGTGCGTCGGCAAATTCAATCTCACGCGGCCGCATCACGCGCCGCCACGCGAAAATCACTCCCGGGAGGACCGCAAGGAGCCACGGAAACCACCATCCGAAATGTAACCCAATGAATTGCAACCGGGGAACGTCGTCATCATCTCCGAAAATACGGCCCAGCCAATCATTGCTGACCAGCCGGTGAAAAACTCCGGGGAAATTTCGCGCGGCCCAAATATACCAGGGCGCAACGATTAACAGAAAGATCAACAAATACGACCAGTGGAAAAGAGCCCGAAATCGAAGTCGGGCCTCGCGGTAGAAAATTCCGAGCAGAAAAGGAATGGTGATGAGGTAGACCAACCCAAGAATACTTTTGGTCACGCAGGCAAGGGCCGCGCAAATCCAGAAGCCGGCGAACCAAGCGCCTCGATGTTGTCGGCGTTGGTAACCAGAGATTGCACAAAAAATCCCGCCAGCGACAAAAGCGCTGAAGACCGGCTCCGGCATGATGATTCGTCCCAAAAGAAACGTGCCGCAGCAAGAAAGATAAATCAGACCAGCCAGAAAACCCTGCCAGTAATCGCGCAATCGCTCTCCGATTAGAAATGTGAGGGCGACGGTGACGACAATTGCCAGAGCGATCGGTAAACGCGCGGCAGCCTCGTTGGTGCCAAAGGTTTTGTAGGAAAGGACGATTAGCCAATAAAGCAGAGGCGGTTTTTGCAGACGCGGCAAGCCATCGTTGGTCGGTAACAGCCATTGATGCGATTCGATCATCTCGCGAGCAGCACCGGCGTATTGGCTATCGGTTTCATTGTAAAGGTCGCCCCAGCCGATCGTCGCGACGTGCAAAAGCGCTGCCAGCGCAATCAGAATAACAAAAAGCGCATGGCGTGTAGGCAGCGGACTAATGGCCGGCGGCTCAAGGAGAGTCTCTTCGATCCTGAAAACGCGGGTACCTGCGATCATCGATGTGTCACCCTGTTCCTCGGACATGCGTGTCCGGTAAACGCGAGCGTGCATCGACTCCCGGTTTCCGATATTTTTCCCATTCTCTAGGCAGGCGGAGCAGTTTGGCCGCCGGCATCTCGATCAACGCGAGTGATTGGCGGCATTCAACGATTAGCACATTGTCCTTTGGTCGAATGATGCGGAATGCGCACCAAAATTTCGCACGCTCCAGTTCATCGAGCCAGCCTTCAATGACGAGTCGATCGCCAAGTTTGGCGGCGCGACGATAGTCGATCTCAGTGCGTACGACCACAGGATATCTTTGAGTTTGCGCCATTTCTGCGAGCGCAAGACCGCGTTCTTCGGCCAGCAGTGTGCGTGCTGTTTCGACGAACCGGAGATAGGCGATATTGGATACGACACCACCGCAATCAGTATCGAAAAACATCACCTGCACTTTTGTTCGGATACGCGGCATTGCGGCAGTCACAAACAACAATCATCCCGGAAGGCCTTCGAAAGCAACGGCAAACGTCCTGCGAACCGGGAATCAATTGTAAACCCAATCAGGGCGACGCCGAAGATCTTTGCAAGATCGACAAGACAGCATTGATTGCTTCATCAATGCTGACTGCTTTCATACAACGAAAATCAATCGGACATTCGCGCAAGAAGCATGGGCTACATTCTACTTGATGCCGCACAATAATATGCCGATCGCCAAGCGGTCCGGTAAGGCGAGGCTCGGTCGAACCAAAGATAGCGACCGTCGGGACACCGAGCAAAGAAGCAAGATGCATCGTGCCGGTATCATTCGTCAGCAATAAGCGGCACTCGCGCAGTTCGTCGATCAGTTGCTCGAGCGTTGTTTGGCCAATGCGATTTACGCATGAATGGCCGAGCGTCTTGGCAATCGTCTCGCCGATGGCCATGTCCTTCGCCGTTCCCAAAAGAATCCATTGCACGGATAATTCCGCGACAACCGCTGCTGCCACTTCGGCGAACCGTTGCGGCAACCATCGCTTGGCGGATCCGTACTCCGCGCCAGGAGAGAGGCCGAGTTTCACCGGTTCGTCTGCTCGAGGAACGGTCCCCGCGCCGTCCACAATATCAGGAACGCGAGGGAGCGCTTTTCTCCAGCTATCTTGAACGATCGCGCCTAGTTCGCGTGCAACTCGCAAATAACGATCTGCCTGATGCTCGATCGGCCCGGTTTTTTCGCGTTCGTAAATGATCTGATTGAGCAACCAACTGCGGAAATGACCGCGATAACCGACTCGTCGCGGAATTTCGCTCAGCCAGGTTTCCACCGCCGTGCGCAAAGAATTTGGAAAGAGAATCACGACGTCGAAACGCGGCTGATGTCGGATGGAGCGGACCGTTGCGAGAAGGGACCTATTCGGGAGCGGGATAATTTCGCTTACTTCCGGAACTAACTTCCACATCGCCGCGATCTTTGACGGCACAGCGACGGTAATGTGCGCGTCTGGACGTCCGGCCTTGATCGCGCGGACGGCCGGCACACTCATCACCGCGTCACCGAGCCAGTTGCTTGACCGAATGAGGATTCGAAATGGCTTTAGATCTTGAGGCGGAATGTCGGATGGCAGATGGACCCCGCGTTTGTAACGCGCGAGAAGGAAGTTGGGCTTGGGTGTTTTCCAGCGATTATGCACCCAGAACCAGTCTTCCGGCGCGCGGCGGATCTGTGACGCGATAAGCTCGTTTATTTTCGCGGTAAGCGATTCCACAGATCCCGCCTTGCCGTCCAGTGCTGGCGATACAATGATCCGCCAGTGCGCGCGTCCATCCGTGTAGATCGCCACGCCAACCAGTGCCGCACCGGTGCGCTTTGCCAGCAATGCAGGCAGCGGGGAAGTCGAAGCTAAACGGCCGAAGAACGGGACCCATAAACCGTGGTCGCCGGCGTGTTGATCGCTCAAAATGCCGATCGCACCGCCGTCGCGAAGCAGTTTGATCGCTTTTTCGAAACCTTCTCTTCGATCAAACATTTCGACTCCGGCCCGTCCGCGCACGCGACGCACGTGTTCATCGATAAACCGATTACCGAGCTTTTGGTAAATGGTACTATTTCTAACGTAGCCGATGAATTTTGGCAGGATGTGCGCGAATAACTCCCAGTTCGCGAGATGGCTCAGGATGAGCACCACCGGATGCCCCGCACGCAATTCCCGGTGAACAGCATCCAAGTTTTCCACCTCAACTTGTGCCGCCATCTTTTCCAGCGGCATGGACGTGAGTTTGACGCTGCACAAAAGATTGGCGCCCAACTGCTGAAAATGGCGGCGCACCAGGCGGCGCAATTGCCGCGGCGATTTTTCATTTCCAAAAGCGATGGAAACATTGCGTCTAGCCAAGCGTCGATAACCGGGAAGAATGAGCCAGGCACAGAAGCCGAGAAACTGTCCCAAAACGAAGAGGAGCGGTAACGGCAGCGCGCTGGTAATTGCCGATCCCGCGCGATAGAGAAGGTAAACGATGAAATCGAGCATGCAGGATCGGCAGTGTCGCGCGCCAGCGCCGCAGGGTAAATTTGCCTGCGCCTTGCTTCAACCAATATAATATCGGTGTGTTGCGCTCGGCCATCCATTCTGTCCCTTCGGATCTTGCGCGCGTCATTGCGCGAAAATTCGAACATGGCCGGTTCCTCATTATCGGAGGCGTCGAATCTGAGAAACTCGAGCGGCAATTTGGCGAATTGGGAAGAGAGGCCGTCATTACCGACGGTGGTGTCGATCTTGCGACGACGCTTCCCCAGGACGAGCCAGCACCTTTTGAGGTGGCGATCTGGTTTTACTCTGCCGAAGAGAGTGACGATGATCGGCTTAGCAAAGAACTTGCCCGCTACGCGAGTTGCATTGTCCTCCTGCCTGGTGCGGGCGCGAGCGTCGCCAAGCGACGCTCGCAACTTGTCGAATGTTTTCGCCGGTTCGGATTGCTGCCTGATTATGAATGCGATTTGGGCAACCTCGACCCCATCGCAATACTCATCCGACGCCAACCGAGCGAGACTGCCGAGGCGGTTATTCCTGTCGTGGAAACGGCTTTCGCGAGACTCAACACGCGGCTTAGCGGCTTAGAGCGAATGCTGCGGACGCGCATATCGGAATTGGAAGCCGCCGATCGGCACATCGCCA
>WNFT01004021.1_pt1 | contig 12851 bp, 14 predicted proteins | sample 5400191 | NCBI WGS metagenome assembly WNFT01 (sample SAMN13153359, study PRJNA577476) | soil metagenome | isolation source: 80 cm saprolite under Madrone tree | place: USA:California | collected 2016-06-14
CAGCCGGAAGCTTGCGGGCGTCAAGCGCCGCCCACATTACCATCTGGGTATCAAGCAGCAGCATCATTTAAGACGCCTCAAGCCGGCTGGCATAAAACGAGGCGAGCACATCATCCGGCAGTGGCGCCTCGATGGCGTCAAGCAAGGCCTGCTCGTCTTCGGGACTGAGCATGCCTTTCATGGTTCCGAAGACGAATTTTCTCGGCTCCGCGTCGAGCGGAACGATCCTCGCGACCGGCGTTCCCGCCTTGGCAATGACGAAACGCGCGCCCCTCGCAGCCTCATCGACGAGCTGCGAGAATAGAGCCTTGGCTTGTCCGACATTGAGCTCGCGGGGCAGCGGTTTGCGGTGCCGCGCTGGCGAGCGCTTGCGTGGCTGCATCCGAGCCCTGTGCGTTTTCATCGGTCTTGACTCCCTTTGGTCATGTCTAGATTGTTCCAGATTGTCCAATGTGAGTCAAGGCGGCGGTACGGCCCTCTGCCGTAGCGCCCGATCCTCCGCCAGGAGATGTGCGAGAGCGGCCGAACTGTCGAGATAGATCACCGGTCTTCCCGGTCTTGCTGCAATTCCGTCATGAGATCTCTGAAGGCCATGATCGGCTTGCGCGGGGGCGGGTTGCGGTCGGCCAGCACGGGGGGCGTCAGCCAACCCGCCCGCACTGCCTCGGCCAGCTGCGCGTTAGCGAAAAGCGTGCTCTGGCCCGCCTGCGGCGGCCCGAGCGTCATCGAACCACCTCATCCGCCTGCGCCAGCAGGCTTGGCGGAACCGTGAGGCTGAGCGATTTTGCGATCGTCTCATTGATCACGAGTTCAAGCTTGACCGATTGCAGCACCGGCATATCGGCCGGCATGGCGCCCTTGAGAATCTCTCCGACATAAATGCCGGCCAGCCGCCAGGCGTCCGGCCGGCTGGCGCCGTAGCTGATCAATCCGGCGGCGACGACATCGGCGCGGCGTTCGAACATCGCCGGAATTTCGTGGCGCAGGGTCAGCGCAACAATGTCGTCGGCATCGCTGGCGAAAACCGCGGATGGAGCGACCACCAGGGCGTCGGAGCGTCGTTCGGCCAGTTTCGTGAAGGCGGCCTCGTAGTCGCGGTCGCTGCCGATCTCGGCGACGATGATTTGCCATCCGAGCGCGTCCGCGGCGGTGCGTAATTCGCTCCGGCGCTCCTCGATCGCGCGCAAGAGCGCAGCGTCGGCAGCGTATGCGCGGCCATTCTCTGCGAGATACCCGATTGTCCTCATACCGGGAACCAGTTCGCGCAGGAAGCCAAGCCTTTTGCTCATCAGGCCGGCGGTGATGAAGGTCACGCCGGTCACGTTGCCGCCGGGCCGGTCCAGGCTCGCGGCGAGGCCAAGCCACGCCAGATCAAAACCCGATAGGGCGACGATCGGAATCGTCGCCGTCGCGGCCCTCGCGGCGCGCGCCGCGGCTGCGCCGCCGGCAACAATGAGCGCGACTGGACGGCGGACGAGATCGCCCGCAAGCATTGCCAATCGATCGCGCTCGCCATTGGCAAAGCGGTAATCGACCGCCAGGTTCTGCGCTTCCACCGAGCCCTGCTCCTCCAGGCCTTGAGCGAACCCGGCCGCATCGGATGCGTAGCTCTCGGCCGTGACGGCGTGCAGGAATCCGATCAATGGCAGCTGCCGCGGCTGACTGACGGCGCGCGGCGCCGCGAGGATGGCGCTGCCGAGAAGGCCGGCGAATTGTCTTCTCCCGAGGATCATACGAGCCATTCCGCTTTCGGCGTAGGATGGGTTGAGCGGAGCGAAACCCATCGGGTGCACCGCACGCCGACGGCCGCCGATGGGTTTCGCTCCGCTCAACCCATCCTACGTCAGCGGCACCGGCGTACAGAACAAATGCTCGACCTTAAGCCCGAGGCGGGCATGAAGCTCGTCGGCCAGCCGCTGCCGGTGGCAGTGGGCAGGGTCGCGCTCGTAGCACAAGAGGCAGAGCGGCCGGCTTGATCGCGCGATGAGGGCTTTCGCAAGCGCGGTCAACTCATCGAGTTCGTGCTGCGCCTCTGGGGTATTCAGATGGCGCTCGAAAATGCGCAGCATCTCGTCAGCATGACCGCTGCGCGCTGCGAGCCGCCCCTCTTTCGGAGTGCCGAGCTTTTGCAGATGCACATAGCCGATGCCGCGCTCATCAAGTCCGGCGGCGAGCTGGCGTTTCGAGAACCCCGGCCGCCGTGATGCCGCGACCGCGCGCACGTCGATCAGGAGCCCGACCTCCGCCTGTGTCAGCGCATCGAAAAAGGCGCCCGTGGTTGATTGCTCGTAGCCGATGGTGAACAGCGGTTTCAACTCAGATACTTGCTGAACCACTCCAGCGTACGCCGCAATGCCAGCTTGGCGGCTGCGTCATCGTAACGGGGCGTGGTGTCGTTGTGGAAGCCGTGATTGGCGTCCTTGTAAATGAATCCTTCGTACTGCACGGTGGACGCTACGGCCGGGCGGCTTGCTGCTGCTCGGCAAGGATTGCGTTAAACATTGCCTCTTCGACATCCGCTTCCAGCGTGCAGCTCGCGGGGTCGATGAACGGATTGGCGCCGCCATCCTTTAGCTTGGCGTATTTCTCCTGCATATTGTACTGGGCGCCGTGATCGCCGAGCTGGACGTCGCAAGGCAACGCCCGCACGGTTTTGAACGCGCGGTTGAACAGGTCAACAAGCGCCGGGGTCAACACCGCGGGCGGGCGCAGGCTGCATCCGAACATCACGTTGTATGTCTTCCCGCCGTCCTGCGCGGTCGTGGTCCAGGTCGTGCAGCCCGGGGTGTGGCCGGGCGTCAGATGCGCGACGAGCGTGGTGCCGCCCAGCGCCACCGCATCGCCGTCATGGAGGACCTTATCGATCGGGTGGTCCTTGCCGCCGGGTTTCATGGCCTGCAGCGCCGATACGTCCTCGGCCATCGCCATCACTTGCGCGCCGGTCATCTGCTTGACGAGGGCATCGCCCTCCTGGTGATCGCCGTGGGCGTGGTTGCCGAGCAGAATTTTGACGTCGGAGAATTTGAAGCCGAGTTCGGCGACCGACTTTTCGATCGCCGGTACGCTGCGCTCATAGGTGCTGTCGATCAGGATATGCCCCTGCGGCGTTGCGATGAGGAAGGAACTGAGCGTATTGGTCCCCACATAGTAGATGTTGCCGACGATCCGGTGCGGCGGAAACGCTGTTATGCGGTCCGCCTCGGTGCCCATGTTGCGCGCCAATATGGAACGGGGCGTATAGGTCTTTCCCCTGACGGTGACGGCCGGGTGATCGGGCGGCGGAGGCGCCTGGGCGAGGCCCGCGTTCGCGCCGAAACAAAGGACGAGCGCGCCGAGGGGCCCGGCGACCAAACGCTTTGCGGACATCTCTTTCATCTCTGCCCTCCATATCGCCATATAGCGGCACACGTTTCGTAGCCCGGGTGGAGGGACCGCCGCTTTGCGGTCCCGTAATCAGGAATCAGCGCATCATCTTGCGGACGAGGTGTCCCGGATTTCCGACGGAGTTTATCATCGGGCCGGCCAAGGGCCGGACCCGGTGGCTCCATCCGGGTACACGGCTGGAGTCCTACGCCCGCGGCGGCGCCCTCTTGCCGCCGACCACCGTGGCGACAGGGAACAGCCGCTGTTTGCCGGTCCGTTTGCCCTGGTAATTGTCGAGGAATTCGAACGATCCCTCACGTAGCTCCAACACCGCGATGTCGGCTGGCGCGCCCACATTGAGCGTGCCGCGGTCACTGAACGCGTCGAATACGCGCGCCGCATTAACGGTCGCGCGGGCGATCACCTGATCGAGCGGCATGCCGAACATCAGGAACTTCGACATCACGTTGGGAAAGTCGATGACCCCGGTCGTGCGCGACATGGTGTTCCAGTCGGTGGAGAAGGTATCGGGTGCAAAGCCCTGTTTCATGGCGCGCTCGACCACGTCCCAATTGAAGTGATCGGCTACGCCGTTGCCGAAGTCGAACCAGATGCCGCGCCGGCGCGCGGCGAGCACCTCCGGGAACACGCGGCCGTTGTCGTCGAGAATGCCGTTCGGGGCGGGCGCATACATGTGGGTGACGATGTCGCCGCGCTTGAGCAGCGGGAGGATGGCGCGCAGCGGCGAGTACGATTGGCCGATGTGGATCATCACCGGCAGATCGAAGGGAGCGGCCGCTTCCCGGGCCCGCCGGAGCGCTTCGAGGTCGCCGGTGTCGGCGACGTTGTTCGACAGCCGCGCCTTCACGCCGACGATGACATCGCGGTTGCGCGCAATGGCCCCGCGCGCGAGACTCACGTCGGCGCGGCTCAAATCGTGCAGCTCGCCGCCGGGCGCCACGCCCGTTCGCGCAATGTTGATCAGGAGGCGGCCCACGTTCGGCCCCGCCTTCACGTTGGCGGCCCCTTGGTCGATGCCGTCCGCTCCAAACGAGCCCGCGTCGACGTAGGCGGTTACGCCGTCCAGCAGGCAGAGCGGCGGACCCTCCTTGGTGCGGGCGGCGTGGGAATGGATGTCGACAAGGCCCGGGACCACGAACTTGCCGCGCGCATCGATCGTTTCGGTGGCGTCGGCCGTAATATTTTCCTCGACGGCGGCGATGCGGCCGCCGGCAACCGCTACGTCGCGCACCGTGTCGATTCCGAGCGAAGGATCGATGACGCGTCCGCCCTTGACGACCAGATCATAGGTCGCCGCCAGCACGTTCGGAACGCGGGCGAACATCGCCGCGCCTGCGGCGGCTGCAGATAAAAACCGGCGCCGGGTGACCATGGTCGATCTCCTCCTTTATGTGGTCGCGTCCTCGTTTGAAGAGCCGGAGAATCAATCCTCTCCGCGGGACGCAAGGGCCATGGCATCGCCCGCAACCGAATGGGTCTCCCCGTTGCAGTTTGCCTCCGCCACGTCAGGATAGTGGACGCCTCAAATCGCAGTGTCAACGATCCGATCCGTGGCCGATGTTTATGGTGACGGATCGGCTCAACGGGGCTGTCCCACAGCCGTCCTCAGATCGAATTGTCTCAGCCCGGGAACGTTGACGGATTGCGGTGCGAACCGTCCGCCGACCACAACACCGTTCGGCAAGGGCGTATAGAGTTCAATTCCGATCGTATCGATCGGCACCGGCGAGCCCGGCACTGCCTTGTCGGCCAGCTTCAACGTGACAAGGGCGAGAATTTGCCCGCTTTGCTCCGGCACATCCGGCAGCGGTTCGCGGTCAAAGTTCTGATTCGGGAATGCCGTCTTCATGGCCCATTGATGAAAATCCGATTTGTACCAGGCAACGAGCGCTTGCTTGCTCTCGAACCATGCGAAAATCACGTTCGTACCATCGGCGGTTCGGCCTAACTTGACACCGAGACAGCCCGGCGAAGCTTCCGCCGCCTCGACGAGAAGTTTTCCAAACTCCGGTTGGCCGGGCAGAACTCCTTGAGCAAAGGCTGACATCGACAACGCAACGCAGGCCATCGCAGCGATGGATGCAGCGATCACGCACTCGCGGGCTTTGGTCATAACTACCTCCGTGTCCGTTCATCGGCGGCACATCCCGAAGGGTCGACGCCGGTGGTACTTATAGGTACCACAGCCGCTGACGCTATGGTACCATGCAGGACCAGTCAAGGGCTTTTTGCTGGACTATCAGCCGGGCGGCTTCGGATAGAGTTTGAGAAATTTGTCCGTCGCTTCCCGCGCCTGGCGTTCCAGGGCCTGCGGTGTCGGCGGATCGGCAACGCGCAACAACAACTGAAGCAACAGATCGCCCCAGAGTAACGCGACAAAATCGACAGCCATCGCGGCGGGGTCGCCGGCGCCGAGCAGACCGTCGGCTTGCGCCTGTGCCAATGTTTGCGCCAGCGCCGCTCGGCTCGCCCCCCGCCCGCCCTTATCGAGCAGTCTCGCCACCTCGGGAGCATTGCCAGCTTCCGAGATGGCGAGCCAATAGACGGCCCGTACCGCCGGATTGCATACGCCGCGTAAGAGTGCCGTGCCGAAAGCGGTAAGCGTCGCCGCGAGTGCTCCGCGGTCTTTTGGGGCCGGAAGTTCGAGTGGAAGCCGCATGCGCTGGGCACGGTCCGCAATCGCCTCCCGCAGTAAGGCCGCCTTGTCCCCGCAAACGGCATAGATTTCCCGTTTGGAAACCTTGGCCCGCGTCGCAATCTCGAGCATGCTCGTGCCCGCATAACCATTTTCCATGAAAGCGCAAAATGCGGCCTCAAGGATGCGTTTCCGAAGCGGTGCCCGCGACGGCGGTATCGGCCTTGTTCTAGGCCTGCCTTTTTTCACCGGGTCCTCTCGATTCGTAACTTGGCGGCTGCGGTACCTAATCGTACCCTCCGGCTCGCCATTTCGCCAATAAACTATCACGACACTGCTGACGAACGGTCAATCCACCTGCACAAATCAAAGTCGTTGAAACGCCGGTGACAGGTGTGGGACAGTTCCGCATTATTGCCTTGGACGGCAGGTGAGAGATCGGGCGCAAGAATGAATGTTCGGTTGGCGGTGAGGGTGTGCGTGCTCGTGATCGGTTTCACGATGGCAACGTTTCCGGCGCGGGCCGCCGTTTTCGACGAGCGCGACACCTCACGGCTCGCCGCCATCAACGAGGCGATCCAGTCGTTCGAGAACGATGTCGGTTCCGCCCTGCACAATCTGTCATCGGATGATGCCGAGCAAATCGAATCCTACGCCTATGTTGAACTGAACCTAGAAGCCGCTCACGAGCGGCTGAACACTGTATTCATGCTGGTGGCGGTTTCGAGCTACATGGAATCGCCATCCGACGAGTTTCTCGTTTTGGATGTGCTCTACAGACAGATATTGCCGCGGAGCAAAAACTACCTGAATGAAAAGAAGGATGCGATCGCCAGCATGGCGGTCGCGCACCCAGCGAACCAGGTGTTTGCCGCCTACCGCTCGCGAGCCGACGCTCTCCTCGGGGAGCGCGCCATTCCGTTTCTTGACGAGCTGTATGAAAGGGTTGAGGCTTTGCGGCGGTAGTGCGTTTCGGTCCGGTGGACACGGAATATATGCTGCCACCGCCCTCCCTGAACTTGGTCCGGGGATTAGTCGTACGAGAAGTCGTCATCGACCGCGCATACTGGATTGCCCGCAGCGCGGATTTCGATTCGCTCAATCCGGGCTACAAGGGCGGGTCAAGCCGGGCAATGACACATTGGGAGACGCTCCCTCTCCCCGCAAGCGGGGAGAGGGAGCAGAGCGGCCACGCGATAATCCTATTTCATCGAAACATGAGATTAGCCGCCGCCACCCACTTGCGGCGCTCGCGCTGCCTCGGCTCCCACGATCCGCTCGAAGTCGGCTTGCGGTCCGGGGTTGCCGTGGATCGGCACGTGTGTGGTCACATCAAGCTTCAGCCGCTTGATATTGCGGTAGAGCGCAACCGCATTCGGGCTGACGAAGGGCAGCGTCCCGCCGGCCGCCGGGGGCCCGTACATGTCGGCATTGATGACGATCTTCTCCTTCGGGAGATAGACGATGATCATGTTGTCGCTGTGATTGAATTGCTCGACGTAGTGCAGCTGGATCACCTGCTGCCCGTCGGTGATCGTGTAGTTGTCCGTGAACGTCTGCAGCATGTTCTGACCGGGGCCCGTGGGCGCAAACGGCCGTTGCGACAGCCGGTCAGGCAGCAGCGAGCGCGGCTGCGGCGCCAAGACGACGTTGTGATAGAACTCCTTGTTGCGCTCTTCCGTGATAACCGTCGCGCCTTCCGCCACGTAGGTTCGTATCCCACCCAGATGGTCGAAGTGGTTGTGGGTGTTGACCACATAGCGGATCGGCTTGTTGGGGAAGGTCTTCTTGACTTCTTCGATCACGGCGTTCGAGCGGGCCTGATAGAGGGGCGCCTCAATGACCGTCACGAAGTCCTTGAACTCGACGGCGACGCTGTTGTGCGAGCCGCCGCCCATCAGCACGACGCCAGGAGCAAGGGTCGTTGCAACGACGCGCTGTTGCGGGGCCGCTGCAGTGCGTGCGGCCTCGGGAACCGCCTGCGCGGCGTTCGCGACATTCACCTTGACGTCGCTCATCCGCAGATCCAGGAAGTTATGCCCGCCGGGGATCAAAGGATGATCGCCCACATGGCCGTGAAGCCGGAACGGCATCTTCACCCCGCCGCCGACGTCGCGATAATCGCTCCAGCGGAATTCGACCATCTTGTCGCCCAGGACCGGGTCGGTAAACCAGGTGACGACCCGCTCAAGCATGTTGTCGTTGTTGAACTCGCCAGTCACCCGGCGGGTGCATTGAGGTTGTGGCCGATCGCAGACTTTGGTCGTGAATGCGACGACCTTGAGGGTGCGGTCTTGTCGGGCGAAGTAGCGGTCGGTGGCCGCCGCATTATTGTCCGCCAGGGCAGCCTGGATGAAGCTCGCCGGGTGGAGCCAGAGGCTGAGCTGGCGATCCGAGGCGTCCCGCGCCAGAATCGGAACGGGCTGGCCTTGCGGATTGAGGTTCCAGCCGAGATCGCCGGCGACAAACTCCGTAAAGCTCACCTCACCCCGCACCGGGAACCCGGCGCCGCCGCCGCGTATCGGCTGGTTGCCCTGGACACGCACATACTCCGTTTTGGCGGACTTGCTGGCGAGGTCTTCGGTGAGGTTATAGCTCTTCAAGTCAGACCGCGGCAGGTCTCCCGTGGCGAACTGCTGGCCCGGGTAGCCCATCCACCCCGTGGCGGCCAAAGTAAAGGACTTGACGCTGCTCGCGCCGATTGCCTTGTCGGCGGCTTGCAACAGTGCCTTAGCCGCAACTTGTGCCGGGTTTGGCCCGGCATTTTGCGCCATCGCCGGCCCGATCAGCACGGCCGATGTTACAAACAACGTCCCTAGTTGGATTTTCATACCTTTCCTCCCACAATTGATCCCACGAGGCTTCCGACTCGACCAAGCGATGCCGAGAGTTGCAAAGCTCATCTTGGGACATGCCGGTGATGACCCAGCACGCCGGCAAAAACTACCCAACGCGACCGTTGCCGTAAAGCAGCACTGCTGTCGGATCGTGCCGAATTTTGAGGCGTTCTAGGTTGATGATGGAAAGGACCTGTGGGGCGGATTAGCCATTGGGTCCGGCCGGAGCCTGCCATCGGGCCGGCCAAAGGCCGGACCTGATGGGACCGGCCCGATGATAGACTCCGCAGAGTCCGGCCGGCCTGCGGTGCAATACGCTGCGCTAATTGCGCTCTACGCACCCTGCGGATGAATCAATGCAAGTGATTGTAGCCGATTTCTCGCATCCGATGGCGATGGCGGACTATGACTTTAGTTTCTCGATCAGCGCCATCGCGGCGGCGGGCGCGCGCACCTTCCCCTCGTGGATGAAGTAGACGAATACGTCACGCGGCTTGATTTTCGCGGGCGCGGCTTCGACGCACGGGAGATCGGCTGGCGCGCGACCGCCGATCCAAGCGCGCAGGCGCGCGGCCCAATCTGCGATTGCGCCTTCCGGATAGGCGGTTGCAATGGTGTCTTCGCCCTTCTGAAGGCGCAGATACAGGAAGTCGGCGGTCACATCCGCGATAGCCGGGTAAGTCTCGTGCTCGCTGAACACCACCGCCGTCTCGAATTTGCGCAGCAGGTGAATGAATTCCGGAACGCAAAAGCTCGCGTGGCGGACTTCGACCACGTGCCGCAGCCGCGATCCTTGAAAATCCTTGGGCAATAATTCGAGAAAGCTGGCGAAATCCGTTTCGTTGAATTTTTTGAACGGCGGGAACTGCCACAGCAGCGGCCCGAGGCGATCGCCGAGCTCGATCACCCCCGAATTCAGGAACCGCTCAATCGATTCACCAGCCTCCTTCAGCTCGCCCCGATGCGTGACATAGCGGGGTCCCTTGACGGAAAAGATGAAGCCGTCCGGAACCTCCGACGCCCATTTGCGGAAGGTCGCCGGCGTCTGTGTGCGATAGAAAGTACCGTTGATCTCGATCGAGGTGAGGTGGCTCGCCGCGTAGCCGAGCTCCTTCGCATGCGGCAGGCCATCGGGGTAGAACACGCCCCGCCACGGCGCGAAGGTCCAACCGCCGATGCCGACGTGGATATGTGTGGCGGCCTGATCGGGCTTAGGCATGGCATTTGATCCGTGTCGATCCCCTGCAACGCTAACATATTCGTCCGCGATGCTTGCAAAACCCAAATTCGATCTTATTTTTGTTTTGGCGAGCATGGCGCCGGAAGGCGCGCTTGCCTTTGCGACCACGATCTTGGGTGAGTGACGCCGGATGTACGCGCACAACTCGGATTCGTGGTCGTTGGCGTTTTTGTGCGTCGGCTGCTGTGCTTCCCAGCGATTATGACGATCGGTTCAGCCCGTCTTGATACCGGCGTAGATCTCGGCCATTGGCAGTTCAAGTTGCAACGCGGCAATACGAATGGCGGCATCCCCGCTGACAACCGCCGGCCCGGACGCGAACTGCGAGCCTGTCCGTTCGAAAACCCAGGCTTTCGACTCATCCTGCGACAGCACGATATAGGCGTCCAGACTGGGAACCCGCAGGTACTCGGCCGCCTTGTCGCCAAGGTCGATCTCTGCGGTCGAAGGCGACAGCACTTCGGCGAGGAGGACTGGCGCACCGGCCGTATAACTCTTACCAGGGCGGCCGGCGCGATCGACGACGATATCAGGATAGCGCAACGTTTCCGGCCCGGTATCAAGACCAAACTCTGCGATGACGACCCAATCCTTTGGGTCGAGCCTCGCTCGCAGGAGCACGCCAAGGTTCATGACGATCATTCCGTGAGCCAGCGACGGGCGCGGCATCATGACAACACGTCCCCCCACAAGCTCACAGCGTTGCCCCTCGCCCGCGTCCCATTCGATGAACGCGGCTTTACTCATGCGCAAGTCTGGCCGAACATTCATGATTGCCTCGTCAGCCCTTCATTGACTGGTCAGCCTGCTTTTATGCCGGCGTAGATTTCCCCCATCGGCAACTCAAGTTTCAACGCCGTGATGCGAATGATGGTGTCGGTTCCCGAGATCAATTCAGGCACCTGAATCAATCGTGGATCTGTTCGTACATACACCCAGGCCTTTGGCTCATCCTGCGACAACACAATGTAGGCAAGAAGGCTCGGAATCCGCAGGTACTCCGCGGCTTTGTCACCAAGATCAATCTCTGCGGTCAAGGGCGACAGCACTTCGGCAAGGAGCACTGGCGCGGTAGCCGTATAGTCCTTGTCGCCGCCATCTGCCTTGTCAACCACGACATCTGGATAGCGCAGCGTGTCCGGTCCCGCGTCAAGCCCGAACTCTGCGATGACTTCCCATCGCGTTGGATCGAGCCGGCTGCTCAGTGCAGCGACCAATTTTCTAACGATGCGCCCATGAATGCGCGAAGCGCCAGGCATCATGATGACGCGCCCCCCCACTAGCTCACAACGCTCCTCGCCCGCCTCCATCCAGGCAAGGAAGGCAGCCTTGTCCATGCGCAGGTTCGGTTGAAAATTCATGGTCGCCTCATTGATCGCAATTGTAACAGCTGCCACTGGTGGAAGATAGGCGCGCCGGCCGCGCCGGCGTTCGGACCAAGCGTCGACGGAGCGGCACATCGTTACAACAACGACATCGCCCCGACACGGTTACGTCACAACCTGTGTCCGCCGCACCACAGGTATGGGGCAAATTTCAAAATACATCACGTTTGGCTGAACGCCATATCATTGCGCTTGCTCTGCAGCGCAAGTTCAATTACAGGCCAGCCTCCTTCGCTCGGCCTTGTGTTCGGGCTCGCTGAGACCCGGCTGGCGCGGCTGCCTTGCAGTACCGTGTTCCGCCAAACGAAGGAACGTCGAACCTTGAAAAGTTCGATACCATGCGAGGGATAGCTCAGTTGGTAGAGCAGATGACTTGTAATCATCCGGTGGTGGGTTCGAATCCCGCTCCAGCGCTCCCGTTCAGCCTGAAAAGCTGACTCCAATGAAGGGGACCGGGCGCGCTTCAGTCGCGATCCGGTCGTTGGCCTAAAGGCTCTTCGCCCGACAATCGCGACACCGTGAGACCGGCCATGCGCCGCGGCGGATACCGCCCGCGCAGACGCCGGGTTCGCCGCATGACCTGCGTGCACGCGCACGCAGGGAGTGCGCGTGCGCCCGGAGCCTTGCGCGGACTTAAGCCCCGGCCCGCCGTTCCCACGGGAAGACGCGCCCGGAACCCGATCCTCGTTCGACAACCGCGCCCGCTTGCGGAAACAGCAGGCATGACTGGAGTATGTGTGCCATGAGTCGGTCCATTCTGACACTGCATGTGACGGTGAAGGATGGTGAGCGCGCCCTCCTGACGCGCAACGGGCGATTCGAGCGGGTGCTCGAACCCGGCCGTCACCGCTTGTTCGATCCGGCGCGAGAGCTTGTCGCCGAGGTGTTCGCAATCGTTCGGGCGGAGTTCCCGGCGGACCGTTACGCTGTGCTCAAGGCCGCCCATCCCGATCTGGCCTCGACCCTGTTCGAGGCGGTCGAGACCAAGGCGGGCGAGCTTGCGGTTGTAAGCTATGACGGCCGGCCGGCGCATCTCGTCGGCCCGTGGACGACGCGCGTGTTCTGGAAGGTCGCCACCAAGATCGATGTGGAGCGCATCGATGTGGCGGTCGACCCGAAGGTCGCGGCGCACCATCTCAAGATGGTGGCGCGGGAGCGCAATCCATACTTCACGGAGGTGGTGATCGAGAGCAACGAGGCGGGCCTGCTCTATGTCGATGGCCGGCTGGTGGAGCGGCTGGAGCCGGGTCGGCACGCGTTCTGGACGGTCGACCGCAAGGTGGAGGTCAAGCGGCTCGATCTGCGCCCGCAGGCGGTGGAAATCACCGCGCAGGAGATGCTGACGCGAGATCGCATCGCGCTGCGGGTGA
>WNFT01010611.1_pt1 | contig 12849 bp, 13 predicted proteins | sample 5400191 | NCBI WGS metagenome assembly WNFT01 (sample SAMN13153359, study PRJNA577476) | soil metagenome | isolation source: 80 cm saprolite under Madrone tree | place: USA:California | collected 2016-06-14
GAATTTGTCAGGAGGCAGGAATCGGCCTGACCAATGTGGGGGCGACACCGATCAAAGCAAATCGAGCCGAAGATTTCCTGCGCGGAAAACGACTCGATGAATCTGATATCAAGCAAGCGGCACAACTTGCTGCCGAAGCCGCCCAGCCTAGTTCGGATCTACGTGGCCCGGCCGAATACAAGGTCTCGATGGTGAAAGAACTAACCAAACGCGCACTGACCCGCGCACGTGAGCGAGCCGCTGCCCAGCCTGTTCGTTGAGTTCAAACCGAGGAACTACTATGGCCACTAAAAAACTTGTTCGCGTTAAAGTGAACGGCCACGACCGCGAGGCAGAGATCGAGCCGCGGCTCTTGTTGGTCCACTTTATACGCGATGTTCTGAGGTTGACCGGAACTCATGTTGGTTGCGACACCACAAACTGTGGGGCATGTACAGTGATCCTGGATGGCAGACCGGTGAAGTCGTGTACGGTGTTCGCCGTTCAAGCGGAGGGTCGAGAGATTCGGACCATTGAAGGTGTGGCAAACAATGGGCAGCTTCATCCGCTGCAAGAGGGCTTCAAAGAAGAGCACGGATTACAGTGCGGGTTTTGCACGCCGGGAATGATCCTATCGGCCTGCGCCTTGCTCGAGAAAAATCCGCATCCTAGCGAGGAGGAAATTCGCTGGGGAATTTCAGGCAACCTCTGCCGTTGCACTGGCTACCAAAATATCGTCAAAGCGGTTCAGTACGCCGCCAACAAAATGAGTGGAGAAGAACATGCTGCATAAGACATCACCTGAGATTGGTGGCATGGGCCACTCCGTAAAGCGCAAGGAGGATTTACGGTTCGTCCAAGGGAAAGGCACCTATGTGGAGGACGTGCATCTTCCGGAAATGGTGTACGGACAGATGGTGCGAAGTCCTTATGCTCATGCTCGGATTAAAGCCATTCGCACAGAAGCAGCTCGCAATTTCCCCGGAGTACTCGCGGTCATTACCGGTCAGGACCTGGAAAAAGCTGGACTGTCCTGGATGCCGACGCTGTTCCATGACAAGCAAATGGTTCTGGCCACCGGCAAGGTGCTGTTTCAGTCGCAAGAGGTGGCTTTCGTAGTGGCAGAAGATCGGTACACGGCAGCTGATGCTGCCGAACTGGTGGAGGTGGACTACGAAGATCTCCCGGTTCTCGTCGATCCGCATCGAGCGCTCGATGCTGACGCTCCGATTCTCCGCGAGGACCGCGAAGAGAAGACCAACCACATTTTTCATTGGGAAGTGGGTGATCGCAAAGCGACCGACAGTGTGCTGCAGAGTGCTCCGGTCAAAGCCAAATTAGATGCCTTCTTTCCACGCTGCCATCCCGCGCCGCTCGAGACTTGCGGATGCGTAGCTGACTATAACTCGGCGACTGGAAAGCTGACCGTCTGGGAGACCTCGCAGGCGCCCCACGCTCATCGCACGCTTTTCGCTTTGGTTGCAGGCTTACCGGAAAACAACATTCGGATCATTGCCCCAGATATCGGAGGAGGGTTCGGAAACAAGGTGCCGATTTATCCAGGCTATGTGTGTGCAGTGGTAGCCTCGCTTCAACTCGGGCGCCCAGTGAAATGGATCGAGACGAGATCAGAGAACCTTCAATCGACCGGGTTCGCACGGGATTACCATATGACAGCTGAGCTTGCTGCCGATCGAGATGGAACGCTCCTAGGATTGCGAGTCAAGACCCTTGCTGACCACGGCGCCTTCAATGCCGCCGCTCAACCGTCGAAGTTTCCGGCTGGCCTTTTCAGCATCTGCACTGGTTCGTACGACTTTGCGACGGCGTTCTGCGAAGTAGATGGTGTTTACACCAATAAGGCGCCTGGCGGCATCGCTTATCGATGTTCCTTTCGAGTCACTGAGGCTGCCTATTTAATCGAGCGAGCCATGGATGTCCTTGCTCAAGAATTGAAAATGGATCCAGTCGAACTGCGACTTAAAAACTTCGTTCCGCCAGATAAGTTTCCCTACCAGAGCCCGCTCGGTTGGAGCTATGACAGCGGCAATTATCACGGCGCGATGTACTTGGCGTTGGAAAAAATCGGTTATCGTGATCTGCGCAAAGAACAGGAAGACAAACGCCAGAGAGGCGAACTGATGGGAATCGGCATTTCCAGCTTTACTGAGATTGTCGGAGCGGGACCAGCGCACACCTTCGACATAGTTGGTATCAAAATGTTCGACAGCTGTGAAATCCGAGTTCATCCCACCGGCAAGGCGATTGCACGGATGGGGACTAAAGCCCAAGGGCAAGGGCATGAAACGACTTTTGCTCAAATAATCGCGCAGGAGCTTGGGATTCCCGTTGCTGACATCACGGTCGAAGAAGGAGACACGGATACCGCGCCATATGGCCTTGGGACTTACGCCAGTCGCAGTACTCCAGTAGCTGGAGCTGCTACTTCGATGGCTTCTCGCAAAATTCGCGAAAAGGCGCGAAAGATTGCGGGGCACCTGCTCGAAGTCAATGAAGAGGATCTCGAATGGGAACCAGGAAAATTCTATATCAAAGGTGCACCCAGTAAATCCAAGACGATCCAGGAGATTGCGTTCGCTGCTTATACCGACCTGCCTCCCGGTCTCGAGGCTGGATTGGAAGCCGTACATTATTACGATCCGCCCAATCTGACATTTCCATTCGGTACCTACATCTGTGTGGTCGACATCGACAAGGGAACCGGGGAAGTAAAAGTTCGGCGCTTCGTGGCCGTCGATGACTGCGGAAACGTCATCAATCCGATGATTGTCGAAGGTCAGATCCACGGTGGCCTAACCGAAGGCTTAGCGATAGCGTTTATGCAGGAAATTGCCTACGACGAGAATGGCAACATACAGGGAGGCACTTTCATGGATTATCTGGTCCCGACTGCGGTCGAAACTCCCAACTGGGAGACGGGCAAGACCTGCACTCCATCGCCGCATCATCCGCTTGGAGCTAAGGGCGTCGGAGAATCTCCCAACGTCGGCTCTCCTGCCGCTTTTGTGAACGCGGTGGTCGATGCCCTCTCCCATTTAGGCGTTAAACACATCGATATGCCGATTACGCCCTGGAAGGTCTGGCAGATCTTGAAAGCCAAGGGCATTGCGGAGTAGCTTCCATGGCAATCAAGATCGAGAAGACTTTTCAGGTTCAGGAGCCACTAGACGGAGTTTGGAAATTCCTTAGTGACCCGAGGAAGGTGGCCGGCTGTATACCCGGGGCGCAGGTCACCGAAGCGGTGGACGATCGCACCTACAAAGGATTGATCAAAGTTCAAGTGGGCCCAAGCGTCACCGACTACCGAGGTGAGGCCCACATTGCACTTCTCGACAACGAGAAGCACGAGATCCAAATGGTGGGTAAGGGCCAGGACGTGAGAGGAAAGGGCAGCGCCTCCGTGAAGATGATCGGACAGGCTCGAGCGCTATCCGACGGAAGTACGGAAGTAGTAACGGTGTCGGAAGTCAATGTGGTGGGACTGCTGGCTCAACTTGGTGCCCGCATGATTCAGGAAGTATCGAATAAGATGTTCGAAGAATTCACGAGGAACCTTCGAACGCAGCTTCAACAGGAGCGGGTTGCCGACACCGAGCAGCCATCTACTTCGGGGACTGCGCCGCAGCCCCAGCCGATTAAAGCCGTTCCTCTCGTCCTGACGGTTGCCCGGGAGAGTGCGGGTCGCTTGTTCCGGCGAATCTTTAGAGGCTCTGGTCCGCGACAGGCGAGCAAACGCAGAGACATTTGATGTTCGGCTAGAAAATGTTTGACGAGTTCTTAAGTCGAGCCATTGCACTACGCTCGCAAGAACGCCCTTTTGCGACGGCGGTCGTCGTCAGGTATCAACCGCCCGTCTCAGGTAAACCGGGCGACAAAGCGATCATCGAAGCCGACGGCACTATTTGGGGATGGATCGGCGGCGGATGTGTTCAGCCGGTGGTGATTCAAGAGGCGCTGAAAGCGATCGAAGACGGCAATCCGCGGTTAGTTCGGATTGCGCCGGCGCGCGCCTCGGAACCTGATGACGGAACAGTCAACTATACTATGACCTGCCACGGCGGAGGAGCACTGGATATTTACATCGAGCCGGTTTTATCCAGACCGCAGATAGTCATCATTGGCCGATCGCTGGTGGCACAAACTTTATGCAAATTGGGCAAAGCAGTAGGTTATCGGATCACGGTTGTTGGTTCTGGCACTAGCCAAGAGAGCTTTCCGGACGCCGATATCAGAGCGGGAGAGTTGGATTTTCATCAGATCACCCCGGAAACTTATGTTGTGGTGTCGACTCAGGGAGAGCAAGACGAGGAAGCGCTTGAGCAAGCTTCGCGCACGAATGCGTCCTACATTTCCTTTGTTGCCAGCGAGGTCAAGGCTCAAAAAGTCTTCGATTTTCTGGCCAAGAAAGGCATTCCACGAGATTGGTTGTCGCAAATCAGATCTCCCGCCGGATTGCATCTTGGCGGCCTGTCGCCGCAGGAAATTGCAGTCAGCATCCTCGCCGAAATCGTGCAGATGAGGAAAACCAGGAACGCACCGATTGCGGGAAAAGAAATTGCGGGTACCAGTCTCGATAAGTCCGAGGCAAAGGATCCAGTGTGTGGCATGCTGGTGGATGAGAGCGAGGCAAAATACGTTTCTGATTATCGCGGCCAGAGCTATTACTTCTGCTGCGCCGGCTGCAAACAGACATTCGACCAGCAGCCGGAAACTTACTTGAATTCCGCGCCCTTGTGAGATGGTTGAGCCAATGCATGACCATCGGCGAAGATGGTCGAGGAAATTTATGGAGGAGGACGACAATTAATGCTTTCCGCGATCGTGCTGGCGGCCGGAATGTCTACCCGAATGGGGCAGAATAAGCTGCTCCTGGATTTCAAGGATAAAGCTCTGATCGCACACGCAGTGGATACGCTGTTGGCATCCGAAATCAACGAGGTCGTCGTGGTCCTGGGGCACGAGGCGGAGAAAGTACAAGAGAAACTCCGAGGAAAGCAGGTTAAGTTGGTTCAGAACCCCGGTTACCGCGAAGGTCTTAGCACTTCCGTTCGGGCTGGAGCGGAGGCGGTGTCGCGTCAGGCAGACGGGATCATGGTCTATCTAGCCGATCAGCCGCTCCTTGAACCGGCGGATGTGAACAACATATTGAAGGCGTTCACTCACGCGAAAGAAGTTAACAAAGACATTGTCGTCCCGTTTTTTGATGGACAAAGAGGCAACCCGGTTCTCCTGGACTCTTCGTATCGGGATGCGATTCTCGGAGTTGTCGGGGACGTAGGCTGCAAAGGAGTTATCAAGCGCTATCCTGAGAAAGTTCTCGTTCTCGAGATGGAAAACGATCACGTCGTACGCGATGTAGACAATATGGAAGAGTACGAAGGGGTCCTGAGCTCAACTTTCCAGAGCTGGAACAAATGAAAGCCGCGATTTTGCACGAGATGGGACTTTCTCGCCCGTATGCGAGCTCTAAACCGTTAACCGTTGAAGAGGTTAGTCTCGATCCACCCGGACCAGGCGAATTATTGATCAAGATCAAGGCGACTGGTCTTTGTCATTCCGATCTATCGGTAGTCAACGGAGACCGGCCCAGACCTACGCCAATGGTCTTAGGTCATGAGTCCGCCGGCGAAGTCCAGGAGTGCGGTGCCGGCGTTGACGATCTGAAGCCGGGTGATCAGGTGGTTTTGGCCTTCATCCCTTCTTGTGGCAGCTGTATTCCTTGCCTGGAAGGTCGTCCAGCTTTGTGCGAGCCGGGTGCTCGCTCCAACGTGGCGGGAACATTGCTTTCTGGAGCAAGACGTTTGCGCCTCGGCAAAGCTCCCTTGTATCACCATATTGGGGTGTCCGGGTATGCGGAATATGCCGTTGTTTCTCGGCGATCGGCCATTAAGGTGGACTCCTCGTTGCCGGCTCATGAAGCTGCGCTGTTTGGTTGTGCGGTTCTCACCGGCGTCGGAGCGGTGGTGAATACGGCAAAGGTCCCGGCCGGTAATTCAGTGGCAATAGTTGGTCTGGGTGGAGTCGGACTGAGTATGCTATTGGGAGCGAATCTCGTTGGAGCGGCAGAAGTCATTGCGGTCGATGCAAAGCCGGAGAAGCTGGAGATCGCAGCGCTTCTAGGAGCAACCAAGACCGTGAAGGCGGGACCAGATGCCGCTCAGGAGATTCGCGACCTGACCAAAGGCGGAGTCGACTACGCTTTCGAAGGCGCAAGCTCGGTGGCCGCATTACAATTAGCTTACGAAATAACCAAGCGTGGCGGCACAACGGTGACCGCCAGTCTTCCTCATCCCGATCATCGCTTATCCATCCCAGCTGTTCAACTGACGGCTGAAGAGCGGACCCTCAAAGGTTCTTACTTCGGCTCCTGTGTTCCAGCCCGAGATATACCTCGATTCATCAGTCTGTATCAGCGTGGCAAGCTCCCAATTAACAAGCTTCTCAGCGAGATTGTTCGGATCGACGAGCTAAATGAAGCATTCGATCGTTTGGCCGACGCCAAAACAATTCGTCAGGTTATGACGATTGGGTGAGCTGAAAGTTGGCCGTCAGCCGCGGGCCCGATCCTACGCGAACAATCAGCGGAGTATCATCTCCCGCCCTTACAGGGCTAAGGAAGGTGGGAGACTACCCCAGGCTAAAGCCCGACTACGCAGAGCCTACGTCGCGGTCCGGATGTACAGTGTTCCTCAAACCCACCGCTAGGGCGCGCCAAAGCGTAGCGACGGCGGCCTGGGCTGAGTTTCCTTGGCCCTTCGGGCCGTCTTGTCTGTTCCCAACCGAAGACTGCCGGTCCGCTATAGCCTTCCAGTTTGCGTTGCTCGGCGTTTCGCCATTCGCGGACCGCGCAATGGCGACTGCGGTTTGTGGTAGCGCCCACCGAGCAGCTCCGGATCAATTTCGAGGTTGCGCCGAAATCAGACACGTATTGGGATCCGGCGTCGTCTCAAATGCAACAGCCTGCCACGTGAAAGCCACAGACTATGTCGGACAGGCTAGTCGCCGCTACCGATCAGGAGCGGGGTTCCCGTCGCTTACTTCTGATCAATCACCAATCTCCGATCACCGATCACCGATCACCGATCACCGTTCGGCGTTCCCGGCGTTTGTCGGCGTTGTCGGCGCTGTCGGCGTTGTCCGACTTCACGACCCGTTAGCCATCATCCGATCATCGAAGCAGGCTTCGTCGGACAAGTCGGCGTTGTCGGCGCTGTCGGCGTTGTCGGCGGTGTCGGCGTTGTCGGCGTTGTCGGCGTTGTCGGCGTTGTCGGCGTTGTCGCCTTGGCACAAGCCATGCTCGACCAGAGGCATGTCGACCGAGTCTTTCGCATCACGCCAGCTCCCAACGGGCCGTTGGCTACAACTTCTGTTTGGGTTGGTCTGTATGATGGCTATTTCTAGTCCGCAGTATGTCTGGACTCTTTTCACCGGAACCTTCACTACGCATCTGGGTGCGACGCTGGCGCAAGTACAGGTGACGATTTCGGTTCTTATTGTCCTGCAGACGTTCCTCTCACCATTTCAAGGATATCTGGTCGATTTGTTCGGACCGCGCACGTTGCTCTCGATCGGGGCGATATTTTCCGCCGCGAGCTGGGTTTTGGCGGCAACCGTAAAGACCACTCTCGGCTTGTATCTTACCTACGGACTGCTTGGTGGAATTGGGACAGGCATAATCTATGTCGGTGTCGTTGGTCTGATGGTGGGTTGGTTTCCCGACCTGCGAGGATTTGCGTGCGGCATTGTCGCGGCCGGTTACGGGATGGGGGCTATCCTTACCACGTTCCCAATTTCAGGGAGCTTGGCTGCGGTTGGCCCGCAATCAACGCTGATCACTTTCGGCCTAATCTTTGGCGCGATCGGGCTCCTGGCCGCGCAGGGAATGAAACGCCCTCCCACTAATTCTGAGTCAAGTGTCCCCGGGTCCACACAAACGAGAGCCGGAGTTCCTCCACTCGTCATGCTTCGTTCGCCGATCTTCTGGGTATTGTTTGTGATGATGTCGATGATGTCGAGCTCGGGTCTGATGGTCATTACCCAGATGGCCGCCTTCGCAAAAGACTTCGGCGTTGCCAGCGCAATGGTATTCGGCACCGCAGCGTTACCGCTTGCTCTCACTATTGATCGTTTTACCAACGGGTTGACCCGTCCCTTCTTCGGTTGGTTATCGGATCGCATTGGCCGCGAGCAGACGATGTTCTTGGCCTTTGGTTTGGAAGGCCTGGCCATGTTGCTTCCTTTCTGGTGTCGTGTTTTTCGGCTGGGGCGAAATCTTTTCGTTGTTTCCGTCGACTCTAACCGACACTTTCGGAGAACGATATGCGACAACCAATTACGGCTTTCTTTACATGGCCCAAGGTATCGGCTCAATCGTTGGTGCGCCCCTCGCTGCTTGGCTGCACGAAGTTACCGGTAACTGGATCATTGTATTTGCCGTGATGATCGTAATGGATTTTCTTGCCGCGATTATGGCAATCGCGGTCTTAAAACCGTTGCGCCGGGGATATACGTACGCCCCAAATGCGCTGACCGACAACACTCCTCAGCCGATCTAGACCGAATTCTACCGCTCCAATTCACGCCGGGCATTATCAGCTGCCCTCGCGAGTTGCATCGAGAACGCAAAGAATGCGGGAGATTGGCCGAGGAAGAGTAGGTCGTCGGTGAACGATTTGACCGTGGCCACCGCACCCCCTTTTTGGGTAGAGGTAGGTCGAATTACCGAACAAGCGGGCAGAGCTTCACCCCGAAGGAAATCACACGGTTCGGGTAGGATCTTGTTGGTTTGCGTCAGTTCCAGCGCTGCCGCCGGAGTGACGGCATTCAGGTCCGGAAACGTCAGGCCCGATATTGGATCTTCCAAACCGGCCAAAGGTTGAGCCACCGCATTTCCTGCTTTGTCATGCCAAAGCGAGAAGTGATCTATCTCTACTCCGCCAATACTCAGTAAAATGCGCAAGACCTCTTCACTAGTCGCCTTCAAAGCGAGCGTTGGGTAAAGACTGGTGCCGCCCTGCTCGATAAATGCGAAGTGAAATCCCGCGGTATTAGCGATTGCTTGCATTCGGATCGCCTTGGGATCGGTAAGCGGAAGAGTCAGGGAACTGTTGGGGGGCGTTTCCGTGTCATTCAATGGGATTGCAGGTTCGTTTAAGATATTAAATGGTCCCTTGAAATTCGCGCCTAGGTCGGGGTTCTCTTCGCTGCGATAGCGAGTGTACCAACTAAGGTCCAAATCGAGCTTCAAAAGGTTGGTTAATCGCTTCTTATTCTTATTGGCTCCGGTTGCCTGGCTGCTTGGCAAATTCCGAAATGGCTCCAGGTCGACCTGTTCCGCGCCTTTCGATTTTAAATAGGCATTGAGGAAGGCGGCGTGACTCAACTCATCGTCGGTATTGTCGGTGATATACTGTGGCATGTCGCCATCGAGATTTTGCAGAGCGGCGGTGTAGGCCGGATTTCCTCCAGTGGGCGTTGTCGCTCCACCCAGTTCGTTGTACTGGACCCACAGATCGCTCTCGACGATTTCGGCCCACGCCGCAAATCTCAGAAGATCCGCGTCGCCTTGGGTAAGCTTGCCCGAGCTCGTTTTTTCCTGCGCTTTAGCGTCTGCCATCAATAACACTCTCGCCGGTAGCAACGTTGCGCCGACAACGCCTAGTCCCTTGAGAAAAGAGCGTCGTCCAACGGTGCTGGGTGCGCTTGAAGAACCGGATTCGGTGCCGCGCACCGAGGATTGGGTTTGGGAACTGGCATTAGGGGGGTGATTTTCTCTTTCCATAAGTCGGGGTTCCAAAATTTAAATTATGAGTTTACGTATTGATTTGCTCCGCATCAGATTCGATCGTCGCGGTGTTGAAAACGTTTCGGCGGCTCCTAATGGATTACGGTGGGAGCTGATATCAGCCGCTTGGTAGCCTCAACTGGCGCGAGACAATGAATCCTCATACGAGCTCGCTTCTACATACTGAAAGCCGGCCGAGTTTATTCCGTGGGTTCTTTTCGTGAATCGATAGCAATGACTATTTGGGAATCATTGCTTCTCATCTATTCGGGTATCGACGTGAGCTATCGCTGCCCAGGGAAGCGATCAAAGCGTTTTGCCTACGCGTTGTCGGAGCAGGAGGTACAGGATGGGATCAACTCATTCGAAAAATTTCCCGTCCTGGTCGAAGAGTTAACCTTGGGGAGGGCCAGCATCGAATATCAGATCAATCGAATTGAGAGACCTCTCACCTCGCTGACTCTGATCGGTCAAGAGATGTATTGGCCATCACCCGACGACGCGCGCGAAGAGATTGAGCGATTTGCACCGCCCGGGCGTTATGATTCCATATTTGTTCTTTGGCCCCAGCGAAATTTGGCAGATGGTACGTCAATACGATCGGGAGGATGGGGACTAGCTATCGCTGCTTCCCGCTGGTCGAACGAAGCAACCTATGCGGCCGTGGCTAATACCGAGTCATGGAGATGGCAGATACCAGTGATTGGCGAAGTGTGGCTGCATGAGTGGTTGCACGGAGCTTGCGCCTTCTTCGCCCGCAAAGGCTATTTGATGCCGCATGGAGACGCGGACGGTGGTGCGCGACACGGATATAATCAGTCGCCGGTTTCCGGATGGATTGACTATTATCGAGATCTCATGAGCGGTAACGTTTTAGAAAATGGTAAGCGAAGTGGAATACCACTTGATGCCTGGGCCAACACCGCTACGCGGTGATAGCAGATAGCGGCACCACTACGTGGTGATGACAAATAGCAAAATCGCAGATAGCAAATAGCAAAGAATTGGGTCAGTGATCGTCCAGGCTACAACCGCCTGATTCGATCGGTCTGGGCTGTCAGCGGCGTTCAGGCGGCCCATCGAGAGCGAATATCCAATAGCAAAATTTGCTATCTGCGATTTGCTATTTGTCATCACCGCGTAGCGGTGCTGGCGCCTAATGCTTCTTAGGAGTTCCAGTTGGCGTCGGGCTTGGCTGCCTCTCGAAAATCGCCTTTTTGGAGGTCCTCCACTTCGCCTGTTGCTCTGGCGTCAAAACCGCGTTGATCTGGTCGTTGTACTGCTTGCGCAGCGCGTTTCGTTTTGCATCCCTTTCCTCCTTAGTTGCCTTGGTATCGCTTCTGTTAGCGTTGATGTCCGCGACATACTTTTCGACGATTGGCTTAACCTTTTTCTCCTGAGCGGGTGTTAAGTTAACCTCTTGTTTGAGGTTGGCTAAACGTTGATCGGCGGTTTCCGGCGCCTGTGGAACTGCAGTAGCCGAAGCCGGAGGAGGTGAAGTATCTTTTTGCGCAGCGTAGGACGTAGCTACGGTGGCAGCCACGAGCAACGCTGGAATTATACGGAGCAAGGGGAGGGTTTTCATACAATTGTTTAACCTCTCTGGACACGGGAAGTTGCGCAGCACCGCTACGCGGTGATAGCAGATAGCAAATAGCAGAGAATGGGGTCAGCGATCGTCCAGGGCTGCAACAACGGCGTTCAGGCGGCCCATCAAGAGCGAATATCCAATAGCCAAATTTGCTATTTGCTATTTGCTATTTGTCATCACCACGTAGTGGTGTGATCAGACCCGCGGTTCCCAGCGACGCATCAGAAGCGGTTCCTCTAATCTTGAAAGCGATCGGATCCATCGCCTTCGTTTTGACCGGGACGACTGACCGTAAGCAAGCTGGGTTCATCCTTGACCAGTTTTTTCGGCAGAAAGGCAACCGGGTGAGCTATGAAAATGCACTCGTTCTGGAAGATTCGAGCGTTGAGCGAAGTCGAAACGTTGTTGGTGTTGCACTCGTTTATAACGGCTCCATAGCCAGGATATTGGATGAACCACTTGAGAAAGCTGCGATCCAGAAGTCTGGCCTTTCCGATTACCGTATCCCTACCGAAGCTGAGCCTTCAGAATTTTATCTGGACACCGTCAGCGTTGATCCCAACTGCCAGGGACGAGGATTCGGCCGGGATTTGATTAAGGCATCATGTGAACACGCCCGTAAGCTCGGGCACAATCGCATTGGGCTCCTGGTTGATATAGGAAATTTGGGCGCAATGCGGTTATACCAACGACTCGAATTCCGCGTTGCCGGCAGAAAGCAAATCGCTGGAGACGAATACTTTCACATGATACGAAATCTGTAGCTGTCTCCGATCAGATCATTGAGATTATTATGGCTGATATGCAATATTTGCTCCGACCGATCGGTCTGGTTGAGTCACCGCTTAAATCGAAGGACGCTTGCCCAAAGCAAGGTTCCGAAGGCGCACCAGAGGCCTGGCTGGTCATTGATCCGGTTTTTGCGGATGCGCTCGATGGGCTGGCAGCAAAGGATGAGATCTTGGTCCTTACTTGGCTCGATCAAGGTAGGCGCGATCGCTTGAAGGTGCGACCGAGGGGAGAAATGAGCAGCGCTTTGCGAGGAGTCTTTTCTACACGTTCTCCGGACCGCCCAAATCCGATCGGTCTCCATCGGGCGGTCATCAAAGAGATTCAAAGCAAGGGACGGCTGAGAGTCTACCCGCTTGAGGCATTGGACGGGACGCCGATATTGGATATCAAGCCGGTACTTTCCAGCGTAGTAGAGAAGTGAGCGGCGCTCCCGCCGTTGTTTTCGGTAGTGGTCCGGCGGCTGCGCAAAGCATAAGACAAGGTATGCTCCTGGTTCGGTAGTGGCGACTTGCCTGTCCGACATAGTCCGGTATCGCAAGTCGCCTGTTGCGAGTGGGACGACGTCGGATCGCGACATGCCAACTGCCGAGACTAGGCTAGAAGACTCGACTGGAGCTTTTATTTAGCCCGGCCACAAACCTCAGTCGCCATCCGCGCTGCAGCACCAATGGCGACTGAGTTT
>WNFT01004023.1_pt1 | contig 12847 bp, 5 predicted proteins | sample 5400191 | NCBI WGS metagenome assembly WNFT01 (sample SAMN13153359, study PRJNA577476) | soil metagenome | isolation source: 80 cm saprolite under Madrone tree | place: USA:California | collected 2016-06-14
TATCGGCGCAGGGCAAGCTCGCCGCCGTCGACAACCAGATCGACACCAGCACCGGGACCATCAAGCTCAAGGCGCAGTTCGACAACACCGACGACGCGCTGTTTCCGGATCAGTTTGTGACCGCGAGGCTCAAGATGGACACCGTGTCCGGCGCCACGCTGGTGCCGAGCGCCTCGGTGCAGCGTGGCGCGCCGGGCACGTTTGTGTATGTGGTCAATGCCGACAACACGGTGAGCCTGCGCAAACTGAGCCTGGGGCCCGCCAGCGGGGATCTGGTCTCGGTGCAGGAGGGCGTGAAGCCCGGAGAAAAAGTCGTCATCGACGGACTCGACAAGCTGCGCGACGGAGCTGCGGTCGCGTTGATCGCCGACAACACCCGGACGCCGACCCCCGCACAGCGCCCGCATCGGCGCCAACCCGCCGCGACGAGCGCGCCCACCGGATGACGTCGTGAATCCGTCGGCGATCTTCATCGAGCGTCCCGTCGCGACGTGGCTGCTCATGTTGTCGATTCTGCTGGCGGGCGTGCTCGGCTACCGGGCCCTGTCGGTGTCTGCGCTCCCGCAAGTCGACTACCCGACCATCCAGGTCACGACGCTCTATCCGGGCGCGAGCCCCGACGTGACGACCTCCGCGATCACCGCGCCGCTCGAGCGCCAGTTCGGTCAGATGCCGGGCCTGTCGCAGATGACCTCCTCGAGCTCCGGCGGCGCCTCGGTGATCACGCTGCAGTTCTCGCTGGCGCTCTCGCTCGACACGGCCGAGCAGGAAGTGCAGGCCGCGATCAACGGCGCGAGTTCCTTCCTGCCGACCGACCTGCCGATGCCGCCGGTATACAGCAAGGTCAATCCCGCGGACGCGCCCATCCTCAGCCTCGCCGTCAGCTCCTCAACGCTGCCGCTCACCAAGGTCGAAGACCTGGTCGACACGCGCCTCGCCGCCAAGCTCTCCGAAGCCCCGGGCGTGGGCCTGGTGAGCCTGGGCGGAGGCCAGCGTCCCGCCATCCGCATCCAGGTGGACCCGGTGGCGCTCGCCGCGCACGGGCTCGCGCTCGAGGACGTGCGCACCGCGATCGGCAACGCCAACGTCAACCAGGCCAAGGGCAGCTTTGACGGCCCGCTGCGCGCCTCCACCATCGATGCCAACGACCAGCTCAGATCCGCGGACGACTATCGCAACATCGTGCTCGTGTACAAGAACGGGGCGCCGCTGCGGGTGGCGGACATTGCCGCGGTGGTCGAGACGGCAGAGAACGTGAAGCTCGCGGCGTGGGCGGCCGACCGGCAACAGCCGCAGCCGGCACCCGCGATCATCGTCAACATCCAGCGCCAGCCGGGGGCGAATGTCATCCAGACCGTGGATCGCATCACGGCGATGCTGCCGCAGCTGCAGGCAAGTCTCCCCGCCTCGATCAACGTCGCGGTGCTCACCGATCGCACCATCAGCATTCGCGCCTCGATCGCGGACGTGCAGTTCGAGTTGCTGCTGGCGGTGATCCTGGTGGTGCTGGTCATTTTCTTCTTCCTGCGCAGCGCCGCCGCCACCCTCATCCCGAGCATCGCGGTGCCGCTGTCGCTGGTGGGCACCTTCGGCGTCATGTACCTGGTGGGTTTCTCCCTCAACAACCTCACGCTGATGGCGCTCACCATCGCGACCGGCTTCGTCGTGGACGATGCGATCGTGATGATCGAGAATATCTCCCGGCACGTGGAGCAAGGCAGCGCACGTCTCGAGGCGGCGTACCAGGGCTCGCAGCAGATCGGCTTCACCATCATCAGCCTCACGGTGTCGCTGATCGCGGTGCTGATTCCGCTCTTGTTCATGGGGGATGTCATCGGGCGGCTGTTCCGCGAGTTCGCCATCACGCTCGCGGTGGCGATCCTCATCTCGGCGGTCGTCTCGCTCACCTTCACGCCCATGATGTGCGCGCGGCTGCTCGAGCCGCCACGGCCGGAGAAGGAAAGCCGGGTGCTGCGCCTCGCCGGCCGCGGCTTCGAGAGCCTCGCGGAGCATTACGGGCGCTCGCTCACCTGGGTGCTCAATCGCCAGCGCATGACGCTGCTGGTCGCGATCGGCACCCTGATCCTCACCGTGATCCTGTATGTCTTCATCCCCAAGGGCTTCTTCCCACCCCAGGATACCGGACTCATCCAGGGCATTACGGAGGCGCCGCAGTCGGTGTCCTTCGCGGCCATGGCGCAACGGCAGCAGGCCCTCGCCCAGGTGCTGCTGAAGGACCCGGCGGTGGAGAGCGTGTCCTCGTTCATCGGCGTGGACGGCGTCAACACCACGCTCAACAGCGGGCGGCTGCTCATCAACCTGGTGCCAAAGAGCGCGCGCAGCCTCGATGCCACCGGGGTGATCCGCCGCCTGCAGCCGCGGCTCGCGAGCGTCGCGGGCATCACCGTGTACATGCAGCCGGTGCAGGACCTGACCATCGATGCGCGCGTCAGCCGCACGCTCTATGCGCTGTCGGCCGAAGACCCCGACATGAATGAGCTCGCGGTGTGGGTCAAGAAGCTCGTGGCGCGCCTGCAGAGTCTGCCGCAGCTGGCGGACGTGGCGAGCGACCTGCAGGATGAGGGGCTGCAGGTGTACGTGGAAATCGACCGCGATGCCGCCGGGCGCCTCGGTGTGACTCCGGCGGCGATTGACAACGCGCTGTACGACGCCTTCGGCCAGCGCCTGGTGTCGACGATTTTCACGCAATCCAACATCTATCGCGTGGTGCTCGAGCTCAAGCCCCAGGACCAGCAGGGCCCGGGACCGCTGCAAGGCCTGTACGTCGCGGCCGTGAACGGCAACGAGATCCCGCTCGCGAGCGTCGCCCGGATCAGTGAGGGCACCACGCCGCTCGCGATCAATCACCTGGGGCAGTTCCCGGCGGCCACCATCTCATTCAACCTGGCCCCCGGGGCCTCGCTCGGCGGTGCGGTCAGCGCCATCAAGGCGGCGCAGCAGCAGCTGCAGATCCCGGCCAGCGTGCAGATGAGCTTCCAGGGCGCGGCGCTCGCGTTCCAGGGCACGCTCGGCAGCACGCTGTGGCTGATCCTGGCCGCGATCGTGACCGTGTACATCGTGCTGGGTGTGCTCTACGAGAGCTACATCCACCCCGTGACCATTCTCTCCACGCTCCCCTCGGCCGGTGTCGGGGCGTTGCTCGCGCTCATGATCGCAGGCCAGGACCTGGGGGTCGTGGGCATCATCGGCATCATTCTGCTGATCGGCATCGTCAAGAAGAACGCGATCATGATGATCGACTTCGCGCTGCAGGCCGAGCGCATCGAGGGCAAGGCGCCGCGCGAAGCGATCTACCAGGCGGCGCTGCTGCGGCTGCGGCCGATCCTCATGACCACCATGGCGGCCATGCTCGGCGCGCTGCCGCTGATGCTCGCCACCGGCATGGGCTCGGAGCTGCGCCGCCCGCTCGGCATCGCCATGGTGGGAGGACTCGCGGTGAGCCAGGTGCTGACGCTGTTCACCACGCCGGTGATCTACCTGTACTTCGATCGGCTGGCGCTGCGGTTCGAGAGCCGGCGCGCGCGGCCGCGCGGCGCGACCCCGCCCGATGCCGGCGCGCCGGCGACGCAAGGCACGTGAGCCCATGATCTGCGCGGGCGCAGCATGAATCTCTCGCGGCCCTTCATCGAGCGCCCGGTCGCCACCACGCTCCTCACCCTCGGCGTGGTGTTGGCTGGCATCGCGGCGTTCGTGCACCTGCCGGTGGCACCGCTCCCGCAGGTGGATTTCCCGACCATCGCCGTGAATGCGGGACTGCCCGGCGCCAGTCCCGAGACCATGGCCGCAACCGTCGCAGCGCCGCTGGAACGCTCGCTCGGGCGCATCGCCGCGGTCACCGAGATGACCTCCTCGAGCTCGCTCGGCTCGACGCACATCACGCTGCAGTTTGACCTGAACCGCGACATCGACGGCGCGGCGCGCGACGTGCAGGCGGCTCTCAACGCCGCGCGCGCGCTGCTGCCGAGCGGACTGCCGAGCAATCCCACCTACCGCAAGGTGAACCCCGCGGACGCGCCCATCATGATCCTCGGGCTCACATCGAAAGCCCTGACGCGCGGCCAGATGTACGACTCGGCCTCCACCGTGCTGGCGCAGAAGCTGCTGCAGGTGAACGGCATCGGGGATGTCAATGTCGGCGGCAGCTCACTCCCCGCGGTGCGCGTGGAGCTGAATCTCCCCTCAATGAACGGCTATGGCATCAACCCGGAGGCGGTGCGCGCCGCGATCGTCGCCACCAACGCCAACCGCCCCAAGGGCGCGCTCGAGAACGGTGACAAGCGCTGGCAGATCCTCGACAACGATCAGTCGATGTACGCCAAGGATTACATTCCGCTCATCGTCGGCTACCACAGCGGCGCGGCCGTGCGCCTCGGCGACATCGCGCAGGTGAGCGATTCGGTGCAGGACCTGCGCAACGACGGACTCGCCAACGGCGATCCGGCCGTCATGCTGATCCTGTTCCGCCAGCCCGGCGCCAACATCATCGATACCGTGGATCGCGTGCGCGCGCTGCTGCCGCACCTGCGCGCCACCATCCCGGCGAGCATCTCGCTCGATGTGTACATGGACCGCACCCCGACGATCCGTGCCTCGCTGCGCGACGTCGAGCGGGCGCTGGTGATCTCGGTCGCGCTGGTGGTGCTGTCGGTGTTCATGTTCCTGCGCAGCGCGCGCGCCGCCATGGTGCCGCTGGTCGCGGTGCCGGTGTCCCTCATCGGCACCTTCGGGGTCATGTATCTCGCCGGGTTCACTCTCGACAACCTCTCGCTCATGGCGCTCACCATCGCCACGGGTTTCGTGGTGGACGACGCGGTGGTGGTGCTGGAGAACGTGTCGCGCCACGTGGAAGCGGGCATGCCGCGTCTGCAGGCGGCGCTGCAGGGTGCGCGCGAGGTGGGCTTCACGGTGGTGTCGATGAGCCTGTCGCTGATCGCCGTGTTCATCCCGATCCTGCTGATGGGTGGGGTGGTCGGGCGGCTGTTCCGTGAATTCGCGATCACGCTCTCGGCCGCGATCCTGGTATCGCTCATCGTGTCGCTGACGACCACACCCATGATGTGCTCGCGGCTGACCGAGGAGCGCGGCGCGCGCCCGCACGGCCGCCTGTACCGCTTCAGTGAGCGCGCCTTCAACGCCGTGCAGGACCGCTACCGCCGCTCCCTCGACTGGGCACTGGCGAACGGTGCCACCGTGATGCTGATCCTGGCGGTCACCGTGGCCCTGAACGTGTATCTGTACATCCGCGCGCCGAAGGGTTTTTTCCCGCAGCAGGATACGGGTCTGATGATGGGCCAGATCCAGGCGGATCAGGCCATCTCCTTCCAGGCGATGCGCGAGAAGCTGCACCATTTCGTCGACGTGGTGCTGCACGACCCGGCCGTCAGCACCGTGGTCGGATTCACCGGCGGCGGCCAGCGCAACAGCGGCAACATGTTCATCTCGCTGAAGCCGCGTGCGCAGCGCCAGCTGAGCGCAGACGCCGTGATCGCGCGTCTGCGCGGCAAGCTCGGGCACGAGCCGGGTGCGAATCTGTTCGTGCAACCGGTGCAGGACATCCGCGTCAGCGGACGCTCCGCCGGCGCCCAGTACCAGTACACGCTGCAGGCGGACACCATCACCGACCTGCGCGCCTGGGAGCCGCGGGTGCGGCGCATGATGAATTCGCTCCCGATGCTGGCCGACGTCAACACCGACGCGCAGGACAAGGGATTGCAGACGAGTCTCGTGATCGACCACGACGCGGTCGCGCGCCTGGGTCTGAACCAGGCCGAGATCGACGGCACGCTGAACGACCTCTTCGGCCAGCGCCAGGTATCGACCATCTACCATCCGCTGAACCAGTACCACGTGGTCATGGAGGCGGCGCCCGAGTACTGGCAGAGCCCGGAGACGCTGCGCAACGTGTACGTGACGAGCACCGCGGCGACGGGCACTGCGGGAACGAGCACGACGAGCCAGCGTGTGCCGTTGAGCGATTTCTCGCATTACGAGCCGACGTCCACCCCGCTCGCAGTCAACCACCAGGGTCTGTCGGCGGCCTCGACCATCTCCTTCAACCTGCCGCTGGGCGTGTCGCTGTCACAGGCCACCCAGGCCATCAACAACGGTTTCGCCACGCTCGGGGCGCCCATCACGGTGCGCGGCACCTTCCAGGGCACCGCCAAGGCGTTCCAGGACGCACTCAGCAATCAGCCGCTGCTCATCCTCTCGGCACTCGTCGCCGTGTACCTGGTGCTGGGCATCCTCTATGAGAGTCTCGTGCACCCGCTGACCATCCTGTCCACGCTCCCCTCCGCGGGCGTGGGGGCGCTGCTGGCGTTGCGCGCTACCGGCACCGACTTCACCCTCATCGCGCTCATCGGCGTGATCCTGCTCATCGGCATCGTCAAGAAGAACGCCATCATGATGATCGACTTCGCGCTGCAGATCGAACGTGAGCGCGACTGCAGCGCGCGCGAGGCCATCTACGAGGCCTGTCTGCTGCGCCTGCGCCCGATTCTCATGACCACCATGGCGGCGATGTTCGGCGCACTGCCGCTCGCGATCGGCACGGGCGACGGAGCGGAGCTGCGCCGCCCGCTCGGCATCGCCGTGGTCGGTGGCCTGTTCCTCAGTCAGCTGTTGACTCTGTATACGACTCCCGTGATGTACGTCTACCTCGACCGCTTCCGGCTGTGGGCGAAATCCCGCCTGCAGCGCTTCTCGAACCCACTTGGGCCTCCTCGCCCGCGCGGACCGGGCAAGGTGCGCGGGGCTGAACAGGGGGCCTCGTGAGCCGCGCTCCCGTGCGGCGCGCTGCGCGGTGCGCCCTGCCCCTCGCCGCTCTCGCCACGGCGGCGGGCTGCCAGTACCTGTCGGTCGGCCCGGTGTACCACCGCCCGAGCCTCGAGGTGCCGGAAAGCTACAAGGAGGCCAAGGACTGGAAGCCGGCCGAGCCGCAGGACGCGAAGCCGCGCGGCAACTGGTGGGACCTCTACGATGACCCGGACCTCGATGCCCTCATGCGCCTGGTGGCGGTATCCAATCAGAACGTGCGCCTCGCAGCGGCTCGCTACGACCAGGCGCTGGCGCTGCTCGGCAACGCGCGCTCGGGCTACTTTCCGACCATCACCACCGATGTCTCCTCCACGCGCAGCCAGAACGCGCTGACCGTCGGCGGCGGTGGCTCCGGCACCACGTCCGCGAGTGCCGCGGGAGGCAGCGGTACCCGCACACAGGACCGCGTCAGCGCCTCCATGAACTGGGAGCTGGATGTCTGGGGCCGGATCCGCCGCACCGTCGAATCCAACCGCGAGTCCGCGCAGGCGAGCGCCGGGGATCTGGCGGGGGCGTTGCTCTCGGAGCAGGCGACGCTCGCCCAGAGTTACTTCCAGCTGCGCGTCACGGATCTGGATCTCGCGCTGCTGGAGCGCTCGATGGACGGTTACCAGAAGGCGCTGGAGGTCACGCAGAATCGCTACCAGGCGGGCGTAGCGCAGCGCTCGGACGTCACGCAGGCGCAGACGCAGCTCGAGAACGCGCGCGCCCAATGGCTTGACCTCGGCATCACCCGTGCGACCCTCGGGCACGCCATCGCGGTGCTCATCGGCAAGCCCCCGGCGGCGCTGTCGATCGAGCGCAAGGACCAGACGCCGGCGATCCCGGCGATCCCGCTCACCCTGCCCTCGCAGCTGCTCGAGCGGCGCCCGGACATCGCCGCGGCGGAACGCCGCACCGCGGCCGCCAACGCGCAGATCGGTATCGCGCGCGCGGCGTGGTTTCCGACCCTGTCACTGGGCGCCACCGGCGGCTACTCGAGCAACAGCTTCTCGAAACTGTTCGAGGTGCCGAACCGCTTCTGGTCGCTGGGACCGGATCTCGCCGGCACCCTGATCGATTTCGGCGCCCGTCACTACCAGGTGCGCGCCGCGATCGCGAATTACGACCAGAACGTGGCCAGCTACCGCCAGACAGTCCTCAGCGCCTTTCAGGACGTGGAAGACAATCTCGCGACCCTCGCGGTGCTCGCCCGGGAATCGATCGCCGAGCGCGCTGCTGCGGATGCGGCCGCCGAGACGCTCACGATCACGCAGAACCAGTACAAGGCGGGCACGGTGGACTATCTCAACGTGGTGTCCGCGCAGAACGCCTCCCTCGCAGCGGAGCGCGCCTGGCGCGACATCACCAACCGCTCCCTCGCCGCCAGCGTGAGCCTGCTCAAGGCCCTCGGCGGGGGCTGGAGCACCGACACTCTGCCCTACCAGTAGCGCGGCTGCGCGGCACACACCGCTGTGCGCATCCTCTGGAACGAGGTTTGCGTTCGGGTCGAGACCGCTGCTAGCTGCTACTATGCGCGCGCTTCGACTGACGGGGAGCTTATGAACGAAGCCATCGAAAGCGGGGCCGTAAGCGGTGCACTGTACCGTTCGCCTGGAACCGAAAGCGAGTCTCCCCATACAGAGCTGGCATCCACCGAGCGCAAAGTGCGGCTCGGCTTCGCCTTTGCGCTCGCCTGTCTGGCCGTGATCGGGGTGGTTTCTTATCTCAGTGTCGTGCGTCTGAAGGAGAATGCGGCGAGCGTTGAGCGCACCCACGAGGTGCGCAACAGCCTCGAATTGCTGCTGGCCGCCGCGACCGACTCCGAAACCGCCGAGCGTGGGTACGTCATCACGGGCGATGAGAGCTATCTGGAACCCTACCGACAGGCGGGCGCGGTCGTCGACGGCCAGACGAGGCGCTTACGCGAGCTGACGGCGGACAACCGCGCTCAACAGCAGCGGCTCGACTCGGTGGTGGCGCTCGTGACCGACCGACTCGCCATTTTACGCGCAGTCATCGAATTGCGGCAGGACCAAGGCTTCGCAGCGGCGCAAGGCGAGATTCTCACCGGAAAAGGTAAACAGTTTCACGATCGGATTCGCCGCCTCATCGGTCAGATGGAAGATACCGAGACGTTCTTGCTCAAGGAGCGTGAGCAACGGGCGAACCGCAGCTCCAACGTCGCTCAGGCGATCGTTATCGGCGGTGGGGTTCTCGCCTGCGGACTCGTCGCTCTGGCGCTGTTGGCGATCCGCCGGGACTTCGCGGGCCGAACCCGAGCCGAGCGAGCATTACGCGATGCGAGAGATCAGCTCGAACTGCGCGTCCGGCAGCGCACCGCAGAGCTTGAGAAGGCGGGGGAGACTAACGCACAGCTGGCCTCCATCATCGAATCCTCCGACGATGCGATTGCCGGCAAAAATCTGGACGGCCTCATCACCAGTTGGAACCCCGGCGCACAACGGCTGTTCGGCTATTCCGCGCAGGAGGCCCTCGGCAAGCCGATGGCCATGTTGATCCCGCCCGAGCGTGCGAGCGAAGAGCCGACTATCCTGGCGCGAATTGCGCGCGGTGAAGCGACTGATCATTTCGAGACGCTACGCATTGGAAAGGATGGACGGAGAATCGATGTTTCCGTCACCATCTCCCCCATCCGGGACAGCCAGGGCCGCATCATCGGCGCATCCAACATTGCTCGCGACATCACAGACCGCAAGCTCGCGCAAGTCAAGATGCAGGCCCAACTCGCGCGCCTCGACCTGCTCCATCAAATCACCCGAGCGATCGGCGAACGCCAGGACATCCAGAGCATCTTTCAGGTCGTCATCCGCACGCTCGAAGAGCAGCTGCCGGTGGATTTCTGCTGCATCTGCCTCTATGACCCGGCCGAGAAGTGCGTGATCGTCACGAGCGTCGGCCTGCACAGCGAAGCACTCGCGATGGAGCTGGCGATGACGGCGCAGGCTCGCATCGAGATCGATCAGAACGGATTGTCGCAGTGCGTGAACGGCCGGCTCGTTTACGAACCGGATATCACACAAGTCCCCTTCCCGTTTCCCCAGCGCCTGGCGAGAGGGGCTTTGAGCTCGATGGTCGCAGCTCCCTTGCTGGTCGAAAGCAAGGTGTTCGGCGTGCTCATCGCTGCCCGCCAGCAGGCGCACGGCTTCAGCAGTGGCGAATGCGAATTCTTAAAGCAAGCGAGCGAGCACGTCGCCTTGGCGGCCCACCAGGCCCAGCTCTATAGCGCTCTGCAACAGGCGTACGACGACTTGCGTCAGACGCAGAAGGCGGTGATGCAGCAGGAGCGTCTGCTCGCCCTGGGCCAAATGGCGAGCGGTATCGCGCACGATATCAACAATGCAATTTCTCCCGTGTCTCTTTACACCGAAGCGCTCTTGGAGCAGGAGCCGGACTTAAGTCCACGCGCCCGCGGCCAGCTCGAAACAATCCAGCGTGCCATCGATGACGTAGCGCAAACCGTCGCGCGCATGCGCGAGTTCTATCGCCAACGTGAAGCCCAGATGACGCTGCTTCCGGTAGACATGAACGCCATCGTGCAGCAAGTCGTGGCCCTGACGCGCGCCCGCTGGAGCGACATGGCACAACAGCGTGGTATTGCCATCGAGATGCGGACTGAGCTGGCCGCGGAGCTGCCGTCGATCATGGGCGCTGACAATGAAATTCGGGAAGCGCTCACCAACCTGATCTTCAATGCCGTCGATGCCATGCCCAACGGCGGCCCGCTTATATTGCGTACCCGGGTCGCGCAGGAGGGAGGAGTCGTTCAGGTCGAGGTTATCGATAGCGGCGTTGGGATGGACGAGGACACGCGACGCCGATGTCTGGAGCCGTTCTTCACCACCAAAGGCGAGCGTGGCACCGGGCTTGGACTTGCGATGGTGTATGGCACCATGCAACGTCACAGCGCAGATTGTGAAATCGAGAGTGCAGTCGGCAAGGGCACCACGGTGCGCCTGAGTTTCGCCATACCGACCACTCCCGCGGTTGGTGCGGCGGTGTCGGCCACCGCCAGCGCGGTGCCACCGCAGCGCATCCTGGTTGTGGACGATGATCCGCTGGTGCTCAAATCGCTTCGCGATACCTTGGAGGCGGATGGTCACGGCGTGACGACGGCGGATGGCGGTCAAGCCGGCATCGATGCGTTCCTTGCGGCAAGAGCACAGGGCAATCCGTTCCCGGTCGTGATTACCGATCTCGGTATGCCCTACGTCGATGGGCGCAAAGTCTCCAACGCGGTTAAGACCGCTGCTCCGGAGACGATCCTCTTAATGTTGACCGGCTGGGGGCAGCGACTGGTTGCCGATGGGGACGTTCCGCCTCACGTGGACCGTGTCTTGAGTAAGCCGCCCAAGCTGCGCGAGCTGCGCGAGGCGTTAGCGCGCTGCCTGGATGCTCGGGCTGCGTGATTGCACCACTCCATCTCGCAGAGCTTCCCTAGGTCGGGTTCTCCAGGCTGAACGCCTGGCGGTGGTCGTCGTAGGCAAAGACTTCCCCGTAGCGGCCCCAGCTGATGATGGTGCGCAGGGTCTGCTCGGCCGCCTCCTCCGCCATGTAGTCCTCGAGCTCATCGAAGAAGCGGCTCTTGGGCGCGCTGTGAGTGGCGCGCTCGTCCAGCACCCGGCGCACGTGCGCGGCGAGCGGCACGTAGGTAATGAGGTGGCTGGCGAAGAGCTTCTTGCGATCGTCGGTGTCTGCGTGGGCGAACTGCAGTCCGGCTTCCGTGAGCCGGATGTCACCGCCCTCGACCTCGGCAAAGCGCAGCAGCTGCAGTGCTTCCGCCGCGCGAAACAGGTCATCGACCTCCAGGCGTCCTTCTTCGGCGATCACCGGCAGGTCCGCCTTGCCGTTATAGGGCGGCTCGCTCACCGCCTCCATGAGGCCGGAGAGAATGTTCGAGGAGACGTGCGTGAGCGTGGTGCCGATGCCGATACCCGGAAAGCGCTCGGCCTTCGAGCCCGCGCGCTGCTCGCCGCGGGGCTTGGCCGTCATCTCCACGTACACACGGTCCACCAGCGCGCGAAAGCGCGGATCGAGCGCATGGCGCGGCTGGGGCAGATCGACGAGGATCTCGCCCACCACCCGCCCCGGCTTGGTGGAGAAGATCAGCAGGCGGTCGCACATCTCCACTGCCTCCTCGATGTTGTGCGTCACCAGCAGCACCGATTTGATCGGTAACTGCCCTTCGCCCCACAGGTTGAGGAAGTCGTTGCGCAGCGTTTCGGCCGTCAGCACATCGAGAGCGGAAAACGGCTCATCCATGAGCAGGATGTTGGGATGAACCACCAGCGCGCGCGCGAAGCCCACCCGCTGGCGCATGCCGCCGGAGAGCTCGCGCGGATAGGCGGACTCGAAGCCGTCGAGGCCGATGAGGTCGATCGCCTGCAGCGAGCGCCTGCGCATCTCCGACACCGGCATGCCGAGGGCTTCGAGGCCGAGCTGCACGTTCTCCAGCACCGTCAGCCACGGGAACAGCGCAAAGCTCTGGAACACCATCGCGATACCCGCGGCCGGGCCGGTCACCGGGTGGCCGAGATAATTCACCACGCCCGCGGAGGGCTCGTCGAGCCCGGCGATCGCGCGCAGCAGCGTGGACTTGCCGGAACCGGAGCGCCCCAGCAGCCCCACGATCTCCCCCGGGCGCAGCGTGAGATTCACATTTTCCAGCACGACGAGCTCATCCCCGTCGGGCTTGCGGAAAGACTTACAGCAGCCCTGCACGTCCAGGAGTGGCGCCAGATTCAGTGCGGGGGCGGTGACGTTCACGGCCTTCTCCTTTAGCTTCGATCCTTCAGCTGATGCGGAACTTGCGCTCAGCGCGCGCATACAGCGGCCGCCAGAACAGCCGGTTCAGCGTGACGACGAACAGACTCAACACCAGGATGCCGAGCACCGTGCGCTGAAAGTCCGCCGCGCTGGTGGCCTCCGCGATATAGGCGCCGAGCCCGTGCGCCGTCAGCTTCTCCTGCCCCCAGGTGACCACTTCCGCCACGATGCTCGCATTCCACGA
>WNFT01004024.1_pt1 | contig 12844 bp, 11 predicted proteins | sample 5400191 | NCBI WGS metagenome assembly WNFT01 (sample SAMN13153359, study PRJNA577476) | soil metagenome | isolation source: 80 cm saprolite under Madrone tree | place: USA:California | collected 2016-06-14
GCGAAGGTCGATGCGGGGACCGGCTCGTTCATGAGCCGTGGTTCGGTGACCGCCGCGACGAGCGCCTTCCGCGCCGCGCGGCTGCTGCGCGAGGCAATCCTCGAAACGGCTTCCTACCGACTCGGTCAGCCGATGGACAAGGTATCGATCGATGGCGACACGCTGTCCAGGCTCGCCGCCGACAACGCCGACCTCGACGTGTCGGTGACCTACGACGCCGCGCAGGCCGCGCATCCATACGCGACTCATGCATGCATGGTCGAGGTCGACGCGGCGACGGGCGCCGCGACGGTTCTGCGCTACGTGGTGGCGGAGGACTGCGGGGTGCTGATCAATCCCATGCTCGTCGACGGCCAGGTGGTGGGCGGCGTGGCGCAGGCTGTCGGGGCGGCCTTGCTCGAGGAAGTCGCGTACGGTCCCGACGGCGAGCTGCGCACCGGGACGTTCGTCGACTACCTCATCCCGAGCATCGGCGAGGTGCCGCCGATCGAGATCACCCACCTGGTGACGCCGTCCACAGTGCACGAGCTGGGGACCAAAGGAGCAGGCGAGGGCGGCACGATCGGAGGAACGGCCGCGATTGCCAACGCGATCGCCGACGCGCTGTCCCTTACCGACGTGACCCTTCCCCTCTCGCCAGACCGCATCAGCGCTGTCTTGTTGGAGGAGCGCCGTGCGCGCGCCCGGCGGTGAAGGAGCCGACTCCGCACCGGCCGGTCAGCTACCTGGAGTGGAACGCAGCCCGCCGCGGCTCGAGCGTCGCGGTGTGGGACGACCGCCGCGAGATCACGTTCGAGGAGCTTTTCGATGCCGTGCGGCACATGGAGGGATTCCTCGCCGCGGCAGGCGTCCGCGAGGGCGACGTGGTCGCCGTGCAGCTGCCCAACGTATGGCAGTACGTCGCGCTGGAGCTGGCCGTGCCCGACCTGGGGGCGGTGATGCTCCCACTGCCGCTCAGCCTCGGCGAGCACGAGCTGCGATGGGTGCGGGAGAAGACTCGGCCCTCCCTCGTCGTCCGGGATCTTGGCCTCGAGACGGTTGCCGCGGCCCCCTTGCCCCGCGCCGTTGATCCCGACCCAAATCGGATCGTAGAGATTGCCCTGACCTCGGGGACGACGGGGATGCCGAAGCTCGCGTCGCTCTCCGCGCGCCTCAAGCAGGTGACGTTCGAGAGCTTCACGTCGAGGCTCGGCATCACCGTGGAGGACCGCGTCCTGCCGATGACGCCTCTGACCCAGGGCATCGGGGGCATGTGTCTTTACTGCCTGCGCGTGGGCGCCGCGCTTGTGATGCTGCGCGAAACGCGCTGGACCCCTGAGCACTGCCTCGACACGGCGGCAAGGTCGGGGGCTACCGTGATGGTCGGCGTGCCGACCAACGTGATCCGAATGCTCAATCGGCCGGTGCCGGCTGACACGTCGCTGCGCGCGGTCGCCGTGGCCGGTGCTCCCCTGCCGCCCGAGGTCGCGGAACGCTGGGAGACGTCGACCGGGATCCCCATCTCGAGCTTCTACGGGTCGATGGACGCGGGCCAGCTGGCCGTGGCGAGCCCGTCCGATCCGCAGAACCTACGCTGGACGACCGTGGGCCGGCCGCATGACCGCGCCAAGTGGAAGATCGAGGAAAGCGAAATCTGCATGCGGGGCGACCTCGTGCAGGACCGCTACTGGGGCGAGGACACCGGGCCGTACTCGGCCGATGGCTGGGCGCACATGGGTGACCTGGGCTTCGTCGACGAGGCGGGGTTCCTGCACGTCATCGGACGGGTGAAAGACATCATCATCCGGGGCGGATCGAACATCAACCCCTACGAGGTGGAATCGATCCTGCGCTCGCACCCGGACGTGGTCGACGCATGCGTCGTCGGCCGTCCTGATCCAGAGCTGGGCGAGGTGCCCCTGGCATTTGTCGTTGCTCACGCAAACGTGACGAAAGAAGACATCGATCGATTCCTGGAGCAACAAGGTCTGGCGCATTACAAGTGGCCCGCAGCCGTGCACCAGGTCGACGAGCTGCCGCTGTCAGGACCCGGCAAGGTGAACCGCAAAGCGTTGCGAGAGCATGCACTCGCGCTGTAAGGACATCGACGTCGCCTGGCACGAGGCCGGCCGCGGCGAGCCTCTGGTTCTGATCCACGGGCTCGCGGACGACCACCGCGCCTGGCGCAAATCGGTGCCCGACCTTATGCTTCGGCGTCGCGTCCTCATGTACGACCTGCGCGGGCACGGCGAGACGAGCCTGGGCGCGGCCGACCGCACACTGCGGCAGCTGGGTGATGACCTGGTGGCTTTGCTGGACGCGATCGGACTTGAGCGCCCCGACGTCGCGGGCTTCTCGCTAGGCGGCACGATCGCAATGCGGGTCGCGATCGACCATCCAGAACGAGTACGTGGCCTGGCACTCGTCGCCACCTCGAGCCGCGTTGGCCGGGGGGCGGCGGATTGGTACCGCCAACGTATACAGGTGGTGGAGCGAAACGACCCCCAGCTCCGGGAGACGCTCGACAAGGACACCGCGGACGTATATGCCGAATCGCCCGCGGAGCTAGAGGAAGGCCTCCTGATCAGACGCCAATCAACCAAAGATCCGCGGGGCTACGGCAACGCATGCGCTGCGATGGCCGGCCTGAACGCGAACCCGCTCGATCCCGAGCTGCCGAGCATCACAGCGCCAACCTTGATCGTGGCTTCGGACCTCGACCGGCACTGCCCGCTTAAGGCGGCCGAGATCATCGCTTCGGGCATCAAGGGAAGCAAGCTCGAGGTGATCGCCGGCGCCGGTCACCCGATTCCGGTAGAAAAGCCACGCGAGCTCGCGCTCGCGATCAACTCTTTCCTGAATGACTGACACGCTTCTCACCGAGTGGGGCGAGCACGACGTCCTCACGCTCACCCTGAACAGACCTGAGCGGCGGAATGCGCTGGACCCTGAGCTTCTGACTTCGCTGGCGGAATCGCTGGACTCGCATGGTGATCGCGCACGCGCGGTCATCCTCCGCGGGGCAGGCGTGGACGCGTTCTCGGCCGGCTATGACCTATCGCGGCTGAGCGGCACACCCGCGGACCTGGAGGCGGATCGATTCATCGGCGAGGCGGTGACCGCCTTGCGTCAATGTCCCGCTCCCGTCATCGCGCGACTGCAGGGGCACTGCTACGGAGCCGGCGTCGAGCTCGCACTCAACTGCGATCTCAGGATCGCGTCGCGATCACTGCGCATGGCGGTGCCAGCAGTAAGCCTGGGCGTCGTCTATCGCTACCAGTTCGTGGCGCGTCTAGTCCAGGCGTGCGGCATCGCCAGAGCGGCAGACCTGTTGCTGGCCATGCCTGAGCTTGACGCCGAGAGCGCCATGCGGTGGGGACTGATCACTGAAGTCAGCGACGACATCGATGGTCGTGTCACGGCGTTGGCGCAGCGGCTTGCCACCTCTCCACGCGACGCCGTCCACGGGACCAAGGCAAGCCTCAACCTGCTCGAGCGGCGCGGCATTGCCGGCGAGGATCTCCTACAGGCGCAGCAGCTGCGTGCGACAGCGGCCGCGAGCCCGGAACGCCAGGAGGCGCTGAGGCGGCGGCAGAAGAAGGTCAGGGGCACTTGACGCAGTTCGACGTCAGCGTCGGGATCAGCCCGCGGCAGTCGTTCGAGGGCTGGGGATCGTTCGTCGCAGAGCTCGAGGCGGAGGGCGTGCGACGGGTCTGGGTGATCGATTCGCAGCTCGCGATGAAGGACGTCTACGCGGGCCTGGTGGTGGCCGCGCTGAGGACGCAGCGGATCGGCCTCGGCACGGGGGTCACGAATGCCGTGACGCGGCATCCCACAGTGACGGCCAACGCGATCGCGGCGGTCGCGGAGATCTCCCAGGGCCGCGCCATCCTGGGCCTGGGCGCGGGTGACTCGGCCCTTTACGGCATCGGCCTGAAGCCGCAGAAGGTGGCCGAGGTCGAGGAGGCGATCGCCTTCTTTCGCTCCCACGTCGAGCCTGGCGTCCCGATCTTCCTCGCAGTCTCGCAGGAACGGATGTGCGAGCTGGCCGGCCGGCGAGCGGATGGCGCGATCGTGATGGGTCCCGCGCAGACCGATATGGTGCGGCGCCAGGTGGGATGGATCGAGGCGGGCCTGCGATCCGCCGGGCGCGCCCGCTCGGGCTTCGAGATGGCTTTCATGGCCACGACCGCACCGGAAGTGGACGATGTTCGTTCGTGGGCCTCGACGCAGGCGCGCCTGCTCAACCACCACAAGGAGCTGCCCCAGAGCCTCGCCAGGTTCCGTGACGAGATCCAGCGCAGCGCCGACTCCTACGACTACGCCGAGCACCTGTCGACCCGCGCCGAGCACAGCTCCGCGGTGTCAGACGACCTGGTTCGGGCACTCGCGGTCGTCGGCACACCAGACGAGTGCGCGTCGCGACTGCGCGACTTGCGGGCGACCGGGATCGACGCGCTGATCTTCCCGCTCGCGGGCCGCCATCGCGTGGAGCGCTGGAAGAAGCTCCGGGACGAGGTCCTGGGTCAGATCATCGTGTAGCCGCCGCTGACCGACAGGGTCTGGCCCGTGATGTACGAGGCTCGGTCAGAGGCAAGGAGCAGCACCGCCGGAACGACATCGTCGGCGGTGCCAAGACGGCGCAGCGGATACCCCTTGGCCGCTTTCTCCCGGACCTCGGGCGTGAACTTCTCGCTTTGCTCGGACGACCACACCGAGTTGCTGCCCGAGGTCTCAGGCGAGCCGACGATCAGGCCCGGGCAGACCACGTTCAAGGTGATGCCGTGCTTCCCCACCTCGCGCGCGATGGATTTTGACATCGCGATCACGCTGGCCTTGGTGCCGCTGTAGACAGCCTCGCGCCACTCGCCCATCCGGCCCGCGTCCGAGCCGATCGACACGATGCGGCCGTAACGTCGCTCGACCATCTTGTCGAGGACCGCGCGGACGCTGTTGATGAATCCCCAGACGTCGATCGCGATCTCGCGCTCCCATTCGGCGCGGGGCTTCTCCATGAAGAGACGGTCGATCGTCCAGCCGGCGCAGTTGATCAGCACGTCGACGCCGCCCATCGAGCTCTCGGCGAACGCCACCGTCGAGGAGACCGAGTCCCAATCGGTGACGTCAGTGTGCCGCGCCACGATGGTTCCCGAGGGCGCCTCCCGCTCGACCTTCTTGGCCTGCGCGTCATCGATGTCGGCGATGACCACGCGCGCGCCTTCGGCCGCGAATCCAAGGGCAATCGCCCGGCCGAGGTTCGACGCCCCGCCGGTGACGATGACGACGCGACCGCTCAGCCCAAGATCCATCTGCCGACGACGTTGAAGCTTAAGCGACCGACGGGCCAACTATTCCGAAGGTTCAACGAGTATCCGCGGCCTCCCACACGTTGAGTGCGCGGAGAGGTACCCGAAGGGGGTGGCGGTGGCCTTTTTGCGTCCAGGGGAGGACAGGATGAGACGGTTGGTTCTTGCGCTTGCTCTATCTCTCGGCATGACATCGGCAGGCTCCGGCAGCGCGCTCGGCGACATCTCTGATACGCAAGTCGTTCTTTCCTGCAGCGACGGACACAGCGTGGTCCTCGCCGCCGACGCGGCCACGCTGAGTAGCCTCACCGCGGACGTGACGTCCATCAACGCAAGCGGGACTGGGCTCACCTGCAGCCTCGACACGCCTGCCGCCGATCCGTCGGCGCAAATCGGCGATTGGACCGTGTACGACTACAACCCGTCCGGCCACGCGATACGGCCGAGGCAGTCCGCCGCCTCCATGCCGGCCACGTCAAGCGGAGGAAATGCATCATTCCAGTTCATCCCGGGCACGTATACGGCCCTGCTGGTGACCACGAGCAGGGCTTACAACGGCGATCTGTCCACGTCGTCGGTCAGTGACAGCGTGACCTGGTCGAACACCGGCAGCTTCGTTGAGCAGAACGGCGGCGGCTGTTTGCCCGACCGGCAGTACGTTCGCTTCTACTTCCAGTCCCCGTCGGCCTCGGGCCCCAGCACCGGTACTCCGCCGGCGGGCTTCTACACGCAGTTCTGGTGGTCGAACCCGATCCACGTGGAGCTGTCCGGTGACGGCGGCTCGGGATCGATGCCACTTGTTCCGATGAGCTGGCCGGCTGCCGCAGGGCAGTGGTCGGATTGGAACGGGCAAGAGAACGACAACCCTGCGGTCACCGAAGCCTTCATCGAAGCGACCAAGAAGGTGAAGACGATCGGTCTCTCGTACGGAGGGGGCTGCTTCTTTGAGAACGGCCTTACCACCGCGACTCAAGGCCCTTTCACCAGCTCTTTCAGCGAGACCTAGCCGCCGATCCTGAACAATGCCGGAGGGCCGTTTGGCCCTCCGGTCTTTCTATGAGCGTTACGACCTTTCCTCGTTCTTCTCCCTTGTCTCGCCGTGGCCGTTCAGCGAGCGCATGAACGTCGCGGCTAGGCCTTCCAGGGCCCCGCCTCCGCCGGTCACGAGGACCTCCGGCATGACGTCCAGCTTGCCTTCCGACAGGGCGTTGGCGATCGCCACCGCCGCGGTGGGCGTGGAGCCCAGGCTCTCGACCTGGGCCTGGTAGCCCTTCGCCTTGGCCAGGCCAAGCGCCTCGACGGCGGACGCGTCGCCCAGGCCGATCGCCCTGCGCCGCGAGCCCTCCGCCTCGCCGGTGACACGCACATACGCGGCTTCGCCGTCCGCCTCAGCCTTGCGCGCATTCGCCCGGGCGCGGTTGATGTCCACGGACACCTGGGCCTTGGCGAGCTCCGCCTGCATGTCGGCCGTGCCGCGTGCCTTCTCGAGGTCGACGCGCACCGTCTGCGCGTCCTTCTGCTGCTCGAACGTCGCCTTCTCCTGGTTGGCGATCTCGCGGCGCGTCAGGACTGCGACGAGCTCCTGCGGGAACGTCACGTCCTGGATGTAGACGCCACGGGTCTCGACCTCATACGCAGCGAGGTAGCGGGAGATCGCCTCCAGCGCCGCCGCCTGGACCTGGTCGCGCGTCTCGATGAAACGCACGGCTTCGAGCCCCTGGAGCGTGTTACGGAAGTGGTTGCCGACGGCAGCCTGCAGCACCTCGTTGACGAGGTTTTGCATCGAACCGACCATCGAGATCACCTTGGGCGCCTTCGTGTCGGGCACGTGGATCTGGACCTGGAGGTCGATCTTGAAGATGAACCCTTCCCGGCTCTTGCCCTCGATCGGGCTCAGCTGCGCGTCAAGGTTGTGCGCGACGGAGTTCGCCTCGGCCCAGTTCAGGGTGAGGATGAACGTCGGCACCTTCTCGGCCGCGTAGATCCGCGGGTTCAGCGGGTACTTGCCTGTGCGCAAGGCCTCGCGCCAGATGCCGCGGTGGCCCGGCTGCACGATCGAGCCGAACTTGAACTCCGGCCCTGACGTGTCGAGCGTGGGCAGCCCGACGTAGCCCTTGATCACGGCCACCTCGCCCTGGTTCACGACCAGCATGGGAGCCGGCTCGACGCGCACGAGGAAAGGGTTCAGCAGGTAGGCGCCGTACAGCAGCGGGTCGTGCTGCAGGCCGATCCGCCCGCCCTTGTCCAGGAACGCCTGGAAGTCCTGGTAGTTGTTGTGCAGCTCGTTCTTCTTGCCCAGGAGGGCCTCGATCAGCTCCGAGTCGCTGATCCCGTACTGCTTCTCCAGCGCCTCAATGTCGCTGAAGCCACCGATCCTGCACGCAATGTCGACTGGCCCGAGCGGCGCGCCTTCCAGCGTGGTCACGATCCCGACCACATCCTGGGTGTTGTTGGGCGCGATCACGGTCACGCGGAACTGGTCCGCCCGTAGGCCGAACGAACCCGGCTCGAGTGGTCCGCGGGCGACGATCTGCGCATCCACCGGCAGGCCGTACGACTTGGTCGCGGTGATCACCAGGAAGGCGACAGGGTGAATGGGCGCTAGTGTGCCCGGCGGGAGCACCGGCCGCTGGACGCCCTTCTGGCCACCGCCCGCGAGAAACGCCCGCAGGTTCGTGAAGTTGCCGAACTCAGGCCGGAAGACGGCCGACTTGGCGCCGGTCGGCAGCGGCTCGCCGATCTGCGAGATGACGACGCCGATCTCGCCCGCCGGGACCTGGACCCAGGGGTACCGCAGAACCACGTACGCCGGCCAGAGCTTGAACCGGACGCCCGGCATCAAAAGCTCCGCCTGCCAGCCGGCTTCCCCGGCGAACGCGATCGGGGTATCGGTCGTGTTGTGCCGCCGCGACACCCGCTTGATGACCAGGCCGACTTCAGCCGGGCCGATCACGACGAACGATCTCGCGACCACGTAAAGCGCGAGCGCGGCCGCGACTACGAGAAGGGACTCCAGCAGAACACTCATCGGTCCTGCCTCCAAAGGGCTCGATCCTTGCCCTTCATGCGAGGGTGCGCCCAAACAGCGGGCGATTAACTCACTACATACCCATTTTTCGTCGCCAGCATGCGCAAGTTCTCGCTAGTCGAACCAGAACTGCCAGGTACGGCTGCCCGCCAGGTCACGCGCGTACGCGGCAATGGTCTCGCTGCCCTGCCAGATGTTGTCGGGGCAGAAGGCGCAGTGTTCGGCGGCAAGGGCCAGCGCGGTCTTGTCGTCCCGCGGGGGATTCCCCACAGTCAGAGTTAGCGTGTCGAATCCCACCTCGACGAGATAAGCGTTCCAGCGAATCTCCCACGATCGGAGCACCGCCGACAGAAGCGCGGGATCGTCGTACACGTTTACCGCGCCTACCCAGCCGGCCGCGGCAAGGACTTCCGCCGGCCGCGCCGCGGCGATCAGGGCTATCCGGCGACCTCGGATCTGGCCGAGTACGTCGGAGTCGTCGCTGATCTGATCCAGGCTCTCCGGCCGGGCCAAGCCCGGGAAAGTCTTGCCAAAGGGGCGGACCGCCTCAAGACGTTCGGAGTCGTATTCGTCGTCACTCTCGAAGTTGCCTCTCCACGCTTTGGCCAGCTCCGCCTCAACGTCGATCAAGACAGCCCGGCGAGGGTCCGTCGGACAGAACTCATGGCTGTCCCAAGGGCGATTCGGCTCGGCCTCCATGCCGGCGAGCAGAACCGGAACGAGGTTCCGGACGGAGGCGGGTTGACGAAGCAGGTAGACCATGCGTCCCGCGTCCTCCACCAGGTCGTCGGTGGCCCAGATCACGGGCTCGTCAATGCAGGCAACGCCCATCGGAGCGAAGTCCTTGCTGCCGGCCAGGCGGCGCCCGCGAGGGAGCGAAACACCGCCCAGCTTCAGCGGTCCGTCGGCCGGCAGAAGCGGAACCTCGTATCGCGGCAAGGCCGGCGGAGTCCTGAACCCAGGCTCGGTTTCGGGCCTGGGTCCTGAGCCCGCTACTTCTAGATAGCCCTCTTTGAGCTTCTCGGCGACCAGCTTCCTTACCCGCTCGGAGGCGTCCTCCCACGATCCGCAGTCCTTGGTCTGGGTCTGGCCGTCGCTGCCGATGCGTCCGAAGCGGACGGTCACTTCGGTATCGGTCTGGCTGACCTCCCAGAACTTGCTCGAGCTACCGCCGACGAACTCAAAGCGGCGCACGTTCAGCGCGCGGTCTGGGCGGCCGCGACGGGTAACCGGCCGGCCAGCAACCAGATGCTGAACACCAACACGAACGCGACGAAGGCGAGCGGCGCGACCTGGTCAAGCGCGGTCAGGCCAAGCGGACCGCCCACCGCCCGGAGCACGGAGGCGAGCGCGACGACGTAGCCGGCGATCCGCAGCCACGTCGGCTCTCCGAGCGTCGCCGCCGAAACGAACAGCGCAACTGAGACGAACAATGCGGTGTCGGCGAGGTCCTCGAGGAAGGTCAGGCTGTGCGCGGTGCCGGCAGTCGGATTCACTGCCACGATGGCCAGCGGCACCAAGTTGGTGACCAGCTCTGTCGCCGCGAACGTCCACACCGCAATCCGCAGCCAGCGGTTCGCCGGCAGGGAAAGCGCAAAGGCGAGGAACGCCGCCAGCGCAAGGGCGCCGGCGATCTGCTGGGCCACGATCAGCGAAGCATGGGCACGGTAAAAGGCCGCGATGCGATCTCCAGACTCGGCCGCCGTAGGCACCGAGACCATGGCCACGCTGACGAGGAGCAGGACGACGAAGACGATCCCCCACCCGCCCGCGGCGCGCCGCGTGCCGATCAGGCGCATCAGTTGGGGACGAGCTCCGCCGCCCGCCTTTGGCGTCCCAGGGTCAGGCCTACGGCGACCACGTCGGCCGCCTTTTGCAACCGCTCCCGCTCGCGCTGCGCATACGGGACGCCGTGCCGCCTTGCGGAGAGCGCGATGCGGCCCACCTCATGCTCCCCCGCCCGAAGCGGAACCACGAGCTCGGCCTGCCCTGTCCAGTCGCCGGAGACGTAACTGGGGCTGGTGGCTCCGTCGAGGAACAGCGCCGCACCGGTCGCGTCGGCGCCTTCGCGGGCCGTTCGCACGAGCCGTTCGGCGAGCCTCTGCCCGTCCATCACGTCGATCACCGCCCCCACCTCGCTCTCCAGCGACTGCATCAGGCGTTCGAGATCCCGCGTGTCCTTGAACCGGCTGTCGACGAGTTTCTGCAGGGAGTTGCGGACAGGGGTGAACAGGGTCGCGATCAAGGCGATCGTGATCACGATCGCGGCTTCAGATGACTGCCCCGTCAAGGCGACAAAAACACGCTGAAGGGTCGCGGTGAACCCCGTGTACAGACCGGCCAGGATCGCCGTGAAGGCGATGTAGACAATCGCCCGGTTGATGATGAAGTCGATCGAGTAGAGGCCGTAGCGGAGGATCGCGGTGCCCGCCGCCATGGGCACGGCGATGTAGGTCAAGCTGAAGATCAGAAATTCAGCGTCGTTGCTGATGACATTCGGGCGCACGATGTTGAACGCCGTGTCACCGATGAACGCGATCACAACCAGACCGCCCGCGGCGGCCATCCATTTCAGCTGCTGGCGCACCAGGGCCCCCGCCCGCCTCCAGCGCACCGCAAGCGCCGTGAAACCCGCAAGCGCCGACGCGATCGATATCAGTACGCCTATATCCCCCACCCAATCGGTGATGGAATTCCGAGTGTCCACTGCATCCGCGACCAGGCGCATGACCAGCCCCAACACAGCAGCGGCGGCCGCGGGCCACCAGCGCCGAGATGGCACGCGGCCATCCGGAAACAACAACAGCCCAAGTGTCAAAGGCAGGAAAAGCCCGCTCTGGAGCAGCACATGTGAAATGTCTTTTGCTGTGGCGCCTGCAGGAAGCGACGCGCCGGGAACAATCGCCAGCTCGCCGTAGGCTGCGAGCAAGATCGCGCCGGCATTCGCTGCACCCGACAGAGAAAAGATCCAACCGATGGGATGTCGGGGATGCTGGGAGACGATCAACGCGCCCACCACCGCGGACGCGAGCGCTCCAGCAAAGGCGACGGCGACGGCGAGCCCGGCCTCGGTGGTCACTGGAGGCGCGAGGCGGGACAGGAGATACAAGGAGAGCGGGATGGTGGCCACGGTCAGGCCAACCGCGCCCCAGGTCAGCCGCCGCGCCCACCGCGGCGTCATGGCGTCGAGAAAGCGGTTATGCCGGCGGGGGCCGATTCGGTGCCGGCGTAACCCATGCGGCCGCGCGTCGCGATCAAGAGGACACCGAGCAGTGGTTGGAGCCGCAGGAGGGCGATCACAGTGGGTGGATTGTGGGCCCGTTCGCCGCAACGTGCACGCGGGCGTTTGGGAGCTAGGCGGGCTTGGCTCCCGCCGACAGCCCCACAAGAGGAAATACTTCCTCCGCGAAGCGGCTGATCACGCCGACCTCAAACGCGTTCGGCAGGTTGACGATGAAGTAGTCGATGCCGATCTCCGCGTACTCGTTGATGATCTTCGCGATCCGGTCTGCGTCGCCGTGCAGCGGGTGCCATTCCCGGATATACGACTCGGGCTGCCCCGTCCGGCGCGCATGGTCGGCGACTACACGGTCGATCTCTCGCTTGTCGCCGAGCATCGTGTAGAACTCGATCGTCTTCCAGACCGAGTCGTAGTCGCGGCCGACGCGGTCGCAATGCTGCCGCAGGACTTCGAGCTTGTGCTTGACCGTCTCGACGTCCGCGTTGAAGTTGCACGCGTCGCCGTACTGGGCGACCAGCTTGAGCGTGACCTTTTCGCCCGCGCCCCCAATCCAGATGGGCGGATGCGGTTTCTGCACCGGCTTGGGTTCGTTGATGGCGCGGCGGACCTGGTAGTACTGGCCGTCGAAGGTCGCCTCGTCTTCCGTCCACATTGCCTTGATCACCTGGAGCGACTCGCGCAGCATGCGAAGACGCTCCGGCGTCTCCGGGTACTCGTAGCCATAGGCGTGGTACTCGTGGTCGTACCAGCCCGCGCCGATCCCCAGGATCAGGCGGCCATGGCTCATCACGTCGACGCAGCTCGCCATCTTCGCGAGCAGGCTCGGCGACCGATAGCTGTTGCACGTGACCATCTGACCCAGGCGGATCGTCCGGGTGTCGCGCGCCAGCGCCGCCATCGACGTCCAGCACTCGAAGACGGCCTCCAGGCGTGGTTCGGGGACCGTGTGGAAGTGGTCGTAGACCCAGACAGCGTCGTAGCCGGCCTGTTCGGCCTCGCGCGCGCAGCGGCTCATCGTCTCGTATTTCTCGATTGGGCCCGGCACGTCGGCGAGGTCCATGCGCCAGCCCTGAGGCACAAAGACGCCGACCTTCAGGTGTCTTGCCAACCGGCTAAATGTAGCGGCCGCCGGATTTACAGCTTGGTCGGAGGCGGTTCCTCAGAAGGCGGGCTGGGCCAGGCGATCGAAGGCGATTCGACGGCGGGCTGCGTGGGCGGCGGCGCGATGGGAGCCGCGGCGACGGCCGGCGCAAGCCGGCGCAGCGGCAGCAATCCGCGCCAGGTCAGGAA
>WNFT01004025.1_pt1 | contig 12844 bp, 16 predicted proteins | sample 5400191 | NCBI WGS metagenome assembly WNFT01 (sample SAMN13153359, study PRJNA577476) | soil metagenome | isolation source: 80 cm saprolite under Madrone tree | place: USA:California | collected 2016-06-14
AACGTTGGCCTTGTTCGGGGCCGCCGGCGCCGTTGCGATGAATGCAAACGCGAGGATCAGAGATGCAAGGGCCAGGAGACTCACGATTCTTTTTTTCATAAACCACTCCTCTCATCCGACTTTCGGCGCGGACCGCCGAATTGTGCCTCTACTCCCCATCCGCACAGCGCCATAGAGGCCTCTAGGCTTGCCGTGTGACCTGACACGCCCATTTTTTTTAAACCATCTTCCCCGCAAAGAGTAGAGCTTTTTCCTGTCCTGCTACCACTAAGGGAACACCGTTTTTTCACCTCATATCCCTTCTCGCCGGCCTTCTGCTACAGGTCGAATTTTGCGCTTGCCTAAACATTTGCCTGCCTATTTCCTTTGCATCCCAGTGAAGCGCGTCATAGGATAGCGCCCACTGTTTCCCCCATCGCTGACAGGAGAAAAACATTCATGCACCTGCAAATGCACCACTTGAATTGGCTCGCCATCCTGGTAGCTGCGATTTCCACCATGGTTGTCGGATTCTTGTGGTACTCGCCCCTGCTCTTCTCCCGAGCCTGGATGCACGAGATGGGCTACGACCCGAACGATAAAGCTCGCATGGAAGAAATGAAGAAAAGCGCTGGTCCGGCGTACGGGGGCTCGTTTGTTGCCAGCTTGCTTTCCGCCTTCACGCTGGCACTGATCCTTCACGGTCTTCGTGCTGAGGACTTGCACTCCGGGCTTATGACCAGCTTCCATGTGTGGCTCGGGTTCGTGGCCACCGTGCAATTTACTGGCGCGCTGTTCAGCAAGCAGAGCATGAAGCTCTTCGCCATCAACACCGGTTATCAACTCGTATGCTATCTCGTGATGGGCGTTGTCCTGACGGTCTGGCGATAACCGCGCAGCATATATTCTTTTGCAGCCAGAATTCCCTTGTTAACTAGACGGGTGCGCCGGCCGGGGACAGGGCGCTTTGGTATGGGTAAGCTTAGCTCGAACAAAGGCTTGCCTTCGTACCACCGCTGGCGCGCCGTCCAAATCCCCGCCGCCTTGTCTCATTATTAGTACCGTTCGACGTGGTGCCCTCTCCTCCGCCGCTTCTCACTCAATACAGTTCAAATCCACCAGCAACACAGGGCCAGCCCAGGTTTTTCCAGTCCCGTTTTGGGAACCTCCTGGTCCGATGGATCCATTGGACCCTGTTGGCCAATTGGGAACACGGCCAGGTACGCCCTTGCGGACGCTAGGCCGCCTCAGGATGAGGGAGGTAGGCCCAGCATAGCCTCTCTCAGGAGGGAAGACGCGTAAATTACTGATTCTTGGAGTATTTATCCTCGGCGTGGTGGTACCAGTCAGGGCTCAGGATTACCCCAAGGCCGAAGTATTCGGTGGTTATCAGTACGTCCGGCTGAACCCCGGTGGAACGAATTGCCAGGGTTTTGGCGGTGCGGCTGCCGCGAACCTGAGCAACTGGCTCGGGGTAGCTGGGGATCTTGGGTATTGCAGAGTGACCGGCCTGCCGTCGGGCATAAGCGCTCACGCGATCAACTATATGTTCGGGCCGCGGGTTACCTATCGGTCTTATGGCTCCTTGACCCCCTTCGCCCACGTACTTTTCGGCGGGCAGCATTTCGGAAGCAATGTCGGTGGAACCGCAAACTCCTTCGCGATGGCGCTGGGAGGCGGCGCTGATTACAAGTTGACGGAGCATCTCGCCTGGAGAGTGATCCAAGTCGAGTATCTTTACACGCACTTTGGCGGCACCAGACAGCATAATGCCCGGATCGAATCGGGCGTCGTCTACCGCTGGGGCGGCAGGTAACCTCGCTAACTTGGCGGGGGCCCGGCTTCGCAGTCGGGCCTTCGTCTTGTATTCCTTCCTCCATTTCCCTTCCGCGCCTCGATTTCACCACTTCAACGCGTTCAGTCTCCGAAGAAGCCGCTTGCAACAACCCAAGCCGGCATGGAGAATGTCCGCCAACAACCCTTGCCATCTCCCATCGACAATCAGAGCAGCCCAGCTTCATACACAGGAAAGCGCATCGTCGCGCTCTTGGCCCTCGCCGCTCTGATCAATTACATTGATCGCGGCAACCTCTCCATCGCCTCATCGTTGCTGAAAGACGAGCTACACTTATCCGCCTCGCAGCTCGGCATCTTGTTGTCCTCGTTTTTCTGGACCTACTCCCTCTTCCTCCCGGTTTCCGGCTGGCTGGCGGACCGCTTTGACGCCAAATGGGTAATGGCCTTTGGTTTTTTCCTGTGGTCCGGCGCAACGGCTGCCACCGGCGGCTTGCGCGCCTTCGGAGCATTGCTGGCTGCGCGCCTTATCCTGGGGATGGGAGAATCCGTCGCGTATCCTTGCTACGCAAGAACGCTGGTGCGGCACGTTCCGGAAGTGGGCCGTGGATTCGCAAACGCGCTCATCGCCGCCGGAGTCGGATGCGGCCCGGCCCTCGGAACCTTTTTCGGCGGGACGCTGATGGCGCGCTACGGTTGGCGCCCCTTCTTCATCGTCTTGGGCCTCGTCAGCATGGCCTGGCTGATTCCCTGGTTTGCATGGATGCCGCAAGGGAAGGCGGCCACTGTTTCGCCCGTCGAGAAAGGCGGGGCAGGTTTTCTCGAACTCCTGAAGCAGCGTTCCATGTGGGGGACGTGTGGCGGCTTGTTTGGCGCAAACTACGTGCTCTATTTCGAGATTACCTGGCTGCCCTACTACCTGGAGCGAGAGCGGCACTTTCCTGTGGCCACGATGGTTAGAATCGTTGGCGTCGGATACTTGTGCTATTCGGCGGGCGCAGCGATGTTCGGCTGGATCTCCGACCGCTGGATCGCCGCTGGCGGAACTCCCACGTTGGTTCGCAAAACCTTTGCTGGTGTGGGAGCGGGAGGCGCGGGGCTGCTCCTCCTTGGCTGCGCCCTCGCTGGCCCGACCGGTTCAGTGATTCTGCTCCTGCTGGCGTTCGTACTCGGCGGCATGTGCGGTTCCAATATCTGGGCCATCACGCAAACGCTTGCGGGGCCAAGAATGGCAGGCCGCTGGACTGGTTTCCAGAATTTTCTCGGGAATCTTGCGGGCATCATTGCGCCCGCCGTGACGGGATTCGTCGTCGATTTCACCGGACACTTCTTTGTGGCTTTCGTTATTATGGCAATCGTCGCGCTGCTCGCCGCTCTCTCTTATTTTTTTGTGATCGGCCCGGTGAAGGAAATCGCCTGGGAAGGGTCAGCCGCAGGCTGGCGCGCTTAACCTGCCATCTCGTTCATTGAGGCCGGCACCCTCTTCGTCCTAGAATCGTGCTCATGAATGTCGATTGGCTGCGCGAGGTTTGCCTTTCGTTTCCGGGCGTCACGGAACAAATCCAGTGGGGCTACGACCTGCTCTTTAAAGTTGGCGGAAAGATGTTCGCCGTGACGCCGCTCGAGCCGGCTCCCGTGTGTCTCGCGTTCAAGGCCTCGCCGGAGAATTTTGCGGAACTCACGGAGCGTCCCAACATTATTCCTGCTCCATACCTGGCTCGCGCGCAATGGGTGGCGCTCCAAACCAGGGATGCTTTGCCGGCGGAAGAACTCGCGCGTTTGCTGCGTGAATCGTATGACATGGTGTTCGCGAAGCTTCCCAGGAAAACGCGCGACGCAGTTTCCATCGCGCAGCGGGTGACGCCGAAGGCCCGAAGCAAGAACACGGCAAAGAAAAAACTCAAGCGTAGCCGCTGACTTTGCGAGAAGTTATACTTTGCTGAGCGAAGACACGTTTGGAAGTGTAGATATTTCGTCGAGGTGAATCATGCTAGTACGCCTGTCACTGCTCCTCGCTTTCGCAATGTTCCTGACTTCGGGGGTGCTTCGAGTCGCAAAGCCCGCGCCGCCCGCTGGCGGTCTCCTGGTCGTGGCGAACCAAAAAGAGCACACGCTGCTGCTGGTCGATCCCGACAATCGCCGCGAACTGGCAAAAATAGTCGTCGGCGTGAACGGCCATGAGGTCATGGCCTCGAAAGACGGCCGCTTCGCGTATGTTCCGATTTACGGGAACTCCGGCGTCGGCAGGCCTGGGACGGACGGAAGCACGATTGACGTCATTGATCTGCAGGCGCGCAAGCTAGCCGCCACGATCGATCTGGGCAAGCCGCTCCGCCCGCACCGCGCCGAATTCGGTCCTGACGGGCTGCTCTACGTCACCGCCGAGCTGGCCAATGCTGTCGACGTCATCGATCCTGGGACGCGCAAGGTTCTCGCGGAAATTCCCACCGGCGAGCCGCAATCCCACATGCTGGTTCTTTCAAGCGATGGCCGGCGCGGTTAAACCGCCAACGTCAGCGCCGGCAGCGTGAGCGTGCTGGATTTGTCAAAGCGCACTCTCATCACCACGATTCCCGTGGCCAAGATTGTTCAGCGGATTTCCATTTCGCCGGATGGCCGCCGCGTCTTTACCCATGATCAGAACGCGCCCCGCATCGCCGTCATCGATACGGCCACGAACAAAGTCACGAACTGGATCGAATTGCCGAACGCGGCCTATGCGTCGGAATCAACTCCCGATGGGCGATGGCTGCTGGCCGTCAGCATGTCTGCGAACAAACTCTTCGTCATCGATTTGCAATCGCTCAGAGTGGTTCGTTCGTTCGAGGCTCCGGAGAGATCGTCGGAAATCCTAATTCGTCCGGACGGGGGCATTGCCTACGTCAGTGGAACCGGCGCGGGAAAAATCGCCATGCTCGACCTCGGCACCTGGAAAATGCAGCCGCCGATCGACCTCACTCCGGGCGTCGATGGCATGGTTTGGGTCAGTGCTTCTCATTAAACATCGCGCGCCGGAACGGCATCTCTGCTCCATCCCGCGGGTTCATCGGGACGAATCTCCCGATTGGCGCGGGTCAGTCTGTGCATCGAGCGCAGCTTCCTGCTCTGCCAACGCCCTTGTTGCATGACCATTTCACGGAAGGAGTGTTATTTCTCTTCCAGATATTCGCTGGGGACGTCATCTTCGAGCACTTCGTGGGTTATGACTTCCGTCTCGTCTGCCAGCGCCGCGTCCTGCACGCCCTTCACCACTTCTGCCTCAAAAGCATTCCCTTCTTCGAGCAGTTCTTCCACGCTCTCCGAATCCGCGCCTGCAATTCCCGAAAGGCCTTGAAGATCGCCTGCCTGACCCGCCGAACGTGCCCCAAGCCCCTGTGGCTCAAACACCAGCGTGTCGACATTCTCGCTCTTTCCGCGGACTCGCTTCTTCTTCAACGCCTTCGTTTTCCTTGAAGAGGTCTTTTTGGACCCCACCTTCTTCGCTAGCCTCTTTTTTGCGACTGCGTTCTTTCTTGCAGTCTTTCTCTTCTTCGTTTTCTTCATTTGTTTTTCTTTCGGTTCATTCTTTCAGCGGAGGTTACCATTTCCCGCCCGGTGATCGCAGCAGTGTTCCGTTCCATCTTTCGATCCTGTGCGGTCGGCGCTGGCAGCCGCCGTACACCGTTAAGACTAGACTTCCAGTTCCAAAAACTCCACCTCATACGGCGCCGTTCCCAGCGCCAACCGTGCGAGCATGACCGGCAATTGAAACCTGCGCGGCCCCGCGCTTCCCGGGTTAATGTACAGTACTCCGTCGCGCTCCGTCTTTCCCGCTTTGTGGGAATGGCCGCTCACGACAATGTGAAGTCCGGATGCGGCAGGATTCAAATCCAAAGCATTCACATCGTGCAGAACATAGATCAAGACCGCACCTGCTTCTGCTACGGCCGCCTCCGGAAGCGCCTTTGCCCATGGATCGGTATCCACGTTTCCTCTGACCGCTACCACCGGCGCAATCTTTTTCAATGCTTCTAGAATCTCCGGCTTACCAACATCTCCGGCATGCAGGATTAGCTCCGACCCACGCAAGGCTTCCACGGCTTCCTTACGCAGCAAGCCGTGCGTATCCGAAATCAGGCCGATTCTCTTCACCGCGTTTGCCATGTCCTGCGAAGTCCCCTTCATCTCCGCCACCGTCGGGGGCGCGGGATCCTACCGTCCCTTGCCTTTTCCTTGTAGTGGCGCAGCTTGCTGAGCCCTTTCTCGGCACGATTCATCCCTTCAAGCAGTTTGTATTTGATGAGATCGGCATAATAGCCGGTCTGCGGCCGATATAGCGCGGCTTCCAATGGTCTGCAATCCTTGACGCCGGGGGCACCGCCATACCCGTTCAATCATCTCGATGTGCTAACAATAAAGGCTGGGACTTCCGCTTGACAAGCCGTGTTCGCGGTACTAAGCTTCGGCCCAATTTCAAAGCCCTGGTTCTCGTCTCGTAGCGGCCTTGTTGCCGCTTCAGGAGGTTCTATGAACTAGTCCCTCTTCCATCGAATAGCGCTTCTTGCTTTAGTTTTTTCTGCTCTCCTGCTTTTCCCACCAGGACGCACGTCCGCGACTGAAATCACCGGAAGGATTTCCTCAACACTGACAATCATGGACGACAGCGAACTCGTGGGCGACGTTACTTGCATGGTCGCGGGCGCGTCCTGTATCTCGTTTGGCTCTCCTGGTATCAAGCTGAGGCTAAACGGTTTCACGATCACCGACGGTGCCAACCCGTCTAACAATTGTGCAAGTTCGAACTTGCTGAAGACGGAATTCTAGTAAACGGCCAGCATGACGTGGCTATCCTTGGACCTGGCCTGGTGCAGAAATTCGCCGGGCTGGGAATATCGCTGCAAGGGTCCACTAAAGTAAAGGTCAAGGGTGTCACTGCATCCGACAATTGCTTCAGCGGGATTTTCCTATTTGCCACTACGGACAGCGAAATTGAAAGAAACATTTCCGTACGAAACTCGATTTGTTCCAAAGGCAACCCTTGCGGCGGAACTTGACTCGCGAGCAGCCACAACAACCGAGTTCGGTTGAATATTTACAACGGGAACAGTTCAGCTCACGCGACTTTCGCAAGCGGCGCCACCAGTAATAATTTCGGCGTGGGACTGGTAGGCACAAGCAAGGACAACTTAGTCGAGAAGAACAAAATTGGCGGCAACCTCAATGGTGTTTTGATTATGGCCAGCACGCAGGGAGGCAACATCATTCGCCGTAACATTATTGCTGGCAATCCTCCCGTGCAGGTCTCCGCCGAGTTTGGTGTTGCCATCGGCGCCGATATTCAAGACCTTTCGACTCCAGGTACGAATACCTTTGAAGATAACCACTGCCTAACCTACGCGGGCTCCGCGCAGCCAGCCCCTTGCCCAAGTATCTCGAAGCCGCATAACGACGAAGACCAGCAAGACCGGGATATTGCAGCCTTCTCGCGTAAGCGTCTCGCGTTTCCGCAAGCTCGGCTGATCAACGTTGTATTTCACCCCAGCGGTCGACCCCTCACCAAGGCTTCTGGCTCCGCACAAGCCGGCCAGACCAGTGATCCCAATTCCGTCACTGTGACCGGCAAGGTGGTCGATGCCGCATGTTTCATGTTGCATGCCTCCGCGGCCACAGCCACATCTCACGAGGACTGTGGAGCGGCGTGCTTGGCGCGTGGCGTCCCTCTCGCAATCGCGACAGACAATGGCATTCTGTACTTTCCCGCTGATGGCAATGAACGGCTCAAGAGTCTCCTAAATGCTCGCGTCCGCGCCTCTGGCACAATCGTGGAGAAGCACGACCCAATGGAACTGAAAATGCCAGTCGGCGACAAGAATCAAATGGTAGTCCGCGTCGAGGGCGGTTATAAGCAGATCAACATCCAAACACTGGAGAAGATTCCGCCGACAAAGCGACCCGCGTGACCTCAGGCGGCTGTGCGTGGAGAACCCTCGCGCTAACCCCGGAGACGGGGACAGACGGAACGCTCCCTAACTTTTTTCGCGTCGCCTGCGGGCTGCCGTAGCCTTCGCTTTAAAGCGCGTTATTTGCGCTCCGGATGGTTCTGCGGAGGCTGCGGGTTTTGACCTCTTCCCGCTGTTCTTTTCTCTTGACGGGGTGCTCCTTCTATGGTAATCTCAGCACCAGTTATATCTGTAGTTAATCCCGTGACTTCGGTCCAGCGTTGATCCACCTGTAGCTCACTCCAGCATTTATCCCGCAGGCCCCGAGCATCTCGGGGACCCGGTCGGGAGGGTGAGGCTTTTTCCCTCTGTCTAGCAATCCGAATCTACAGGGAGGTTGAGACGGGCAGCAGCAAATGCCGCTCCCCGGTCTACGCGCTGATTTTGTTGGGAACTATCCGGCGCAGCGGCCTTGCACCGGGAATCGGAAATTGCATGTGCCAGAAATTCGTTTCCGGTGAAGTAAACTCCACTCCGACATACTGCTTGCCGTCGCGGGCCCGGTGAATCGAGACGACGCGGCACTCCATCGATTGCGTGGTGTGGTCGTTCATCAAAACGACCGTTTGCCCCATCTTCACGATCTCTTCCAGTTGAAACAATGCCCCATGCCGGTTCACCGATCGCGAAACCGTCTGCGCGCTGAACTTTTCACCTGAATCCGTTTTTCCGTGGATCGTCAGCGGCACCGTTAATGCTACCCGTAAAGTGCGGCGGCGCTCTTTGCAACGAAAATGAAGCAGGGACATTTCGGCTTCACCTCAAACTCTAATTTGGAAATGCTCGACGCTTTCGACCAACTTCAATCGAGGGGTGTCCGCTTACTCAATCGTGTCAGCAGGGTGCTAAAGCGAAAGAACAGAAGAACGGAAGTGACTAGCACGAACCTTGCCCACACAGCCCCATCCTGCCTTCCTACTTCTTCCTGGACAATGGCAGAACGGTACCACAAAAACGAATTCCAAAACAGTACCCTCGTACTTCCCTTCCATACTCCTACTCCACGCCTTGAAACAATCGTAATTCTCGTCGTCTGCTAACTCTTGCTTTATCTTATATATCTGGCCGGCCATGAGCTTCTTGCCCCATTCCGCTGCACCAGCCAGCCTGCCCTAATCTAGTGTTCAGGCCGACGCAATCGTTTCATCTTGTTCGCCGATTGGAGGATTTTTTCTTCACCGAGGCTTCCGGGGAGTTCCCCAATACCTTCACGATAAGAAGTGGGTTCACGCGCGCTCGTTCCACGGTCAGTCCCCAATGCAGGTGCGGCCCCGTGACGCGCCCGGTAGCCCCAACTTTTCCCAGCACCGCGCCGGTTTCCAAAGCGTCGCCCACTTTCACGTCGATCTCCGAAAGGTGACCGTAAAATGTATAAATTCCCAAACCGTGATCCAGCACAGCCGTATTACCGGAAAAAAACAACTCTTCGGCCAGCGCGACCTTCCCGCGCTGCGCCGCGTGCACTGGAGTCCCGGTTACGGCCGGAAAATCCGCGCCGCCATGGGGTGACCCCGGATTCCCGTTCAGAATCCGCCGCTTCCCAAAATTTGAGCCCATGGTCACGCCGTCCAGTGGTATTCGAAATGGACCGTCCCACAACCGCTCCGGCGTTACGTAGTCAAAAATGTCGCGCAGTTTCTGGCGCTCTTCGTTGGCGCGCTTCACTTGTTCCGGACTTGGTTCGACGAACTCTTTCCCGACCTGCAATCGCTCCGTCGCGAACCGGCCCTGCGTCACCGCCACCTTGACGCTACAGGTAACTTTCTCGCCGCTCGCCGTCTCTCCCGTTATTTTCAGCTCGTACTCGCCGGGCGCTTTCTCGAGGTCAACCCCTAGTAAACCTTTTCGCTGCGAATCATCGGCGCCCTCCCGCCATAGCGGGACACTCCGCCCGCCCCAATCTCCTCGCACTTCCGCCAGTGGCTTTGCGATCTTCAACGCGATCAGCAGCAAACTTCCCTGGCTCGCTTCCGGTGAGCTCAGGCGCAACGTCGTTCCCGCAGTGCAAGAAGGCGTGCTATCCGCCAGAGCTCTTGCGGGAAACCGCGCTGCGCTCGCCGCCAAAATCATGAGGGCAAAACTCATGCGCCACAATCGAACTTCCGGCCGGTCCGGTAAACTCATTTCTGTTGCCGCATCGCCGTCACGCGCGCCTCCACCTGTTCAAATTGTGCGCGAGCCACCTTCGATCCCATGATGACCTGCTCGATCGTCAGAAACAGGTGGGGGTTCTTCATCTTTTCGCGCAGCTCCGGCAAGAACGGCCGCACCTTGGCAAAAATAAAATACAGTTCGCCGCAAAAGGGAACTTGAAAGAAAAGCTTTTCATTCACGACGCCAGTCAAGACGAAGGACACGGCGATTCCCCAATAGCCGCCCACTTGCCTCAGCCAGTTGTTTTCTTCGGATCCCATGGCGGTCGCTACTTTCACGAAGTCATCCGCGCATTTGGGCCAGAATGTGGTCAGCCACCATTGCCGCGCCTTGCGCATTTCGGCTTCGCGTCGCAGGTCGTACAATTCAAGTATCAGCCTTGCGTCATCAATAGTTGGTTTCTTCGGCATTGTTCCCTCGCTATACTTGCTTTGTGATTCTACCTGCTACGCGCGCCCTTTCGCCTCCCGTTTTTTTTTGACCAAGCCGCCCGTGCTTCCGCGTGCCTCTCGAAGTGTCCGGCAACGCGACACTTTCATCCCGGCAGCGGACAACCGCAAGCAGGCCAAGCCCCTGCTGCTCGCCGGAAGTCTTTTTGAATCTATAGTTTCTGCTCCTCCCGCCTGCGGCATGAAGATTGCCCTATTCTTTGTGGGAAGTTGCGTCCCAGGCATCCAAAAAAGCGCCTATCCAGGAGGCCTCCGTGAAAAAGATCGATCGCATGCGTGAACGGGTCAGCATCCTCCCCACTTCCACCTACCTCTCGAAAATGCACGACGCCGGCTGGACTCTGATCGCCCTCGAATGGGAGCGCGAAGTGGAGACGTCCTCGGCCTCCGAGCCGGAACAGCTTCCCGCCGCCTCCGAGGAAATTCCCTTTGGCTTGCGCATCGGTTCCGACTGCCGTCACCTGGAAGATGATCCGCTCGAAATGCAGACGCTCCGCTTCCTCGCCGAGATGATTGTCCAAGACATTTCCTTTACCAGCATGGCCGACGCCCTCAACGTTCGCGAATATCGTACGCGCGACGGTCACCCTTGGAACGCCGCTTCTGTCTTCAAGCTCACTCCCCGCCTTATCGAAGTCGCCCCGCGGATTCTTTCCGGCGCGGAGTGGGAATCCCGCAAGAAACAGCTGACCCGCGTCACCTGGAACTCTTAAAGCCCTCGCCCCCCTTGCAAACGGCCTATGGTGTCGAGCCATGTCGGCACAAACTCCCGCTCTCTCCAAACACGAAAATTTCGTGGCGCGTCATCCGGCAATTACGTATTTTGCGCTGACTTTCACGGTTTCCTGGCTTGGCGCCTTTGTCTTGGCAGCGCCGCATCTCCTGCGCGGCGAAGCTATCCCAAAATTTGCGGGCCTCATGATGTTCCCGGCCATGCTTCTTGGCCCAAGCATGGTGGGCATCCTTTTGACTGGGTTCATCGACGGAAGCATTGGTCTGCGCGATTTGTTTTCTCGCATGCGCCGCATTCGTGTTCCCGCGCGCTGGATCGCAGCGCTTCTCATTCCACCGGTCTTGGTCCTGACCGTTCTCTTCTTCATGAGAACATTTGTCTCGTCGGTTTTTGCCCCCAACCGTTTTTTCATTGGAATTGGATTCGGCTTCGTCGCGGGCTTCTTCGAGGAAATCGGTTGGATGGGTTTCGCGTTCCCCAAAATGCGCGGCAAGGATAACGCCCTAGCTCCCGCCATGCTGCTTGGCCTGCTCTGGGGAGCCTGGCACATTCCCGTCATCGATTACTTGGGAACGTCCACGCCCCACGGCGCTTACTGGCTCCCTTTTTTTCTCGCGTTCACCGCAGCCATGACCGCCATGCGCGTCCTGATCTCCTGGGTTTATTCCAACACGGACAGCGTTTTGCTCGCTCAAGTCCTGCACGCCGCTTCCACGGGTTCCCTCGTCATCTTCAGCCCTTCTCGCGTAACCGCCGCACAAGAATCGCTCTGGTACGGTATCTACGCCGCCGCTTTGTGGCTCGCCGTCGCCATTGTCCTTTTCTAATTTCGGCAAGCGCTTGACGCTACGAACCGCGAGCAATCATCTTAGGCATCTCACCGACAAATTATAGTTTCAAGCAACAAGCTGCCGGCGGCACTTTGCCCATCACGAGGCATTTTTTGCCCAGTGTTCAAAATTAGACAGACTTTGCGCAGTTTATCCTTACCCTTTGAGTAGACCTTGCGGACTGGATATTCCGCTGCAACCCCTAAGCTGGGCCATCGTAAGACAACGCAACCAAACTATGAAAGGTCGGCCGGGTGAGTCATCATGCAAAAACAATCTCCTCATTGTAAAAGGTTCGGCTCGCGCCTCCCGACGCATGCGAATGTCTATGTGTGCTGGGGCTCTCTTGGCTATGACGATACCTCGCGAGTTCGGGACTTAAGCTCCGGCGGTCTATTCGTCCAGACGCGGGAGTTCAAGTCCGTTGGCGCAAAGACAAACCTTCATTTTCTTGTCGAAGAAGGACAGATCCGGGCGGAAGCTGTTATGCGCCAGGTAGAGCCCAGTAGTGGATTGGGGCTGGAATTCACGGCGGTGCGCGAGGAGGATCGCCCACGTCTGGCAGACCTGCTGCAAAGGCTCCGCGAATTCGGCTCGATTGCGCGGCTTCAAACCGGCAAAGGCAACCAGCAAGCACCCGCACAGTGATGCCGGACGACGGGATGCAGTTTACCGCTCCGGACACCACCATTCCCCACAACCTGCTTTGATCGATTCACCACCGCTTCCTCTCCGCCGCGCCACATCGCCAAAGCAACATCTGTAGGGGCGGACTTCAGGAGGGCGGGTTCCACTCAGCGCGGGCGCGTGGTATGGCCGGCTTGTTTCCAGAGCTTCTCCCAGTGCCAGACGCCGGGAGTTTTGTGGAGGACGCGGTAGCCGAGCTGGTGGGCCAGCATCAAAATCTGACCGCGATGATGCGCTTCG
>WNFT01008443.1_pt1 | contig 12842 bp, 11 predicted proteins | sample 5400191 | NCBI WGS metagenome assembly WNFT01 (sample SAMN13153359, study PRJNA577476) | soil metagenome | isolation source: 80 cm saprolite under Madrone tree | place: USA:California | collected 2016-06-14
AGTCCGTTTTCTTTTGGCCGAAATTGAATGCCTTGACCGGACCGTCCAACGCTTTTTTCAATTTGCGAATCAGATCGTCCCGTGACAAAGAAACTTTCGCTTTGAGTCCAATCAATTGTCCTTTTTCTTCGAAGAATGGTTTCGTCGATTTGAATCCAAGCGCCGCCGCGAGCTGCGCGTTGTTGCCCACTTTAGGATGAACGTCGAGCGGCAGATGTGCGCTGTAGAGAGCGATCCCATTTTCAAACGCAAGTTTCAATTGTCGATGGAGCCCGCCCGTGACGGCTTGCAGTCCCGGCCAAAACAAGCCGTGATGCACGAGCAGAAGATCGACACCTTCGTTCGCGGCCGCTGCCAATACGCGTGTCGAAATATCTACTGCCGCGCCGATTTTCGTGACGCGGCCGGAGTTTTCGATTTGCAGACCGTTGAGCGCATTCTCCCAGTCGCCAATCTCCCGAATCCGCAGATATTCGTCGGTGTGTTCGACTATTTCAGTGAGTGAAGGCATTGCTGGCGGCAAAGAGAGATTCCTCGACTCTGATCGGAATGACAAGTGGGTGATGTTTGCTTGACGAATTCCGCGCGTCTTGTGACGTTGGATTAATCGACGTGGAGTACACCGACGCACCTTCAACTGAGTCCCACGCTGGCGGCGCGAACACGATGCCGTGCCCATATTGCGGCAGCTTGTTGCCCAAAGGCGCACAGAAGTGCAATCACTGCGATTGGACGCGCCAAGAAACAGAAACTGCGGAAGGTAAAGCGAGCGATGCGGTCGCCGTGCTTTTGAGCATCATTCCGGGACTGGGCCATATTTATAAAGGACACAAACTCGCGGGTTTTTTGTGGATGGTTGGAGCGGTGCCGGCGGGAATTTTTGTGCTCCTGGCTGCATTTGCGTCCGCCGGCTTCGGCGTCGGTCTTTTCTTCGTCTACTTAATCGCCGTGATGCTTCATGCCTACGCGATCGACGACTGGGCCGTGCCCAGCAAAGACGACGAAGGCGAACAGTACTAAGATCGACAATCGCTTCCCTGTAGCGGCGCTCTGTGAGCGCCGAAATTATTTGCGGCCGGCGGTCATAGACCGCCGCTACAGTTTCACCGCAGCATAAATTTCCTCGAGTATTTCACCGAGATCGTAGCGAAACTTCCACGCTGGATAGTGTTGCTGAAACTTCCGCACGTCACTGATCCACCAGATGTGATCGCCGATCCGGTTTTCCGCTTCGTAGTGCCAGGTTAGTTTTCGCCCGCTGATCTTTTCGCACATCTCGATCGCTTCCAGCATCGAACAATTGCAGTGGCGGCTGCCGCCGATGTTATAAACTTCCCCGAGGCGCGGCGTGCGTATGAACTCCATGAAGGCTTCCACGAGATCGAAGCTATGGATGTTGTCTCGCACTTGTTTGCCTTTGTATCCAAAAACGCGGTAGGGCCGGCCGCTCACCGTACAGATCATGAGATAAGAGAGAAAGCCATGCAGCTCCGTGCCAGCATGCGCTGGTCCGGTCAGGCAGCCGCCGCGAAAACAAACGGTCGGCATCCCGAAATAACGTCCATATTCCTGCACGAGAAGATCGGCCGCAGCTTTTGAAGCGCCGAAGAGGGAATGCTTCGTGTAATCGATGCTCATCGTTTCGGAAATTCCCGGCTCGTATTCATGCCCCGTCTCGATTTCCCAGCGCTTTTCCACCTCGCGCAGCGGCAGCCGATTTGGCGTGTCGCCATAAACTTTGTTTGTCGATGTGAAAACAAATGGCGCCTCGGGACAAAAATTTCTCGCCGCTTCCAGCAAATTCAATGTGCCGTTGGCGTTAACAGTGAAGTCGGTCTGCGGGTCGCGCGCCGCCCAATCGTGCGATGGTTGTGAAGCCGTATGCACAATCGCGTCGATCTTTCCGCTGTGTTGCTTGAATAACTCTGTAACTGCTGGCGCATCGCGAATGTCGATGTTGTGGTGCTCGTAACCGCGAACGTTTGCGATCAAATTGTCGCGCGTTTTCTTCGTCGAAGCTTCCACGCCGAAAAATTGTGCGCGTAGGTCATTGTCGATCCCCACGATATACGCGCCATCCTGGCTAAATCGTTTGACTGTTTCCGAACCAATCAATCCCGCGGAACCGGTGACGATAATTGTTCGCATTAGGTTAGGCGACGACAAGATCGACAATCACTCAAGATGGTTGGCCAAGAAACCAGGTTACATCGCCCGCGCTCGGATTCACCCGCGAGGCGGGATATTTCGGATCGCCTTTGAGCACGCCGTCAATCAGCTTTTCTTGTTTGGTCGCGTTCACTAAAAAACAAATCTGCCGCGCCTGATTGATGAGTGGGAACGTAAAGGTTAATCGCCAGGAATTGAATTGCGGGACAAAGTTCGCGATCACACGGCGGGCCGTTTCTTCCAACCCGGCCGTTCCCGGAAACAAAGAAGCGGTGTGACCGTCGTCGCCCAAGCCGAGCAGAATCAGATCGTGCCGATAAACGTGTTCGCCGCGCTGCGTCGCCAGAAGATCGACATGGTCCTGGTAATCTTCGGCCGCAATCCGTGGCTCGATCTCGCCACGCATCCGCATGATCGATTTGTCGGGCAGGCGCGCGGGAAGGAAGAGTGTCTCACGGGCCATCCGGTAGTTGCTTCGCTCGTCATCCGGCGGAACGCAGCGTTCGTCGCTGAAAGTAATGAGGACCCTTTCCCACGGCAGATCGCGGCCGGTGCGCGCCAGTTCCCTGTAAACCGGGCGCGGCGTGTTCCCGCCGGAAAGCGCGATGCGAAACTCGTTGCGTTCCGCCAACGATTTGCGGGCAAGAGCGACAATGAAATTCACGGCGTCAGCCGCGAAATTCTTCGTGCGGATAATTTCACGGCCCATGCACTCAAATCGCGCAATGCGATTGGCCGCGCTTTTCGAGATAACGCTGGTGATATTCTTCGGCGCGCCAGAATTTCGGGACCGGCTCGATGTGCGTCATGATCGGCCGGCGAAAACGTCCGCTCTGATCGATCTTTTCTTTGGATGCTTGCGCCGCTGCCTTTTGCCCGGGCGAATGATAGAAGATCACGGAGCGATATTGCGTGCCGACATCGGGCCCCTGGCGATTCAACGTTGTTGGATTGTGATTTGACCAAAAAACATCAAGAAGTTCATCGTAGCTAATCTTCGACGGATCGAATTCAACTTCGACCACTTCCGCATGGCCCGTCTCATCGGTGCAAACATCTTCGTAGGCCGGGTTATCTTTTGTTCCACCGGCGTAGCCGACCGCGGTCGAAGTTACGCCCTTTAGATTACGAAGAGTTTCTTCCACGCCCCAAAAACAGCCCGCGCCAAATGTCGCTTTCTCTGTTGGCATAAATGAATAATGGAATCGCAACGCGCGAAGCGCAACCAAGCGCAAATCGATTGTAGGGCAAGCGCTCCGCTTGCCAATGTCTTCGTTAGGCGGGCGATGCCCCGACCTACAATTTACATCACCATGCCGCCATCGACGCACAATACATGACCAGTGATATAACTGGCTTGCGCTGATGCCAGAAAAGCCACGGCGTTTGCTACATCCTCCGGCTCACCGACACGCCCGAGCGGAATCCTGCTAATGATAGCTTTCTGCACTTCCTCCGAGAGCGCATTCGTCATGTCGGTCACGATGAATCCTGGCGCGACGGCGTTGACCGTGATGTTACGGCTGGCCAGCTCGCGGGCGAGCGATTTGGTGAGACCAATCAAACCGGCCTTGCTCGCGGCGTAATTCGTTTGTCCCGCGTTGCCAATCAAGCCGATCACGGAGCTGATGTTGATAATCCGTCCGCCGCGCTGTTTGATCATCGCGCGCTGCACCGCTTGGACGAAATTGAATGCGCCGCGCAAGTTGGTGTTGATCACGGTGTCCCAATCTTCGATCGACATGCGCATGCTGAGTCCGTCGCGCGTCACGCCAGCGTTGTTCACGAGGATGTCGATCTTGCCGAAATCTTCGAGGATTTTTGAGCCGATCTCCTGCACCGCGGCATGATCCGCCACGTCGACGACGTAGGCTTTTGCAGAATTGGCTCGAGCAACGTTCAACTCTTCCGCCGTGCGCTCCGCATTTTCCTCGTTGCGACTGACGCATGCGACGCGCGCGCCGTCGCTCGCCAGCCGCACCGCAATCGCGTGCCCAATTCCCCTCCCCGCCCCGGTGATAATCGCGATTTGATTTTCAAATCTCATCGTAAAGGTGCAATCCTGCGCCCTCGCGCAAAACTGTCAACGAAGGAGAACGGCCCGTGACGCAAAATTCAGAATTCAGGAAGCAAAGACTTCCAAAAACGCAACTTCGATAGCGAGCGCTTCTTGGACGTTGCGGCCGAGATGATCCCGCAATTCCTCAAGGCGACGAATTCGGCGCAGAATTTCTGGCGCGGTGGAGCGTTTTGCTACCGCGGCAGTCTGCTTTTTCGCGGCTGGCAAATCCCGCATGTTCAGATCGCTGCTCGCGCGCAGAACGTCCGACCACCATTTGAGCAGCGTTTCAATGAGCTTGGCGCGCCGCTGAATATAAAGACTTTCGGCCAGGGCCTTGTAATATTCTTCCCGGTCTTCGAGCCACGCGCCATCGGTTGAATTTCGGTAGCGTGCTTCTTCGCGCTTCAGCATTTCCGCATTTTCTGTTTTGATTTGCTCGCGGATCGCGCCGAGCAGGTGCTGAAAACCTTGGGCGATCCGGTAAGCGTATTGAACACTCCACGTCTGTTCGTCCGCCGCATCTCCGAGCAAGTTTACCAACTCTGCTTCTTCCGCAGTAACGCGTTGTTCGTCGCTCGTCGCGAGCGGAATCGCAATGCAACGCGAGATAATTGTATCGGGCAAGGCCTCGGGTAATGCACTAAGCAGAAGGAGCAACGAATCTTTCGGCGGTTCTTCCAGTGTTTTGAGAAACGCGTTTGCAGCTTGCGGCTGAAGCCGATCAGCTTCGACAATAATCGCTACTTTGCGACGGCCCGCTGTCGCACGCATTTGCAACGCATGTTCAAGCGCGCGCACTTGCTCGATGACAATGCGCCGGGATTTCGATTCAGGCTCGGCCACAGAAATTTCCCGGGCTTTGGCCGAGAAAACGTCGCCCGGCTTCGTGCCATTTACGAGACTGGCCAGCTCCGCAGCCAACAAGCGTTTGCCGCTGCCGGGCGATCCAGAAATCAAATAGGCGTGCGCGAGACGATTCTGCTCGTAGGCCCGTCGCAAATATTCAAGCGCTGCCGTGTGCGAAAACGCCATCTTATGATTGCGGATTATTCGCCAACGCCGGAAAGCGGGAGACCAGCGTCGCCCAGATCTGATTGTCTATCTTGTCCGGCGGTTGCGTGCCATCGATCAAAACAATTCGATTCGATTCACGTTTGGCCAACTGGCGGTACGCGTCGCGAACTTGTTCGTAAAATTCGGTGGGCTCCTGTTCCATGCGGTCGAGCTTGCGCGCGGTACCTTGCATTCGCGATTGTGCCGTCGCGAGATCGATATCGAGCACGAAGGTAAGGTCGGGAACGCAATCGCCCACTGCGAAAGCGTTCAGTTGCGCAACTATTTGTCCATCCAACTTTCGGGCCGCACCCTGGTAAACGGTGGTGGAATCGAAAAAACGATCCGAGATTACGCAGAGGCCGCGCTCCAGCGCGGGTTCGATGATTTCGCGCACGAGCTGACTTCGGCTGGCTTCAAAAAGCAGCAACTCGGTTTCGGCTGTCATGCCAACGCCGTGCGGAGCAAACTGGAGAAGCTCGCGAATGGTTTCTCCGATCGCAGTGCCTCCCGGCTCACGCGTCACTAAAAATGGAACACGGTTTTGCTTGAGATGCGCCGCGAACCTCTGCACTTGGGTGGATTTGCCGCACCCTTCCGATCCTTCAAAGGTGATGAATGGGAGACGCGGCATGAGGTCGATTGTGAAACAAAGATCGACAATTGTCGAACGAGCAAGGAAACGCTATTTCCAAATTACCCCGGCGGTTTGGAAATCGCCGCTCCTCGTTTAAGATGTTCGCGTGAAGAATTTTTGGCTGGTGAAACAGGAGCCGTCCGCCTACTCGTGGTCGGATTTTGTCGCAGACGGCGAGACAAACTGGACCGGTGTTCGAAATTACGCGGCGCGCAATAATTTGCGCCGTATGCGCAAAGGCGACGAAGTTTTTTTTTATCACAGTGGAGATGAAAAGGCTGTTGTCGGCGTGGCGAAGGTCACGCGAACGGCTTACCCCGATCCGACGGCGCCAGAAGACGAAGATTGGAGCACAGTCGATCTTGCACCGATTCGTCCACTTCGCCGACCAGTTACGCTTCGTCAAATCAAAGACCAGCCGCGACTAAAGAAGACTCAACTGGTGAGGCGATCGCGTTTGTCCGTGATGCCCTTCACCGCTCGGGAGTTTCGCGCAATTGTCCAGATGGAAGCGCTGTAGCCGTCGCCCTCTGGGCAAGGCAACGGAGAGGCGTTTGTAGCTTCAATACCGCGCTTCGCATCGCGAAGGCGACTACAATCTTTGCGCTTGTTGATAGCACATATGCGATTGAAAATTGATCGGGATGACTACGGCGGTCGCAACTCAATTCCTGCCGGTGGTCGCAGCCGCGGGCGCCGCACGAAATCTTACCGTGGTTTCGCTCCATGACGTTGCTCCTTCCAGCCAGGTTGTCGCGGAGAAGATTATTTCAGAATTAAGTCAGCGCGGCGTACGCGTCTGTTCCATTCTTGTCGTCCCTGATTATCATCACCAAGGTCTGGCGATGAAAGACCGACAATTCGTTTCCTGGCTGCGAGATTTGGAATCGGTCGGACATGAGATCGTGATCCACGGTTATTTTCACGAACGGCCACGCGGACAAGACGAAACCTTGCCAAAGAAATTCCTGACGAGATTCTACACCAACGACGAAGGCGAGTTCTACGATCTCGGTTATGAGGAAGCGTTCCGGCGAATCACGGCCGCGCGTGATGAATTTCTGGCGAACGGCCTGACTCCGCGCGGTTTTGTCGCTCCCGCCTGGTTACTCGGCAAGGAGGGAGAGCGCGCCGCCCGCGATGCCGAATTGGAATACACGACACGGCTGCGCACAGTGCGTGACTTGCGCTCGGGTGAAGATTTCCCGGCAAGATCGCTCGTCTACAGCGTTCGAAGCAATTGGCGGCGCAGCGTGAGTTTCATTTGGAATGCCGCGCTTCTCCAATTTTTAAAAAGTACGCCTCTACTGAGGCTAAGTATTCATCCACCCGATTATTCTTATCGGACTATCTGGCGCCAGATTGTCGATCTTATTGATGCGGTGGACGGAATGAGAAGACCAACGACATATCGAGATTGGATTGCCGAGCAGAGGTCAGCGACAGACCGCGGCATATAAAGAATGAACAAGTGCGATCTTCATATTCACTCGCGCTACAGCGCGCGTTCCGAAGAATGGTTATTCCGCCGCTTCGATTTTCCCGACAGCTATTCCGATCCCAAAGAACTGCATCGACAATTGCTCGAGCGGGGAATGGATTACGTGACGATCACCGACCATGATACGATCGAGGGTTGTCAGCGCATATCGGACCTGCCTCAAGCTTTTATTAGCGAGCAAGTTACAACGAATTTTCCGCAAGATCAGTGTAAAATTCACATCTTGGTTTGGGGCATTTCCGAAGCGCAGCATGCCGACATAGTAGTCGTCCGCGATAATATTTTTGCGCTGCAACGCTACCTCCAAGCCGGACAAATCGCGCATGCGGTGGCTCATCCGCTCTACAGTATTAATGGCAAACTGGAAGCGTCGCATCTCGAGCGACTGATCCTGCTCTTCAAACACTTCGAAGGGATCAATGGTTTACGCGACGCTCTTTTAAGCGAGCTTGCCCAAACTCTTTTCCGCTCTCTGACGCCTGACAAGATCGACCAGTTGGCCGAGCGGCATAATCTCGCGCCCACTCACGCTGAGCCATGGCGAAAAATTTTCATCGGCGGTTCCGATGACCACGGCGGCATGTTCGTCGCCTCAGCCTACACCGAGACGCCGCCAGCCAATTCGGTTGAGAAATTTCTCGAACATGTGCGCGAAGGCCGCTGCAATGCGCAGGGCGAGGGCGGAACTCCCCTCGCCCTTTCGCATGGCTTTTACAACACCGTCTCCTGTTTTATCCAGGACCGCTTCCACGAGAAACTGGGCTCGAACGCTACGTTGCTCGAACAGATGTTCTCCCGTTTCATGGAGGGACGAGATCCGACCGAGTTCACGCTCGCGGAAAAAGTGAGCTTCATCGCGCAAGGCGTTTTATCAGGGAAAATTTTTGAACTGGCGAAGCCGGCGAACATGTCGCTCTGGAAAGAGCTTTCCGGTTATTTCGCGCATGCCGAAGTGAAGGCGAAGCTCGCGGAGGATCTCAACACGGTTGCCGAGCCGGAGCGCCGGGCATTTCTCATGGCCAACATGGTCGCGGAGCAACTTGCGTTTCGTTTCTTCCAAAAATTCGTCCAGCAAATCACCACCGGCAACATGGTGGAAAGCATGCAGGCGCTCAGCGCCATCGCCCCTATCCTGGTCATCCTCACGCCCTACATTTATGGGTTTCACAGCCAGGCGCCGTCACGTAAATGGTTGCGCCACATTTTCGAAGAGTTAACGGGGCAACTTCCAGCGGTCCTGCAGAACCGAAAGCGCGCGTGGTTCACCGATACGCTCGAAGATGTCAACGGCGTTGCAACGACCATCCGGAAAATGACTGCGGCTGGAGCCACGGCCGGAAAAGAATTGATCGTTGTCACCTCCCGGCGCGAGCTGCAAATCGACGACATCCCAATCAAAAATTTTCGACCGATTGGCGAATTCGAGTTGCCCGAATACGAGCTCCAAAGGCTGAGTTTCCCGCCCATTCTGCAGATGCTCGATTACATTCAACGAGAAAGATTCACCGAAATCATCATCAGCACGCCGGGACCGATCGGCCTCACTGCGCTGCTCGCGGCCAAGATGCTCAACCTGCAAACCAGCGGCATCTATCACACCGATTTTCCGCAATACATTCGCATTCTCACCGAAGATAGCTTCCTCGAAAGCGTGGCCTGGCGTTACATGCATTGGTTCTACGGCCAGCTGGACACCGTCTTCGTAAACTCGGAAGAATACCGGCAAAGCTGGATCAAGCGCGCGCAATGGAAAGGTTCGTCTTCTCTACGTCGGCCGGGTTTCACGCGAAAAAGATCTCGATGTTTTGGCCGGCGCTTATCGCCGCTTGCGCGACGAGGGATTGTCGATCCAGCTTTTCGTGGTCGGTCACGGCCCCTATTCGGAGACATTTTCAGAATCGCTGCCGGAAGCGTGTTTCACGGGGTATTTGACCGGCAAAGAACTGGCTACCGCTTACGCATCGGCGGATGTTTTTGTTTTCCCAAGCACGACAGACACATTCGGGAATGTCATCATCGAAGCGCAGGCCTCGGGTGTTCCGGTAATTGTTTCGGATGCCGGCGGGCCGAAAGAATTGGTGGAGAACAATGGAAATGGTCTCATCACCAAATCACATGACGTGGAAGATTTCACTCGCGCTATCCGAGAGTTGGTGGTCGATCCAGCGCTGCGCGAGCGCATGGGGCAGAGCGCCCGCAAAAGCGTGGTCGATCGCAGTTGGCCGGCTGCCTTTCACAAATTCTGGGCCGCGACTGATCTTTAACACCGAAGCTTGTCATCGACGCGATTCGTGCTCGATTTTGCGCGGCCACTGCGGCTGGAGCGATTTGATGCAAGATTGAAGTGGCCGTGGAGCGCGTCATTTTTAATTGCCGATTTTGGGATGAAAAGCGAAACCACTTTCATGCACAGCCAGCGCAGCGCTCATGGGCGAAAGAGTAGCGTGACTGAGCTCGCAAAACGTCGCTACCCGATCGGCGCCGAACTTATCGGTCCCGACAAAACACACTTCCGTATCTGGGCGCCGAAAGCGCAACATGTCGATCTTGTTTTGGAAGAGAGCGCAGAGAAAAATGCGAAGCGAACATTTCATCCGCTGAAAGCTGAAGATGGAGGCTATTTTTCCGGGGTTGCCAACGTCGGCGCGGGATCGTTTTATCGCTTTCGAAGAAACAAGGCCGAACATTTTCATCCCGATCCGGCCTCCCGATTTCAACCGCACGGCCCGCACGGCTCCTCCTGCGTTGTCAATCCAACGACGTTTTCTTGGACGGACGCAGACTGGCCCGGTTTGAAAATGAAGGGCCAGGTCATTTACGAAATGCACATCGGCACATTCACTCCGGAAGGCACGTGGGAATCGGCTGCGAAACAGTTATCGGAACTGGAGAAAATCGGTATCACGGTCGTAGAGATGATGCCGATCGCCGATTTCCCGGGAAATTTCGGCTGGGGATACGACGGGGTCGATCTTTTTGCGCCGACGCATCTGTATGGCACGCCGGACGATCTGCGCACCTTCGTTAATCACGCGCATTCGTTAGGCCTGGGCGTGATTCTCGATGTTGTTTATAATCACTTCGGTCCGGACGGAAATTATCTCGGTGTTTATTCGGACGATTACTTGACTCGGGACAACGAAAACGATTGGGGCGACTCGATTAATTTCGATGGAACAAATTCGAGACCAGTCCGCGAATTTTTCATCACCAACGGTCGCTACTGGATCGACGAATTCCATTTCGATGGCTTTCGCTTCGATGCGACGCAGAGCATCTTCGATAAATCCGACGAACATATTATCGGCGCCATCGGCCGCGCCGCGCGCAAGAGTGCGGGAAAGCGCTCCATCATTTTGATCGCGGAAAATGAGCGACAGGAAACCAAATTGATCAAGCCGCGCAGTGAAGGCGGCGATGGGCTTGACGGACTCCTGAACGACGATTTCCATCACAGCGCGGTCGTCGCATTGACCGGACGTAACGAGGCGTACTACACCGACTATCTCGGCTCACCGCAGGAGTTCATTTCCGCGGCCAAGTACGGCTACCTGTTTCAAGGGCAACCGTACTCCTGGCAGGAAGCGCCGCGCGGCACGCCAACGTTTACGGCATCACCGGAAGCGTTCGTCGCGTTCATCGAGAACCACGATCAGGTCTCAAATACCGCCGCCGGTGAGCGGTTGCGTTTCCAAACGTCACCCGGCCGATATCGCGCCATGACCGCACTGCTTTTGCTCGGGCCTTGGACACCGATGCTTTTTCAAGGCCAGGAGTTCGGCGCATCGACCCCATTCATATTTTTCACGGACGTGGGCGATGGTCCAATGCGCGAGGCCATCCGCAAAGGGCGTTTCGAATTTCTCGCCCAGTTCCCATCGCTGGCTACGGAGGAAACGCAAAAAGCATTACCGGTGCCGTCTGATCCAACGGTCTTTGTGCGCTCCAAGCTCGATTTTTCTGAACGGCAGAAAAACAAGGAATTTTACGATCTGCATGTCGATCTTTTACGGTTGCGCCACGAAGATTCGCGCTTTCGCGAACAGAAATCGGGCGAAGTGGACGGGGCCGTGCTTGGAGCGGCTAGTTTTCTGCTGCGTTATTTTAGCGAGGGAAACACCGACGATCGATTACTCGTGGTAAACCTTGGCAAACAGCGGTTGCTCACCCCCGCACCGGAACCGCTCCTAGCACCACCGCTGGGCTTGGAATGGGAAACTCTCTGGTCGAGTGACTCGGTTTCCTACGGCGGATCTGGAACAGCAACCGTGGCGACACAGGACGGTTGGACTTTGCCGGCGGAAGCGACCATCGCTCTGCGGCTGATTCCGGAGAAAGCGCCGCGCCGACAACCGAAACGAAGAAAATTGGGCTGACACATCTTGCTGTTTGCGTCGACAACGGATGAACAAGCAATTTGAAACAAGTCAGCCCGTGGTTCGCTCGATGCCGTGGGACGGCGCGCACATGTCGCGCGAGCTTTTGCTCAATCGCGAATGGCTCGTGACCAACGGACTCGGCGGCTATGCCTCCGGCACTGTCTCCGGCGCAGTCACGCGTCGCTATCATGGATTGCTCATCGCGGCGCTACCGGGGCCGCTCGGGCGCGTCGTGATGTGGAGTCACGTATCGGAATTTCTGCGCTTCAGTAACGATGATGTGGTTTCTCTCGGCGCGGAAGAGCGCGCTGGTGGACAGCTTGATTTAAAAAGCGCTGACTACTTGACCGAGTTCCGCCTCGAGGATGGGCTCCCCATCTGGACTTATCACGTGCGCGAGGTCGTGGTCGAGAAGCGCGTGTTGCTGCCTCATTTGCAGAACACTGTTCACGTCAGTTATCAGGTTATCTCAAAAGGAGTGCCTCCCGGACTCGAATTGCGTCCCGCTTTTCATTTTCGACATCATGAAGCACCCGTAGACGCGGACCTGGCGGCGCCGTACAAACTCACTGCCGTCGATGGTCGCTACGAAATCGCGGCGGCGCGCCGAAAGCTGCCGCCGCTCCGAATGCAGCTCCATGGTCGCGAGTCCGCTTTCACGATTGCTCCATCGAAAATTCCTCAAGTGGTTTATCGCATCGAGCAGCAGCGAGGCTATGCATACGAAGGCGAACTCTGGAGCCCGGGATTCTTTCGAGTCAATCTTACTGAGCGAAGCACAGCGACGTTAGTCGGCTCAACCGAGCCGTGGGACATTATCAACGTTCTCGGCCCCGAAGATGTTCTCGCGGCCGAATGCGAGCGGCGCGCGCGTCTGCTTCACGTCGCTGTTCCGAAGGCGCGTCAAAGTTTTCCGGCGGAGCTGGTTTTCGCAGCGGACCAATTTGTCATCACGCCGGCGGGACGATTCGAAGAAGCCGCGCGCGCACATGCCGCCGGCGACGAAGTGCGCACCGTCATCGCCGGCTATCACTGGTTCAC
>WNFT01004028.1_pt1 | contig 12840 bp, 9 predicted proteins | sample 5400191 | NCBI WGS metagenome assembly WNFT01 (sample SAMN13153359, study PRJNA577476) | soil metagenome | isolation source: 80 cm saprolite under Madrone tree | place: USA:California | collected 2016-06-14
CGCAATTTCTGGCGAGGCCTCCGAGGTGTTTTGCGAGACCGCGCAAAATATCGCCAGTAAGGGCGAGCGGTTTCCCGAGAGTTTATCGAGTTGTCGCGATTCATCCTGCGGGCCGCCAAAATGCCGGACCGCGGCTTGAGTCAGAAAATCCCGCCATTGCTTCTGGAAGTCGGCCTCGTAGAGAGCGCGAACATCCTGCTGCGAAACACTTTGCGCGCTGTGCAAGCCGGCGGCCGGTCCGAGTACCCAGTCATCTCCGCCCGCATAATTGTCGCGATTGGCAATGGCCGCGGTCATCGCTTTATAGCCAGCTCCGGTAAATGCGCCGTCAACGATTTTCGTTTCGGTAACGACATCCTTCGCGTCGGGATATTCCTTAAATAAATTGAAACCGGAGACCGCCTGATTGGCTTTGACGAGAAGCTTTTGATACACGAGTTGTGGCCCCGCGGCGAAGCTATTCAAGAATCTGCGCGCGGGTTGGACGATGAAGGCATCCTCTGAAATGGTAATGGGATCTTCCACTCGGAGTTCATCGGCGTAAAAGTCGAACTGCGCGCGAGCGAGCTGCTGAGCCTGCTCATCTACTGGGCTGTTGCCCTGCCACCGATTCATCAGAACGGGCGAGAGGAAATCGCGGGTGCTCTTATCGGGGTTGGACGTGGTAATCAAATAGGCTTTGAGAGATTCATAAGGTCTTTGCCACTCATCACTTGGCCTTGCGGCGGGCGGCAAACCCCTCAGGTGTTCGCTCATCTGCGCTTCCGCTCCGTCAAGCAATAGAAGCCTGAATCGCGCGAAGTACAGAGTGCGTAAATCGTTGTAGATGTCGTTGCTGCCGTAGAGTCCCCAGCGCAAATGCAGAGGCGCTCCATTGCGGCGATACTCAGTGAGCTTTTGGAGTTGCGCACGCGCGGCATCGAGGTGCTTTAAATCTTCGAGCGAAGCCAAGGAAAGAGGTTGCGCTTTGATGGGGACAATTGCTTTTGCGGCGCTATGGACGTCCTGCTCCAACGAGCGATTCGCAAAGAAAGAAACGATCATGCCGAAGAACCAGATGGCGGCGATCGCCCCGACGGTGGCCAGGAGCACGCGTTTCAAAACATTGGCGCGGGAACTCGTGCCGCTGGCGCCCAGCGCGGCCCGGTCCTGCAGAATGACATGGCTGAAGATGTGACTGAGAAACAGCCACTGCGTCGTCTTCTTGGCGTCTCCCGCTGAGCCTCCCATCGTTGCGGTTTGCCAGCCCTGCGACTGCGTCTTGCCGAAATCATCGGCGCGCATTAGCGATGTGGCATTTGCTGAAAACGGACGCCCTGGCATGAGAGAAGTTTTTGAGGCTAGCACTGTGCCGCCAAGAGGATTTGCGGCTTCCACCTGCCGAATGCCGGTGAAATAGAATCCGCGGAGAAAGGCACTTGTGCGGAGATGGCTTGGCCGGCAAAGGTCGACTAGGAACTGCGTTGCGATGGCGATGCGTTTTTGGAGCTCGCGAGGAAATTCGTAAATGCCAGGAAGTTTTTCCTGGCTACGCTCGCGATACAGCAAGCCCGCGCGGCATTCCGCGAGGGTGTAGAACATGGAATTGAAGGCCCCTGTCAGTCGCTTGGTTTCCTGCTCCGCGTACACACCAGTGGCGGTAAAAGGGAGCGGCGGAAGCGTGACTCCTAGGACTTGCGTGACCTCGCTGTCACTCAAGTTGCGGAAAAAATCATCAAAAAAGGGCAGACGATCTGCACGCGTAAACAGGACGTATACGGGGAAATTAATTCCGAGACTCTGAGAAATCTGCTCCAGTCGGGCGCGGATGGCGCGCGACTGTGTGGTGATTTCTTCCGGGCCAGCAGCCTTGGCGAGCTTTTCGCTGTCGTAGCAGACGACTGCGGCGCGCGGGGCCGCCGGCTTCCCGCTGAAAATAGACCTGAGTTTACCAGGCGCCAGGCGATGCAAGAGGCGGGTCCACAGGTTCGCGTCACCCATAGTCTTCCCACCCATCTCGACAAAAACGGCTTTGCGCGCAAACCATAAATTTGCAAGGCGAGTCGGTGCGACAGTGCCTTCCTGATAGATCTGGCCGGAAAGCAATTCAGGTTCGAGACCGGATTGCGTCGCCACACAAGTTTTCCCCGCACCGGAATCCCCAACCAGAAAAATAACCGGCAGGGAAGAAAGCCGGGTGCCTTTGGGAAGCTGCGTGGATGATGCCACGCGGGTCTCTGCTTCACGCAGAATCAGCAGAATGTCTGCTGCCACTCCCTCGCCGGGGGCGTTATCGGCGCCCGAGGATGACGCGCTGGCGAGTTTGGTTTTCTGTCGGTTACGCAGCCACCAAACGATAGCTCCGACTGCCAAAGCCAGCAGCAGGAAAATAAGGAGACGGAAGACCCACAGATTGGCCCCTTGCAAATTCAACCAGAGGCCGCCGAACCACGCGAGCATGGCGGCAAAAATCAGCCCGATACCCCCAAAGAAATGTTGCCAGGAAAGTTGCATCAGTAGCCTACCATCCCCAAAATGCGGCGAGCGCATGGATCTTCGAAGAATCGCTGCTCAGCAAAGCCTTGAAGATCACGAAAAACAGCACAACGATGAAGACGCCGGCTAGCGCCCCGATGGCCAATCGCTTGATCCACGGGTCTGCGTCCGTGGGGCGGATATTGCCTTCGGGGACGGCCCAGGCAGGCGAGAGCCCCGGGAGGGGGCCGCGAATCCGGCGGATCTTCTCTGCGATGGCATCGAGCACTGGGCGAACCGAGTCAAGATCGCCAAGCCCGTACTTTCCTTTGTAGCCCAGAAGTATGCAGAGCGAATAGATTTCGAGCAGATCGGCGGCGCCGTAGGAATCGCCGCGGGTTAGGAGCCGTTCGATGTTTTCAAAAAAAACTTCTCCGGCGCGATGGTGTCCAAACATCTCTTCTTGAAGAGGCATGCGCGGCCAATCGGAGAAAGCAGGATTGGTCGAGTTCAGGATGGACTCGTCCAGGAACGCTACGATAGCGAAGGTCGCCAGTCGTACATCCTCCGGTGGATACAGCTTGCTGATTCCTTCCTTTTCCGCAGCGCGCAGTGCGCTTTGCATTTGCACCCGGAAGGCCTGTGCCTCGTTAATGACTTGGCGGTTGGCGCGCAGCCGCACGATGACGGTCAGCAGATTTTGAAACACCAGAGCAAGATTGTCACGCCGCCGGTTCGTCGGCTGCGGCGTGGGCTGACTGCTAGTCGCGCCAAAGAGGGTCGCACCCATGAGAGTCCTCTCAAGAATCCAGAATTACAAGCAGTTCGATTTCCGGAAGCGGAAGCTCGCCCGGAACGTAGACGCCAACGCCGCGCGTCTGAACAATCTGCTCCCAAGCGGAACCCGTGCGGCTAATTCCAAAATACTGGCTTTCGACCTTCGGCGCCACGGCAGAGGGCGGCACGGGCAAATGCGATAGAGAGAGTCCTGGCAAGGCTGCTTTCACAACTTCAGGCAGGAGTTGACTCGAACAGATTTTCACCAGCCGCTGCGTGCGGGAGATTAATTCCAGCTCGCCGATTTCCGAACGAATGGCGAAGATCCAGCGCGCCCGGTCCAGGCAGCGCTGATCGGTGATCGCGCCCTCATAGAAATAGCGGCCGGTTTGTTTTAGCGGCACGGAAATGCAATTCGAAGGAACCACCAATTCAAGATGCGCGCGGATATGCTCGTCGAGATCCTGAAAACACTGCCCCAGATTCAGGTGGTCATAGATGGGAAGAGTTTGGGGGTGGGAGTCGAGACCAAACGTGCACAGTCCTCCGCCGAGTCGGGCCATCTCCAGATAAAGCTGTTCCGGGTGGCCGCGTTCCGACGAGCAAAGATGCCGCAGCACCGCGAGGCTGGTATTGATCGTGTGCACAAACCAGAAACTCGCGATTTCCTGTGAGGAGAATCCTGCCATGCCACGCCCGCCGCCGCGTGCGCGGGAAAGCGTCGCGCTCTTTTCGTCCAGGATTCCAATCAGACGCCGCGAGATCATCATCAAGCGCTCGCTTGCGGTGATCTGCAAGCAGGGAGGGATGAACCTGGGATCGTAAAGAAGATGTCCCGTGCCATCGCGCATGACGCGGGCAATGGGAAGGCACACCATTCCCTCGCGCGCTTCCATATCGAGGAGGAAACGAACATTCTTGCGAGCCAGATGCACGGGACGGTCGTCCCGACCGGTATTATCGTCGTGCAAGTTTTGCGCTTCAGCGGCAAACCTGAGGTGATCTTGCTCCGCCTCCGATTCCATGACGCAATTGGGTCCCTGCGCTTGCCGTGACGGCACAGTGAGATAAACAATCGTGGATTCAACGGTTGGAGGGAAAAGGTCGGCGATGTAGCGGGAGGGTGGCAAAGGGTCCGAATCCGGCATATGGAATGCCAGACCATCGGGAAAGATTCCGCGCGCATGAATCAAAGCTACGTTTCCATTTCGCAGCGCTTCGGCGTCGAGATCGAGCCCCACCAGACCGTATGGCTCGAACCAGAGGCTGGTGGTGGAGAATTGGATCAGGTCTTCAAAAGATTGGGTTTGCGCTTGGAAGTGGTGCGGCGCAAGATACATCCCCTCGAACCAAACCACCTTGGAGAGATGTTTCATGGACGAACAAACCGGGCCGGAACCATTCATCCTTTTGTCTCGCTTCGGTTTCTCCTGCCTGCCAAGGCGGCGGAGCGTATCTTTCGTTCCTCTCCGAGACGAGCAAACTCACTGTGGCAAGAGTGTCAGAGGCCCGATGTGTGGCATAACTATGGCGTTTGCCCCAAGTGTTGTCAAGCGCGTTCGGTTCTCACATGGGCGACATTGCGGCCTCCGTTGCGGGTCGCTGAAAGAAAGCTAAGATCATGAATCTGCTTAAGATCGGGACTGCCGCCCAGTTCGATGGGTTACGAGGCTTCCTCTCGGACACTGCCTATCGGGAGCCTCGGGTGTGCGAGAAATTGAGACTGGCGTCCGCTGAAGCGCTGGACATAGCCGCGTTCTCAGACAACCTAAAGGATAATGTCGTATCTCCCGAGCCGCTCAACACGCTCATCCGATTGTTTCTGCTAGGTGAGTTTGTTTCCCTCGTCGAAGCGCAGACTCAGTTCCCGGGATCAGCATGGGCGGCCATGAACGAGATGGGGTTGATCGAGCATGATCCGGCTGACAGGACGAGATGCTTCGGTTCCGTGGCTCTTTATCCGGTGGGAGACCTTTTTATTGTCTCTGACCGATGGTCCAACCCGGATCGCAAACCGAAGCAGTCGTTTCCCGATATTGTCTATCCGGCGCTGACCAAGAGCACGCGCGAATTTCTTCGGTTTCTACCCAGCGATGCACGCGGAAATTTTCTCGAGTTATGCGGAGGAAGCGGAATCGCAGCGTTAGCCGCTTCGCGAACCGCGCAGCACGCCTGGGCCAGCGACATCACCGAGCGCTCAACGCGATTTGCTGAATTCAACGCCGCACTGAATGATGCGAACAACGTGTCGGCGGTGCAGGGAGATTTGTATTCAGCGGTGGTGGGACGGCGATTTGACCGCATTGCGGCGCACCCTCCGTACATGCCGGTCCTGCGCCCTGCTGAGATCTACTTTGATGGCGGGGAGGATGGCGAGCAGCTCACGCGGCGTATCTTGGAAGGACTGCACCAACATCTCAACCCCGGAGGGCGGCTCTACTGCCGAACTCTGGGTACGGACCGTGAGGACGCCCCGTTCGAACAGCGCCTGCGTGTCTGGCTTGGCGATGCCGAAGGTGAATTTGACATTGCAGTGTTCGTCTCCAAGAACCTGGACCCGGTTCGATTCGCGAGCGACTCGGCGATCAGGAGGTCCACTGGGCAAGCCGAAATGAATCAATGGAAGGCGTTGTTTGAAAGACTCCGTGTGAAAGAAATCCTAACCGGAATGGTCGTGGTACAGAGGCGAGAGACAAAAAGGCGCGTATTTACGATCCGCCGCTCCCTCGCTCCGCACGCCGATTCCAGCGCCACGGAAAAAGTGCTGGGCTGGGAAACGGAATTGGCAGATGCGCGCTCCTTAGAAAAGATTTTCGATAGGAGGCCAATCGCCTCGTCCCGGGCTGAACTTATTGTTCGCCACCGCATTGAGGGAGGCGACTTCACGCCCCAGGATTTCACCTTGACCAACGACTATCCGTTCCTGATGGACTGCAAAGTGCAACCCTGGATGGGCTGTCTGCTGGTGCGCTGCGATGGTTCAAACAGCGTCCAAAAACTTTATAACGAATGCCGCGAGGCAGGCTGGATCGATCCGAACACGCCGCCGCGGGAGTTTATCGAGCTGGTTGGCTCGCTGGTCAGCGGGGGATTCTTGGGTCTGGAAGAAATCAAACGGCCTGTGGCAACAGAATGACAAGCTCCAACCGCGGCGCGGGAATATCTCCGGGGACGTAGGCGGCCAGGTTTCTAGCTTTTCCTATTGCTTCCCAGGCAGAGCCAGACTGGTTCAAGCTGAAATATTGATAATTCAATTTGACAGGGATGGAACTGGGCTTGGCCACGTGGGTTAGCGGGACTCCTGGCAATGCGCGCCTTACCAGCTGTTCGACTTGAGTGGCCGAGGAAATCTTGACAAGCTGGGGAACCCTTTTGGCTAATTCGGTTTCGTTCAAGCTGGAGTTCACGGCAAGAAACATTCTTGTGCCAACTAGATACTTGTCTTCCTCAATCGCAGTGGAGTAGATGGAGGGCTGCACCAGCTTGAGTGGAAGCGCGACGAAATTGCTTGGCACCACGGTCTCGAGAAGCTCGCGCACCTTCTCGTCGAGGTCAGCGAAACACGGGCCCAGCTCATCGTGATCGTAAGCCGGCAGGTCTCGCGGTTGAATCTTCAGAGAGAACGTGGAGAGAGAGCCGCCCAGAGCGGACAGCACGCGGTAGAGTTTCTCCGGATGGGCCTTCCCCGTCTCGTAGAAATGCCGCAGCACGGGTAGATGACTATTGACCGTGTAGAGCAGCCAAAAGCTGGCGATGTCCGCGGCGGTGAAGTCGGCCAGGCTCGCGCTCCTCTGCCGCCGTCCTCCTGCGAGAATACTGCTTTTCGCGGAAAGAATTTCCGTGAGCCGCCGCGTGATGCCTATTAAAAACTCGCTGGCAGAAATGTCCAGCAGCGGGGGGATGAATTGTGGGTCTTGCTGAAGGGTTCCTGCGGCGGTGCGCTTGATGCGTGCGAGCCGCAAGTAAGTACAGCCGTCGAGCGACTCGCCCTCCACAAGGAATCGCATGTTTTTCCGCGCCAATTGCACCGGTTTTTCGGAGCTGCCAGTATTTTCGTCGCGAAGGTTTACGACTTCGGAAACATAGCGGGTATCTGCATTACGCTCGGCGATCGAGACGTTGAGCCCGCGCTCGCGGTGATGCGGGATAGCGAGATAGATATCCGCGCTGGTTTGATCAGCATCAAAATAGGGAGCTAGAGGTTTGGGAGCAGGAGCGTGGTCCGAGTCGGGAATGTCAAAGGGCAGCCCGTCGGAAAATATGCCGACTGCCCGCGTCAAGGCAAAGTTGCCTCCGGCGAGCGCCTCCAGATCGATTCGCAGCTCATGAAGACCCCAGGGGCAGAAATTCAGGGCCTCCAGCCGGAATTGCAGAACGCTCTCCAGAAAACGGTCGCGCGTCTGCAAATGTTGCGGTGTGAGAAAGGTTCCCTTAGACCAGATGACTGGCTGCAGTTGGCGCATAACTACACGACACGCTATCAATATCTCATTGGGTAAGCAAGCTCACGACTGCGCCAATTCTCTTGGACCTTAGTGCAGACATCTTCAGTCGCATTTGACAGGGATCGCTGCTTTTTTCGCCGACAATCCTCTCCGGCACGAAGGTTCGCGTCCTTACTTCTTCTCTGCAGTAGCGGTCTTCGGCTGCTTCGCGATTATCATGCCCTTAATCTTGTCGTAGGTCGCTTGCGGGATGATCTTCTTCTTTATGAGATCGGTCTTCATCTTGTACGGACGACCCTCGATGATTTTCTGACCGTAGGCTTTTCCTATGCCCGGGAGAGTATCAAGCTGTTCCGCTGTCGCACTATTGATGTCGACCAAATCTTTGGCCGCTGGTGCAGCCTTTGCCGCTTTCGTATCGGTTTTCGCTGGAGTAGTGCTCTTCGTCTGCGAAACCACTGCCGAGGCTCCAAAGAACACCACAAGGGCCGCTAACACCAATCGCATGATTCGCTTCTTCATCTCGCTTCTCCTTCTTTTTTTCTGTTCTCAAACGTTGTACTTCTAATTCGCTTTCGGTGACTGGTAGTCTGCCTTTCTTGCGTCCGTTTCCGGCGTGCGCTTCCCCTGTTTCTTCTTGTCCTACGCGGGTGAGCCTTTCGTTGGAGATATCGCGGATTTCATGGAGATCCCAGAGTAGAAATTCAGCACCTCTAGCCGAAACTGCACCACTCTCTCCAGGAAATGGTCGTGCGTTTGCAAATGTTGCGGTGCGAGAAAACGTTCGCTTCGACCACGCGGCTGGCTGCAGTTGACGCATGCTGCCGCTACGCTAACAGGAGCAGTGCGAAGAAGTCAAAACGATTAAACCTTCGTTGGGGCATTTCTCTCAATGTCGGATAATCCGAATGCTTCGCCAATCTTGAAGGCCAAGCTGATACATCATAGGGAAGTCTAGGGACATCGTAACCCCCTGAGTCATTGAGGTAGTAATCCAGGAACACGGGTGGAAGCAAGCAAAGTTCGAGCGGCGAGCGGGGAGCGAGCCTCTCGATGATTTGCCAAGGGCTCTGGTTGTCCTTGTGGGAGTTGGGCCGCAGGAGGTTGAAGTAGAGCTGATAGGTGTGCACCTTGGCAAGGAATTGGCCACGGCTGGAGAAGTCTTCCAGGTCAAAGAACTCGTCTTCTTCGAGTCGGTGAACGGTTTCCACATCGCTCTGGTAGGTGTGCGCGGCTGGCGGGATACGCACATGCTGGCTGTCACCGAGGGCTTTGGGGAAGTCGCCTTTGAATTCGCCACCGTTGTCAGTCTGCCAGACGAGATCGCGCAGAGAGACTCCGTAGCGGTTCAGATGCTGTTGGATGCGAGAAGCGAAGACGGCGCTGGCAGCCGCGCTGCGTTTTTCGGCGAAGGACCAGAACAGCAACCCGCTACGAACATCGCGAGCGGTGTACTGAATGGCGGGCAAGCCGAGATGCTGAGCCTGCGGCCAGTAGTGGGGAATATCGTCGAGATCCTTGGTATCGGCACTGATTTGCTGAAACAGAGCCCAGGTAGCTTTGATGTGCGCGAGGTCCTGCTTGCGCTGATATTTTTTCTTTCGTGATTTCAGCAAACCGTGTTCGCGCCAGATGCGCTGCATGGCCATGTGCGAAACGGGAAGGTCAAACTCGCGGCGGAGGCGTGCGGCAGCGAAGGTGGGTAACTGCCGGCGGAGAGCCAGGACCTGCTGCTCGATCTCGGCAGGCGTCTGGAGGGGATGGCGATGCGGAGCTCGGCTGTGTTCCTTCAGACCCGCGGGACCGTGCTGTTGATAGCGTCGCCACCACTTGCGAACGGTTAGCGTACTGGTGGCAAAGAGCCGCGCCGTCGGCTTGATGCCGCGTTCGCGGACCGACTCCACCAAACGAAGGCGATGATTGTAAGCGTTCTTCATCTCACGCACCAGATCGAAATAGCGAGCGGAAGCGGCCATGGCGCGACGATTCTAGTCGCCCTGCGCCGCCCGGCTCTCCCCCCAGCCGGGCGGCCATCTCCTCTCGCCTCTTCGGACTCACACACCTCAACTCCGCTAGGGGGTAACGATGTACCCTTCCAATTCCAGTTTAGCTGCGCTATTGACAGCACAATTTCGGACAGATAGGCTCTCTTGGCATTGGAATTTGGCAGACGCCTACTTGCTGGGCAAATGATTCCCATTTTCCGCCACGCAACTCGCTTGACAAAGCTCGGTCTGGCGGTATTTCTCGCGCTTCAGTTCACTGGAGCCGCGCGGGCCCAGACCCGCCGAGTCATCCCTAGCCCATCACACTGCAAACCTCCATCCGCCTCCCAGGAAAAGTGGCTGTCATCTGAGTGGATACCGTATCTGAAATACTCTCGCGCTTGCTCCATTCGCGATGCGAAGCACCGGTCTGTCATCGTTCTGATCTCGGTCTGGGCAGAGCTATACTACAAGGCCCAGGCCGCAAAGAACGTCGAACAAGTTGACCTTCCGCATCCCCAGATTTTCTCGCCTTCAGGCGAAATATTGGGCAGCCTCCCCTACAATTTCCCCGATGATCCACCCGCCGAGCTCCGCGTAACTTTCACTCGATGGGTTGACGATTTTCCCGAACGAATCGAGTTATTCTTGAACGACCCTCGAGCTGCAGGAAACCGGCAGCTCCCTCCAATGATATGGAGTCGTGATCAAAAGAAGTATGTACCAGAAAAAAGAGAAGGAACATGAACGCTCCTGAAGATGATGTTGCGAAGTTGAAAGATGCATGCGATCGGGCGTACAGGGCGAATGCGACCTCGTGCAGTAATGCCGTGTGGGATGTGATCAAGGAGATCCTGAACCCAGCTGAGCCGTTCCGCAATGCTAATGCTCTGATTGACTACCTGGATGCGAACTGGAATAGCGTCACGCTTGACACAGGCTTCGAACTCGCCAATAAGGGCAAGGTTGTCGTGGGTGGGCTTAAAGTTTTAGGAGGTCATGGCCATGTCATTCTGATCTACCCCGGACCCAAGAAGCCGAGCGGCGGCTATAACTATTGGTATAAAAAGGCTCAAAAGTATATTCCGTTGCCACCTAAGGGCTTATATCCCAGGGCCATGTCTACTTCGATTGGGGCAAGATCCAGCTTGGACTGGCCAGGAGCGCTGAGCTGCGGGGATAAGACCGTTTGGGATCCGTGGGGAGATGACAAGGTTTTCCAGGGTGTAAGGTTCTGGGCTCCGAAGACGTAGTCCCAATTGGAACGCCCCCGTATTGTATCGGAGACAGCACTACTAGGTGTGAAGAAGGCTGGCTCTCCTATGCGTTCGCGGAAGAAATTGCGACCAAAGAAACGAAATGGCCCCCGATTGCACTATCCCACCGAGGGAGAGGGATGTGTTGAGGTCCCCAAGGTTTCTCGAGATGTCCTTGAGTCCGATCCCTGACCCTGCAGTGTGTTAGACCCAAGTCTGGCGGGAAGAACGGCCTGTGCCCTTTCCAGAGCAATCGGGAGGGGCTAGGACTCTCAGTCCGTTGGGGCTACTCGGTAGTGCTTGACAGATTCTTTATTAGTGTGATACTTGCAACCACAAATCGGGCTATCCACATTACCGAAAGCGTCCCTCCAGGCCTGATCCTACGAGGTATACATCGTGGCTAAAGAAAGTGTGCATAAGAAGTTAGAGCGGGTCCGTCCGCCCCGCGTTCATGTGACTTACGACGTCGAGGTTGGAAACGCCATCGAGGTGAAGGAACTCCCCTTTGTAATGGGAGTGATGGCCGACTTGAGTGGTCAGCCGAGGGAACCCTTGGCCCGTATGAAGGACCGCCGATTCGTCGAAATAACCCCGGATAATTTCGACAGCGTCCTCGAGAGCTTTAAGCCGCACCTGGCCTTCGCGGTCGACAACAAACTCAGCGAAGATCCCAATGCCGGCCAGCTAAAAGTCGATCTGGATTTCAAGAGTTTGGACGACTTCGATCCCGCGCAAGTGGCCAGGCAGGTGAAACCGCTCAAAGAACTTATGGATCTGCGGACCAAATTGAGCGATCTGCGCGGCGCCCTGCAAGGCAACGACAAGCTGGATGAATTGCTGATGGAGGCTGCGGGTAGCACCGAAAAACTCGACAAGCTGAAGAAGGAACTCGGCAAGGAAAAGGACAAGGGAGCCTCCGATGAATAAGCCGGAACAGGCAGCGGCCCAGGCTGCTGGAGCAAAGGCCGCCGAAGGGAACTTGTTGGATCAGATCATCGATGAAGGAAGGTTTGGCCGGGAAACCAGCTCCCGGGAACGCGGTAAGGACATGGTCAAGGAGTTCATCTCTCAAGTCGTCGCGGGAGAAATGACTCTTTCACGCGACGCCGACGCTACCATCAACTCGCGCATCGCGCAGATCGACCATTTGATTTCTCTGCAACTCAACGAGGTGTTACACCACCCGACATTTCAGAAGCTGGAGGCCAGCTGGCGCGGCGTGAAGTATCTGCTGGACCAGAGCGAGACCAGCTCGCAAATGAAAATTCGCCTTCTCAACGTCAGCAAGAAGGAAATCTTGCGCGATTTGCAGCGCGCCGCGGAATTCGATCAGAGCACTTTGTTCAAGAAAGTCTATGAAGAGGAATTCGGCGTCTTCGGCGGCGAACCCTTCGGCGCCTTGATCGGGGATTATGAGTTCAGCCGGCACCCTGAGGACATCGAGCTCCTGGAAAAAATCTCGCAGGTTGCCGCCGGCGCGCACGCGCCTTTTTTGACCGCCGCCTCTTCTGAGCTGATGAATCTTGAAAGCTTCACCCAGCTCGGCGAACCGCGCGACATCGGCAAGATTTTCGACAGCACGGAATTCGCAAAATGGAAGTCTTTCCGCGCCAGTGACGATTCCAAGTACGTGGGCCTGGCTCTGCCGCACATTCTCATGCGCTTGCCCTATGGCAGGGACACCAAGCCGGTGGATGAATTTGGCTACGAAGAGAATGTCGATGGTTCCGATCACTCCAAGTATCTGTGGGGCAATGCCGCCTATGCTCTGGGCGCAAGATTGACCAATGCGTTTTCGAAGTATGGCTGGTGTGCGGCCATCCGCGGTGTTGAGGGCGGCGGCTTGGTCGAAGGATTGCCGGCCCACACTTTCCACACCGACGAAGGTGACGTGGCGCTCAAATGTCCCACGGAGATCGC
>WNFT01004124.1_pt1 | contig 12839 bp, 18 predicted proteins | sample 5400191 | NCBI WGS metagenome assembly WNFT01 (sample SAMN13153359, study PRJNA577476) | soil metagenome | isolation source: 80 cm saprolite under Madrone tree | place: USA:California | collected 2016-06-14
CGTTTTACCGTGTCATCGTGGCTGACGCGCGGGCCCCGCGCGACGGGCGTTTTATCGACACGCTCGGCACGTACAATCCGCTCACCAACCCGGCCGACGTCAAGCTGGACCCCGAGAAGGTGCGCCTCTGGCTGTCGCGTGGCGCGCAACCTTCCGATCCAGTCAGACATCTGCTGGCGCGCGCGGGTTTTCTACAGTCGTCGCAGGGCATAGAGCTAGCAAGAGGGGAGTAGTACGGTGTGCAGCCGGAAGGTTTGATTGCTATTGGGCGCCTTACCAAACCCCACGGTCTGCGGGGTGATGTAGTTTTTTTGCCCTATATCTATGACTTAGAACTGTTGCCGGATCTCACGCAACGGCACGTCTTCCTGCGGCACGGGCACTCCCGTGTGCAGCAGCACACGTTTGTTGAGTGGCGTGAGGGGCACAAGCGCGTTCTCGTACGGCTGCAGGGGTGTGAGGATCTCACAACTGCTGAAGCCTTTCGTGAGCATGAGGTGTTGATCCCGCAGCACTGGTTTCCCCCCCTCCCTGCGGGCGAATACTACTGGTTTGAGATCGAAGGTTTGGCAGTGTATGGTAACGACGGACGCTACCTCGGGACCGTCGTTGAGATCATTTACACTGGCAGTAACGATGTTTACGTTGTCCGCAATGGCACGCAGGAAACGCTCATCCCGGCGCTCCGAGACGTCGTCCGCACGATCGACCTCGAGCATGGGGAAATGCGCCTTTTTACTGCTGCAGGGCTGCTGGATTAGACCATGGACGTCCACATTCTCACCATCTTCCCTGAGATGTTTACTGCTCCTCTCCAGGCAAGTATCCTGCAGCGAGCCCAGGAGCGGTGCTTACTCCAGGTCCATATCCACAACCTGCGTGATTTTACGACGGACCGCCACCACGTCACGGACGATGCCCCGTACGGCGGGGGTGCCGGGATGATCATGAAGCCAGGGCCTATCGTGACGGGTGTACGCGAGATTCAGGCACGCTTTGGCTCGGCGTACGTCATCCTCCTCAGTCCACAGGGCGTTGTGCTCACGCAAGACCTCGCCAAAACGCTGGCCCAGCGTGAGCGTTTACTCCTTATCTGTGGGCGCTACGGCGGCGTGGATGCGCGGGTGCAGGCCTATACGGACGCCGAGATCTCCATTGGCGATTATGTCCTCACTGGGGGAGAGTTCCCCGCCATGGTGCTCCTCGATGTCGTCGGGCGGTTGCTCCCGGACGTGCTCGGTGATCGCCACTCCGTTGAGGAGGACTCGCTCTTTCATGGCCTCCTCCAGGGGCCACAATACACGCGTCCGGTCGATTTTGATGGTGTCCGCGTGCCGGAGGCGCTCTTATCGGGGAACCATGCGGCCATCATGCAGTGGCGGCGCCGGCAGGCCCTGTGGACGACGCTCCAACGGCGTCCGGACTTACTCCGGGGAGCGGTACTCACGCCCCAGGACCAGGCCATACTGCGGGAATTCCAGCAAGCAGGAGCAGAGCCGCATGTCCAGTGACTCCCCCCGATTGTTCGTCGCTTTGCTCCATTTTCCAGTCTACAACAAGGCGCGTGAGATTGTTGCCACCTCACTCACCACGCTGAATCTCCATGATCTGGGACGCCTCACCGTGACGTATGGCGTCTCCGGGTGCTACGTGGTGACTCCCTTGCAGCGCCAGCGTGAACTGGCGCACCAGATGATTGCGCACTGGACGCAGGGCTATGGCGCTACGTATAATCCGACGCGCGCGGAAGCGCTCCAGGATATGCAGGTGGTCGAGCATCTTGAAGCGGTCGAACAGGCTATCGTCCAACGCTGCGGTGTGGCCCCGAAGATGATTGCGACCGATGCGCGGCCGTTCCCGCAGTGTATTTCCTATATGGCATTGCGTCAGATCATCTGGCAACAGCGCGAGGTCTTCCTCTTACTCCTGGGGACAGGCTGGGGCTTAGCGGAAGCAGTGATGACGCGCTGCGAGTACATCTTAGCACCGATCTATGGACTGACGCCGTATAATCATCTGCCAGTCCGTGTCGCTGCGGGTATCATGCTGGATCGCTTGCTGGGCCATCCTGATGCTGAAGCATACTTGTCTCCTGTGCGTACTTCTCATGAGAAAGGAACCGAGTAATGTATCCTTTAGTTGATCTTGAGCAAATGCAGATGAAACAAAACCTCCCGGCGTTTCGCGCCGGCGATACGGTGCGCGTGCAGGTCCGGCTCGTTGAGGGGAATCGTGAGCGTGTGCAAGCTTTTGAAGGGATTGTCATTGCCTTCAGTGGCGCGGGTGGACGACGCACGTTTACCGTGCGTAAAGTGTCCTATGGGATAGGGGTCGAGCGCATTTTCCCCTTGCACTCACCCAAACTGGATGCGATTGAGGTCGTGCGGCGTGGCCAGGTGAGACGTGCCAAGCTCTTTTATTTACGGCAGTTGAGAGGGAAGGCTGCCCGTATCAAAGAGAAGCGCCTGCCGTAAAGGAGCAAGCGTCCCATGGCTCGGCGTCTGGCTGCACACCAGGATTTCTTACCTATTGAGCGCATGGCGCGAGCCGCTGGCTGCCAATGGATTGCCGGCCTTGACGAGGCTGGGCGCGGCCCTCTCGCCGGGCCAGTGCTGGCGGCCGCTGTGGTGTTACCGGCTGACTGTCATATCCCGGGATTACAAGACTCAAAACGCCTGACAGCCCGACAACGCGAGGTGGTGGATAGCCGCATCCAACAGCAGGCTGTGGCTTACGGCATTGGTAGTATTTCACACACGCAGATCGATCAGCACAACATTCTGTGGGCGACCAAAGAGGCGATGCTCAGGGCTCTGCGTCAGCTGCAGCGTGTCCCGGACATGCTGCTCATCGACGGCATAACGGCCTTGCCAACCACGATTGCACAACGTCTTATCATCGGTGGTGATGCGTGTTGTGCTTCCATTGCGGCAGCCTCAGTCCTGGCCAAGGTCACGCGAGATCGGCTGATGGTGGCCTATGCTGAGACCTATCCAGCCTACGGCTTTGACACGCACAAAGGCTATCCCACGCCGGCACACTATGCCCGCCTGCGGACCCATGGTCCCTGCGCCATTCACCGTATTAGCTTCCGCGGAGTTCACCCGGAAGCTATCCATGAGAGGGGAGGGGAGGATGCGTAGTTGGCGACGCTGGCGCGGGCAACATGGCGAACAGATGGCCGTGCAGTTTTTGCAACGCCAAGGCTACCGTATTCTACACCAGAATTACCGTTGCCGAGGGGGCGAAGTCGATATCGTGGCGTGGGATGGACCGACACTGGTGTTCATCGAGGTCAAAACCAAAGGGCAAGCGCTCTTTGGTGCGCCACAGGCCATGGTGGATGCGCGCAAGCAGAAGAAAATCGTGCATGTTGCTATGGTCTATGTCCAACAGCAGCAGTTACAGGACGTCAATATCCGTTTTGATGTAGTGGCCATTACACTCTTCCCCGGTCTTCCTCCTGAAGTGACCCATGTGCTGGGCGCGTTCACCCCATCCTCGCATTTCCTCTATTGAGGGAAGACGTCGAGATTCTGCATGATAGCAATGGGTGTTGGGCCTTGACAAAGAGGTGGTTGCCCCCTATCTTTCTAGCCTCACCTTCCGAGTCTGGCGTCGGTGAAGGGCAGGAGTGCACAGCATGCATACGGTTTCCGTCCGGAAAGAAGATGTGGTTCGCAAGTGGTATATCATCGATGCAGAGCATCAGGTAGTGGGACGCCTGGCCAGCGAAGTCGCGAAGATTCTGCGTGGCAAGCATAAACCCTGCTACACTCCGCATGTCGATACCGGTGACTATGTTATTATTATTAATGCTGACAAAGTAGTCTTCACAGGGAACAAGTGGGCACAGAAGCTCTATCGCTGGCATACTGGGTACCCGGGAGGACTGCGTGAGGTAACCGCAGACAAAATGCGTCAACGCCGGCCGGAACGCATTGTGGAATATGCTATCCGCGGGATGTTACCCAAGACGAAGCTGGGGCGGGTGATGTTCCGCAAGTTAAAAGTCTATACAGCCGGCACGCATCCGCACGCGGCGCAGCGGCCTGAGCCTCTGGTGTTTTCGGCGTGATATGTGATGGCGCATCGCGCTTCTTGTGACAGAAGTGGGCGCCTGGCCTGGAGGAAGGATGGCAGAAGGTCTACGATACTATGACACAGGCAAACGGAAAACGGCCATTGCACGCGTATGGCTAATGCCTGGCAATGGGAAGATCACCGTGAATCGGCGACCACTTGAAGTGTACTTCCCACTCGAAACGCATACGACACTTATTCAAGAGCCGTTCAGGATCACGCAAACGCTTGGTCAGTATGACGTTCTCATTACTGTACGGGGTGGAGGCGTATCCGGTCAGGCGTCAGCCATTCGGCATGGGATATCCAAGAGCCTGCTCCATACCGATGCGGCTCTACGGCCAACGCTGAAACAGGCGGGTTTTTTGACACGCGATTCGCGTGTCACGGAACGCAAGAAATACGGACAAAAGAAAGCGCGCAAACGTTTCCAATACTCCAAACGCTAGAGACCAGTATCCACAGGGGATCCTGGGTATATTCTGGGGGGCTGTGGAGTCGGAAGCACACATGAACGATTGTAGGAGGTGTATCCTTTGGCAGTCACAACTATCAGGCAACTGTTAGAGTCTGGAGCGCACTTTGGCCACCAGACAAATCGCTGGAACCCGAAGATGAAACGCTATATCTTTGGGTCGCGGAATGGCATCTATATCATAGATTTGCAGCAAACGCTCAGCAGATTCCGCGAAGCGTATGAGTTTATTCGTCGCACCACAGCCCGTGGTGACAAGGTTCTCTTTGTTGGCACCAAGAAACAGGCGCAAGAGATCGTTGCTAGTGAAGCCATCCGGTCACAGCAATTCTATGTGAACCAAAGATGGCTCGGTGGGATGTTGACGAACTTCACCACGATCAAGAAAAGCTTAGACCGGCTGCGGGAATATGAACATATGCAGGATGCCGGTCTGTGGGAGAACTTGCCGAAGAAAGAAGTATTGCAACTGCAAAAGAAAATCGACAAACTGGAGAAGTTGCTGGGAGGGATCAAGTCTATGGAGACTCTCCCCGGCGCGGTCTTTATTATCGATTGCAAGAAAGAAAAGATCGCAATCAGCGAGGCGAAGAAACTGGGTATCCCGACGGTAGCCATCGTTGATACGAACTGTGATCCAGACGATATTGACTACGTCATTCCGGGTAACGATGACGCCATTCGTACGATTCGTTTGGTCACCGCACGGCTTGCGGATGCGGTCATTGAAGGGATGCATGAGCGCCAATCCACGTTTCTCGACGGTTCTAGTGCGTCTGAGGAGGCCCCCATTTCTGTGCACGACCAGCAGGGTGCAACCGAGGCGGAGTCCAGTGATGCGGCTGTAGCTGTGGCAGAGGACGTCACCGCATCTTCAACGGTCTCTGTGGCTCAGTCAGAGTCCACAGAGAGCCTCCCCTCCGAGTAGTGCAGGTGGAAGGAAACGTCCCATGCAAATTACCCCAGCAATGATCAAGGACCTCCGTGAGAAAACCGGGGCTGGGATTATGGATTGCAAGGAGGCCCTGACGGCCTCCGACGGTGTCATGGACGAGGCCATAGCTTTCTTGCGGAAGAAGGGTCTGCAGGCGGCTGCGAAGCGCGCCGCACGGAGCACGCAAGAAGGGGTCATAGGCTCGTATATTCATGGCGGTGGGCGCTTGGGAGTGCTCGTCGAGGTGAATTGCGAAACGGATTTTGTGGCTCGGACTGAGGATTTCCAAGACCTCGTCCACGACCTTGCCATGCAGGTGGCGGCGGCAAACCCTCTATATCTCTCGCCTACAGATATCCCGGAAGAAACGGTCACGAAAGAGCGGCATATTTACGAAGAGCAGGCGAAGGCAAGCGGACGTCCACCGCAGGCTGTGCCCAAAATTGTCGAAGGACGCCTGGAAAAATACTTCCAGGAGGTATGCTTACTCGAGCAGCCTTTTGTCAAAGATCCGAGTATGACGGTCGAGGATCTGATCAAGGCAAAAATTGCCAAGACGGGTGAAAACATTACCGTAAGGCGTTTCGTGCGTTTCCAATTGGGAGAATCAGCATAGCGTCCCTGGAAGGTCTCTTCCTTCCGACCACCCGAAGGATGATCCATGGTGCAAGCGCTTGCCTATCGTCGTGTCGTGCTGAAATTGAGCGGGGAAGCACTCATTGGCGATCAGGGGTACGGTATTGACGCCAGTATGCTGCAGTACATTGCGAATGAAATTTACGATGTGCAACAATTAGGGGGAGAGCTTGCTCTAGTTATTGGAGGTGGGAACATCATCCGAGGGACTGCTGCAAGCGCCTACGGCATCGAGCGCGTGACCGCTGACTACATGGGCATGCTGGCCACGGTTATCAACGGTCTCTCGCTGCAATCAGCCATGGAGAAACTGGGCATCATTACGCGTGTGCAAACGGCGTTTGAGGTGAAAGCGGTGGCTGAGCTGTATATCCGTCGGCGTGCCATCCGCCATTTGGAAAAAGGCCGTGTCGTGATTTTTGCTGGAGGGACGGGGAATCCGTATTTTACCACAGATACGACGGCGGCTTTGCGGGCCGCGGAGATCGGTGCCGATGTGGTGCTGAAAGCCACGAAGGTCGATGGCATCTACGATGCGGATCCCATGACGCATCCAGACGCTGTCAAGCTGCCCCAACTTACCTATCTCGAAGCCCTCCAACGCCGGCTGCAAGTGATGGATGCTACGGCGATTTCCCTCTGTATGGAAAATAAGCTGCCCATTATCGTTTTTAATCTCAGGAAACCCGGGAGTATTCGATCTGTTCTGGAAGGCAAGCGTGTCGGGACTTTTGTAGGAGGGGAGTAAGCATGATCGATGATCTCTTCAGCGAAACTGAGCATAAAATGGAGCGCTCCCTGGTGGCCCTGCGTAAAGACTTGTCGCGTATTCGGACCGGGAGGGCTTCGCTGGCTTTGCTTGAGGGCATTAGCGTTGATGCCTATGGCACGCCCACCCCACTCAATCAGCTGGCGACGCTGGCAGCGCCAGAAAGTCGTTTGCTGACGATCCAACCCTGGGACAAATCGCAGATCGGTCCCATAGAGAAGTCTATTCAGCGTTCCGACTTGGGCCTCACACCGGTCAACGACGGCAAACTTATTCGCTTGGCCATTCCGCCCTTAACGGCCGAGCGTCGGAAAGATCTCGTCAAACAGGTGAAGAAAATCGGCGAGGAAGCCAAAGTGGCCCTACGGAATGTCCGTCGTGAGGGGAACGACGGCATCAAGGAGTTAGAAAAATCCAAGCAGATTTCTGAAGACGACTGGCGCCGTAGCCAGGAACAGATGCAAAAGCTGACCGATCGCTATATCACGCAAGTCGATGAAGTTTTAAGTGCTAAAGAGCACGAGATTCTCGAGGTCTAGAGCTTCTCGAAAGCTTCGTCTTGGAAGGAGACATATTAGCGTGGATTCAGCGCTGCTCAGTCAGCTGTGGCAGGACAAACTTCCCAAGCACCTGGCAATTGTCATGGATGGGAACGGTCGTTGGGCACAACGACGGAATTTACCACGGAATGCTGGTCATCGTGCCGGAGTAAAGTCAGTTGACGAGATCGTTTCAACGTGTCGGCGCTTGGGCATTCAAGCGCTCACGTTGTTTGCCCTGTCGACGGAGAATCTCGAGCGTCCTCGTGCTGAAGTCGAGGTGTTAATGCGCATCCTGCGCGTCTATCTCCGCCGAGAAGTAGCGCGCATGTGCCAAGAAAACATTCGCTTTAACACTATTGGCGATACGACAGTCTTGCATCCCGTTGTCCAGGCCATCATCAAGGAAACGCTGGTCAGAACTGCAGCCTGTGATGGGATGATTTTTACACTCGCCCTGGGCTATGGTTCGCATGCAGAAATTGCCCGCATCGCCAGGCAACTGGCCTGGCACGTCCAGCAGGGGTCATTAGCCGTTGACGATATCGATGAAGCGCTTTTTGCTGTCCATCTCGACACGGCCGGCCTCCCAGATGTTGACTTACTCATCCGCACTAGTGGAGAAAAACGCCTGAGTAACTTTCTGTTGTGGCAGGTCGCCTACGCCGAGCTCTATTTTACCCCAGTGCTCTGGCCTGATTTTCGCAGTGACGATCTGTTGCGGGCCCTGCTCGATTATCAAGGACGAGAGCGCCGTTTTGGACTGACCCACGAACAGCTCGCGCAAGCCGTACAATCTTGAGAGCAGTTCATACCATGAGAGACAATGGGCAAGAACCAAGGGCGGAATACCCTCTGAATCGTTCTGTTCGGAGGGTCTATATGGATAGTCCATGGAACAAGTTAAGCGTATCGCGAGTGCTCTCATTCTCCTGCCTCCCCTGGTGTTCTTCCTCTTGCATGCTTCTCCAGTGTTCTTCCTCCTCTTGGTCCTCATTGTGATTGGTCTGAGCTTACGTGAATACTTTCATCTCTTACAACACGTCCACCTCTCTGTGTGTACATACGTCACCTGCTTGGCAGCCTTTGCACTACCCATAATGGCGCATCTTGGCGAGGCGCGCTGGCTATCGATAACGCTGTTTCTCAGTATGGTGGCACTGACCATCAGCGCGATGTTGATCGCCTCACATGCGGCACACTTCTTTCCAATGTTGGTGTATAGTGTTTTTGGTGTGCTCTTTATTGGTTGGACCCTAAGCCATCTTATCCTGCTGCGCCTCCTCCCAGCAGGGCCATGGTATATGCTTTTTCTCTGTGCGGTTGTCTGGGTAGGTGATTCTGTCGCCATGTACGTTGGCAAGAGCCTGGGACATTACAAAATGGCTCCCGCCATCAGCCCCGGCAAGACCTGGGAGGGCGCTATCGGCTGTATCATTGGCGGTGTGTGCACAGCCGTGGTGAGTGCAGGATTTTGGCTGCCACATTTGGTACTCTGGCAATGGATCGTGCTGGGGCTCTGTATTTCTCTCGCAGCCCAGTTAAGCGATTTGGCAGAATCGATGCTCAAACGGTATGCTGGGGTCAAAGATTCTGGTGGGCTTATCCCTGGCCATGGTGGTATGCTAGACCGCATTGATAGTCTGCTCTTTGCCGCACCCACCCTGGTATATGCACTGTACGTACTGTTGCCCGCACCTTCTTTATGAGGCAAAGCCCTCTAGTGGCCATGGAAGGGAGTTACGTGTATGGACACCCGTAAAGGTCTTGCTGTGCTTGGTTCGACTGGTTCAGTGGGAGTTAATACGTTGGATGTCGTCACCTCCCATCCTACAAAATTCGCCGTGCTCGCGCTGGCGGCGCATTCAAACGTTGACCTGCTTGAGGAGCAAGCACGTCGTTTTCGTCCTCGTCTGGCAGTCTTATTTGATGAAGAGAAAGCAGCGCTTCTGCGGCGCCGCCTGCAAGGGCTTGATATCGAGGTCGACACTGGCATGGAGGGATTATGCCAGGCTGCCACCTACAGCGGCGTCCAGATGGTCATGTCAGCGGTGGTCGGCTCTATTGGCCTCCTCCCCACCATACGCGCCGTGCAAGCGGGCATTCACGTGGCCTTAGCCAACAAGGAAACGCTGGTCATGGCGGGGGAGTTGGTCATGCGCCCGGACCAACCGGCATGGGGCCGTATTATTCCCGTCGATAGCGAGCACAATGCGATTTTTCAAGCGCTCCATGGCCATCAACGCGCGGCGTTGCGTCGCATCTTATTGACGGCCTCGGGTGGTCCATTTCGTGAGTGGTCGCGCGAAGCGATGCACCATGTCAGCATCGGCCAGGCGCTGCAACATCCGAATTGGAAAATGGGGCGGAAAATTACCATTGATTCAGCGACGATGATGAATAAAGGCCTCGAGGTCATTGAGGCGCATCATCTCTTTCATGTCCCTGTCGAGCAAGTGCAGGTCGTCGTCCATCCCCAAAGTATCATCCACTCCATGGTCGAGTTCCATGACGGCTCTGTGCTGGCGCAACTGGGGATTCCCGACATGCGTATCCCGATTTCCTATGCCCTGGCATATCCAGAACGCCTGCCCAATACCCTGCCATCGCTTGACCTGTTCGAGGTCCAAACGCTGCATTTTTATCCGCCCGATCCAGAACGCTTTCCGTGCTTGCGCCTGGCCTTTGAGGCAGCTCGGATAGGGGGTACAATGCCGGCGGTGCTGAACGCCGCCAATGAAATTGCCGTGCCGGCTTTCCTTGATGGCATGATCCCCTTCCTTGGCATTCCAGCCGTCATTGAAGCCACCATGGCACAGCATACCGCTGTGCCTCTTGAGAATGCCTCAGTGGCCTTACAGGCAGATCATTGGGCACGCGAATACGCCAGAGCGGCCGTCAAGGAGTTTGCTCTATCAAAAACCGTCTCATAACATTTATCGCCACAGGCGGATATAGTGGGTACGCCCCTATCGCATCAGGGACGTTTGGCTCTGTGGTAGGGCTCCTCGTATTTCTACTCTGGTCACGGCTACCCGTATCCATCTATGTCCTCATGCTTGCCGGTTGCGTGGCGCTGGGCATATGGGTCGCGGGTGAGGCGGAGCAGCTTTTCGGCGCGAAAGATGCTGCGCCTATCGTCATCGACGAAATCGCCGGCATGCTCCTGACGTACTGCGCTGTCCCAGTGGCCTGGCTCCCTCTGGTGGTTGGTTTCCTAGGTTTTCGCTTCTTTGATATATGCAAACCCTTACCCCAGCTCGAACGCTTGCCTGGTGGCTGGGGGATTATGCTCGACGATCTCTTGGCTGGACTCCTGGCCCAGGTCTGTGTACGTCTCTCACTCCTCCTCGTGGGCCATTGAACCGCTTATGCCCTGGTGCAATGATGCTACGTGCCTTTATTGCCATTACACCGCCCTCGACTCTGCAACAGAGCATGGCAGAAGTACGTCAGGTCTTCCAACACCTCTCTCTTCCCTGGCGTTGGGTCACACCAGACCACATACATCTGACGTTGAGATTTCTCGGGAACGTGCCGGAGGAGTCCGTGCCCTCTCTGCTCCAGGCCATGGAACAGGCGGCCCAGGGTCAAATAGCTTTTCCTTTACGTGCCAGGGCGCTGGGATGCTTTCCTCATCCGGCTCGTGCACGCGTGCTGTGGGTTGGTCTTGACGACCCCAGCCAGGCCTTAGGGCGCCTCAATGAACGTCTGATGGCTGCCCTCACCCCCCTCGGTTTTCCCCCCCAGAACCGCCCGTTTCATCCGCATCTGACTCTGGCACGGGCACAGATGCTTTCCAGCCAACCCTTGTCCATGCTGCAAACGTACCAAAATCGGGATTTTGGAGAGTTTCTCGTTACACAGTTGTATCTAATGCAGAGTCAACCGCAGCGAGGCGGAGCCGTGCATACCGTTTTACGCTCCGTAACATTGCAAAGTTGACCATTATTTTGTATCCTTTTTATAGTGCTGTTGGAAGGACTGTATGACACCTGACAAAAGCGAGAAAGCCAGGGCACTAGACCTTGCCTTGTCCCATATTGAGCGTCAATTTGGACGTGGCAGCCTGATGCGCCTGGGAGCCGCAGGGGCCTTTACCGAGGTGGCGGTAATTCCTACCGGTTCTCTGGCGCTTGATGCGGCGCTGGGCGTAGGGAGTATACCACGTGGCCGCGTTACGGAAATCTACGGCCCCGAAGCCTCAGGCAAGACGACGCTGGCCTTGCATGTCATTGCCGAAGCACAAAAAGCCGCTGGTATCGCAGCGTTTGTTGATGCTGAACATGCCTTGGACGCCGTGTATGCGAGTCGCCTGGGGGTTGATATCGATGCGCTTCTGGTCGCACAGCCCGATACGGGCGAGCAAGCGCTCGACATCGTGGAAATGCTTGTCCGCAGTGGCGCTCTCGATGTCATTGTGGTGGATTCAGTGGCAGCGCTGGTGCCGAAAGCGGAACTTGAGGGTGATATGGGAGACGCCCCCATGGGCAGACAGGCACGTTTAATGTCGCAAGGCCTGCGCAAGCTGACTGCCGTGATTAGCAAAGCCCAGACGAGCGTGATCTTCATCAATCAACTGCGCCAAAAGATTGGTGTAGTGTTTGGCAATCCGGAAGTGACCACCGGTGGCAATGCCCTCAAGTTTTACTCCTCAGTACGTCTCGACGTGCGACGGACCACTGTCTTGAAACGTGGAGAGGAGATGGTAGGGAATCGTACGCGTGTACGGGTCGTCAAAAACAAACTGGCTCCTCCCTTCCGTCAGGCAGAGTTTGATGTGCTGTATGGTCAAGGGATGTCACGCCCTGGTGAACTCCTTGATCTCGCGCTGCAGCAGGGTTTAATAGAAAAAAATGGCAGTTGGTTTTCTTATAACACCATGCAGATTGGCCAGGGACGTGAGCAAGCCAAAGCGTTCCTCCAAGCGTCCTCTGAAGTCACAACCGCTCTTGAACTGCAGGTGCGAAAGAACCTGGGGCTCGTCATTCCGACATATTTTTCGTAAAAATAGCAATATCCATCTAGCATGTTAAAGATTCTGAGCAATATGCCGATAGAGTATTTTTAAGGATCCTCAGTAACATGCCGACGTTATATTAACTCGGTGTGAGAAGGATCCCGTAGGGGTTATGATGCGTTCCGCTGATGGGATTAGGTACAATGTTCTAGTTCCCACAACCTGTGCTAAAGCTCTTTTAGAGGAGAGTATCATGCTCGGGCAATTGACAGATGAAGGAGGTGAGGGTGAGTAGATATCCCCTTATAACGCGAAACAATTGTAAAAGGAGACTTCAGCATGTTGATGCAACGTTCACGAGTGCGTAAGCTTGAGCAAGGCTTTACGCTTATTGAATTGATGATTGTCGTTGCTATTATCGGCATTCTGGCTGCTATTGCCGT
>WNFT01004030.1_pt1 | contig 12835 bp, 9 predicted proteins | sample 5400191 | NCBI WGS metagenome assembly WNFT01 (sample SAMN13153359, study PRJNA577476) | soil metagenome | isolation source: 80 cm saprolite under Madrone tree | place: USA:California | collected 2016-06-14
CGGTCAAAAGTTCGCCCTGATATCCGATCAAGCCGCGCGTCGGCGCGTAGAACACGAGCCGCAGCCTGCCGCCGCCCGAGGGCCGCATCTCGATGAGCTCGGCCTTGCGTTCGGACATCTTCTGCACCACCACGCCCGCGTGCTCCTCGTCGAGATCGACCACGACTTCCTCGATGGGCTCGGTCATCTCGCCGGTGTCGGGATCGAACCGGATCAGGACCTTCGGACGTGACACGCTCAGCTCATAACCTTCGCGCCGCATGGTCTCGATGAGAATCCCGAGCTGCAGCTCGCCGCGGCCCGCGACCTCCATGGCGTCCTTTTCGTCGGATTCGGTCACCCGCAGGGCGACGTTGCCCTCGGCCTCGCGCAGCAGGCGATCCCGGATCATGCGCCCCGTCACCTTGTCGCCCTCGGTGCCGGCGAGCGGAGAATCGTTGACCCGAAACATCATCGACAGGGTCGGCGGATCAATCGGCTGGGCCGGCAACGGCTCGGTCACCTCAAGGGCGCACAGCGTGTGTGCGACATTCGCTTCCGGCAGCCCGGCGATCGAAACGATGTCGCCCGCATTGCCCTCTTCAATGCCCTGGCGCTCCAATCCGCGAAACGACAGCACTTTCGACACCCGGCCCTGCTCGATGAACGTGCCGTTGCGGTCGATGACCTTGATTGTGTGGTTCGGCTTGACCGAGCCGGCGGTGATGCGCCCGGTGACGATGCGGCCGAGATATGGATTGGCCTCAAGGATGGTTCCGAGCATACGGAACGGGCCATCCTCCACATGCGGCGGCGCCACGTGGGAGAGGATGAGATCGAACAGCGGCGCCATCGAGTCTTTGGGGCCGTCGACATTCACCGCCATCCAGCCTTCCTTGGCGGAACCGTAGAGCACGGGAAAATCCAGCTGCTCCTCGGTGGCGTCGAGCGCTGCGAACAGGTCGAACACCTCCCCTGATACCACGGTCGGGCGCGCGTCATGGCGATCGACCTTGTTGATGGCCACGATCGGTCGAAGCCCGACCTTGAGGGCCTTGGACACTACGAACTTGGTCTGTGGCAACGGCCCTTCGGCGGCGTCGACCAGCACGATCGCTCCGTCGACCATGTTGAGGATGCGTTCGACCTCGCCGCCGAAATCCGCATGTCCGGGAGTGTCGACAATGTTGATCCGGGTGTTCTTCCAAACGATCGAGGTCGCCTTGGCGAGAATCGTGATGCCGCGCTCGCGCTCCAGGTCATTTGAGTCCATGGCGCGCTCGGCAACCCGTTGATTTTCACGAAATGTACCCGATTGTTGCAGCAAGCGGTCGACCAGGGTGGTCTTGCCGTGGTCGACATGGGCGATGATGGCGACGTTCCGCAGTTGCATCCGATCAGCTCAAGGTTGTGGGACGAAAATTCACGTCCTCCGAAGTCATGCCGGGTGGCAAGGCTCGATTTCGGAGGGTAGAGCATTTTCTGTCGGGGCTAATCCTGCCAGAGCATTTTCCGGCTTGATCGGGCTGTCGGTATCCGCGGTCGGCGTTTACTCACGTCACGCGACAGCCGACGGTGTTCAACCTAAGCGAAAAATGCTCCAGACTCTCGCCGTGACCGGCCCTTCGCCCGGTTCGGCGCGACGTGAAAAATATAATGTGCCGGCGGCATTGTGCAACGCCGAAAGCGGTTGGCCGTCGGCGGTTGGGCGCGCACCGAAGCCTGGATATCCCCCGACTATCGCCGTTCTACGACGATGCCGCGACGATTTGCTTGCGGCATGAAACAAACGTCAGGCATGTTCGGCGGCTCGCAGGATTGACGCCGGTACCTAAACTTCACTTCGCCCGCGTCGCCCTGCTCGACGACTTTTTCCATGTAGTACGACCGGGAAGGCAGCTTAGGCGAACGGGGCGCGGCAACGGCCGCCGGCTCCGGCGCTACCTCCCGCGTCTGGCGCTTCGGATTTTCCGCCGGTAGCGGCAACGCAAGGGCTGGGGGGTCGAGAGTTTTGGCTTGCGGAGGCTCCCGATCAGACCGTGCCGGCGGAATCGGAAGGGGCATGTCGGCACCCCCATTCTGCGAGCCCGGGTTCATATAGTTCACGGACACCAGGGGTGGCGTCGTGCGCTCGGCAAACTGATCGCGGTCCTCACTCCAAGGAGGGGGACCAGGCTGCGGTCGTTCGCTCCTCCCCATCAGCTCGAATTTATTGGATCGCTCATCCTTCGGATGCAAAGCGCGGGCCGCGGGCTTCGACGGCAAAGCGCGGTCGGCCGGACGATTGCTTGCCCCGGATTTCAAATCCGCACGAATTTCGATGGCCCACCAGAAGGTGCCGGCGGTTCCAGAGATTGCGATGGCTGCCAATATGGCGGTAAAGCGCGAGGCACCGAACCAACTCATTGCCGCCATCCGCCGATGCTCGCCGTATTGCGCCTTGTCACGCTTTCATCGAGCCGCCGCATCTTGGCATACCTCCGAAAGCGCCTATTCGCTGCACACCGACAAAACACGCGATGCCGCCATTTTTGTGTCGCCCCATTGCGCCAGAAATTCGACCAAATACAACCTTTTGGCTCGGCGCCGACGCCGCAGATGGCGCGCCGTCGGCGCGCGCGTGCGCCTCGCTCAACGGACTCTGGATTGTTCTGCATGCGGGGAGTGCACCGAGTCGAAAATCCGACGTGGGCTTGATCCCAATAAAATTGGGCGTCGCGAGTGGGCAACGAGGCCATGCAAGTTTTTTCGGCGCGCCAAGTTTTTTCTGCGCCAATGTGTCAGCGTCGTGGAGCGACGTGTGTCGCCATGATATCTTCGCCGCTCGTGTCCGCGAGATTGCGCTCGCGGCGCCAGAGGGGAGGACGATCCAATGAAGCGGCGCGAGTTCATCACGCTCGTTGGCGGTGTGGCGGCTTTGCCGTTCGCGGCCAATGCCCAACAGCCCCAATCATCTTTGGCCATCGACGAGGCGATGCGCGGCGCGGTCGCCCGCAAGGAGGTTGCCGGCGTTGTGGTCATGGCGGCTGATCGGAAGGGCGTCATCTACCAGGGCGCCTTCGGCGTTGCTGACATCGCTGAGGCGCGTCCTCTCAAGCTCGATGCGCTGTTCCGGATCGCGTCGATGACGAAAGCCGTCACCTCGACCGCCGCCATGCAACTGGCCGAGCAGGGCCGCTTCGCGATCGAAGACGCGGTCGAAAAATATCTGCCTGAATTCGCCAAGCTCTCGGTGTTGGAATCCTTTGACGGCGCCACCGGCGCCTATCGGCTGCGACCGGCGACCAAGGCCGTGACCGTCCGGCATCTCCTGACGCATACGTCCGGGCTCGGATACGCCTTCACCAACCCCACTGTGCGGGACTTCAAGCCGCGTGCCGGGGAGGAATATCCGGTCGGCCCGCTGGTGTTCGAGCCAGGCGAGGGCTGGCTCTACAGCACCAGCACGGATTGGGTGGGTCGGCTGGTCGAGAAGGTGTCCGGCCAGTCGCTCGAGGACTATTTCCGCCAGCACATTTTCACGCCGCTCGGCATGCCCGACACATTCTACTTCGTGCCGCAGGACAAGGAGACGCGCCTGGTGACCGTCAACCGTCGGATAGCCGACGGTTCGATCGTGAAGGAATCCGTCCAGCCTCCGACATCGGGCTTTACGCCCATCGGCGGCGGCGGTTTGTCGTCCACGGCCTACGACTATCTCCGCTTCACCCGCGCCATGCTCAACGGCGGCGCGCTCGACGGCGCCCGCATCCTGTCTGCCGGCACGGTCGCCCTCATGGGGCAAAACCACATTGGGGCGCTCGGCGTCCCGGCGCAAAAGACCGCGCTCCCGGAGCGCAGCGACGATTTCTCGTTCATTGCCGACGGGCGCGACAAGTGGGGGCTCGGATTCCTCATCACCGCCGACATGGTCCCCGGCAAACGGTCCGCCGGCAGCCTGAGCTGGGGCGGAATCAACAATACCTACTATTGGCTCGACCCGACCGGCGGCATTACGGGCGTGATTCTGATGCAATTCCTCCCATTCGCCGACCGCAAGGCGCTTGCTCTCTACGACGCCTTCGAGCGCGGCGTCTATCAGATCGCGGACGCGAGCCGCTAAGCCGAAGCGCTTTTTGCTGTAGGAGCGACCACAAGGGTCGCCCCTACAGCAGGCGATGTTCGGCAAGTGATCCCCCCGCCTTTTCACTCTTCGTTAACCACAGCAAACATAAGCTAGCCCAAACCCAGCGGGGAATGGGCAGATGAATGTGATCACTTTCGCTTCACGCAAGGGCGGAGTGGGCAAGAGTACGTTGACTGCGCATGTCTCTGCCTTCGCCCATATCTCGGGTCACCGCTGCGTCCTCATCGATGCCGACCCGCAGGGTTCTCTGACGCTTTGGCACGCGATGCGCCCCAATGGCGGGCTGCCGCTGCGCAACGCTGCGCAAGGGATCGATCGTCTGGTGGCCTCGGCGCAGATCGACGGCGCCGAGTGGGTTTTCATCGACACGGCGCCGACAACATGGGTGGTGGTGCAGGAGGCGATCCGCGTTGCCACCATGGTGGTTATTCCGGTGCGCCCGGGATTTTTCGACGTTGCGGCCGTACTGGATACGGTCAAGACCGCGCGCGAGCGCAACAAACCGTACGCGGTGGTGATCAACGCCGCGCCCGTCAAACGCGAGCAGAAGGAAGCGCCCGCGGTGGCGCTGACCCGTGCGGAATTTGATCGCTTGTCCATCCCGGTTTGGTCGGGCCAGATCAGCCAGCGCACGGCCTTCCTGGGCTCGCTCGCCGCTGGCGCGAGCGCGGGCGAGTTTAATGGCGACCCGGCCTGCAGGATCGAGATCGCCTCCCTGTGGTCCGCCATCGAGCGCTCCGTCGAGGCTATCAACGCCGCCCACGCGGCCAGCGCTGACCGTCGGGGCGCGGCGGCCTGACATAAGCGTTTGGCGCCTAGCACAGGGCTCTTGATCCGGCGCAGGCATCAAAAAAGGCCGCCGGCGGCGGCCTACCGTCGTTCAGGATCTTGCTACCCCCAGAACGGGTCCGAAACCGTGTCTGGCCGCGCCCTTCGAACGCGGCGTCTATCAGCTCGCTGACGCGAGCCGCTGAGGCGAAGCGCTTTCGAAAACCCCCTGCGCTATCATCGCCCGGCTTGACCGGGCGATCTAGTAGCCACCGACCGGGGATACTGGATGCCCGGTGGCACTGACACGACAACGCCATCCCATCGGAATCACCTCGCCGAGCCGTTTACACCTTCGTCAACCTCCTAAACATGAGCTTGCCCAAACCCACCGGGGAATGGGCAGATGAATGTGATCACCTTGCTTCACGCAAGGGCGGCGTTGGTAAGAGTACCGTGACGGCACATGTCTCTGCCTTCGCCCATGTCTCGGGTCACCGCTGCCTGATCATCGATGATTCCAGTATTGGCGATTTGCGCGATAGGTGTTCCATTGAGTAGTCCAGTATTGTTGATTCCCGCGATAGGTGTTCCATTGCTGAGTGTGATGTTGCTGAGTGTGATATTGCTGAGGGGCATAGTGCGGTGGGGGCGGAGGGGGATAGTGCTGAGCGGCATCACATGGACCGCTGAAGGTCAACAATTGAGCAAGGCAGCTCACTGCAAAGAACGGTACAACGCGTTTCATGACTCGGTCCTCCGTTTTGACTGGGCTCTGTAACTCCATCGCATTTGGAGCTTGTAGCCGCCCTCCAAAAACACCAGATTGCCGGAAATGATCATCCGCAATTACCGGAAAAAGCGGAAAGGGACCGGCAATTGGCGCGGCGCTCGAACGAAGGAGACCCCATTGACCGCGCCCGGTGGACTTTCGGGCGCCTGCTCGAATGGCATTTGGTGCGGGGCACACGGCCCGGGAAAGTCGATCATCCCGGACCCAAGTGGAGCGAAAAGGAGTTCGCCCGGGCCGTTGGCGTTCAGACCGACTGGACCATCCGGAATTGGCTGAAGAACACGCATCCACCGAAGGACACCTGGAAGATCGAGCGTGCCCTGTTCGGTGCCGGCGACGCCCGCCATCCCCAATGGAGACGTGAGCTTCAACAGGCCCATGCTAGGACACGGGGCATCGAAAAGGATGGCGTCGCAGGGGATGACGATGCGTCCGCGGTGGTCGACGTCTGTCTCGAAGGGCAATCCGCTGCCGGCAGGCCGCTCCCGGTCTCCAACATCCCGATCCGGGTGCCCGCCCATTTCATGGGCCGCGACGACTCGCTCGCCGCAATCGAGGCGGCGTTTAAAGGCGACCAAGGCCGCCTCGCGGTCGCCATCACGGCCCTCCATGGGCTGCGCGGCGTCGGCAAGTCGACGCTCGCGGCGGCCTACGCTGAGCGGCACCGCGGCGACTACCGGCTAACCTGGTGGATCAGAGCGCAGGCGGAATCGAGTCTGCGCGCCGATCTTGTGGCGCTTGGTATTCGGCTGGGCTGGGTCGCTGCGGATGACAAGGAGGATCCTGCGCTGGTCGCCGTGATCGAGCGACTGCGCCAGGAGGGCGAAGGCATTCTGCTCCTCTATGACAATGCGACCGGCCCGGACGCGCTCAAGCCCTATCTGCCCCGCGGCGGCGCTGCACTCGTGCTCATCACCTCGAACGCGCATGCCTGGCGCGGCGTCGCGGCGCCGGTCCCAATCCGTATTTGGCCCAAGGATATCGGCGCCGATTTTCTCATCGCCCGCACCGGCCGCGAGGCCGAGCGCACAGAGGCCGAGCGCACAGAGGCCGAGGCGCTGTCGCAGGCGCTCGGCGGCCTGCCGCTCGCCCACGAGCAGGCCGCCGCCTATTGCGAGCGGCTCGAAATTTCTCTCGGCGCGTACCTCAAGCGCTTCGCAGCCGCGCCGGCGCAGCTTCTCGACGATGCGCGCCACGCGCCCGCCGAGTACGGTCTGACGGTGGCGAAGACTTTCACGCTCGCAATTGATGAGGCCGCGAAGCTTCACTCCGCCGCGGAGTCGCTCATCATCCATGCCGCCCTGCTGTCACCTGACCCGATCCCGCTGTTCCTGTTTGCGGACGCCCACGAAAAATTCGATGAGCCGTTGCGGACCGCACTCGCTAGCGACGGCCTCGACGAAGCGGTGGCGGCGCTGCGCGCCTTCGCGCTCGTCGATCGCGAGATGATCGTCGATGAACGCGATGCGTCGATGACCACCGACGCGATCCGCCTTCACCGCCTGGTGCGGGAGATCGCGGCGCGGCATGCGGATAAGTGTGGGGGCCAAGTGCGGCGTACGCTCGTCGCAGCGCTGGCGGTTGTTTATCCTGAGAATCCGTCTAATCCGGCATCATGGCAACGATGTACGCCGCTCACGCAGCATCTCCTTTCTATCTGCGGGACAGAAACGACTGACACGGCTGCGAATGTGCAACGTGCGGATCTTTTGAGCCGGGCGGCGCGTTATTTTCATCGCCGAGCGGCCTACTCGGCGGCGCAGCCGCTCTGCGAGCGCGCGCTGGCGATTCGCGAGAAAGTGCTCGGTCCCGAGCATCCCGATACTGCGTCGGGCCTGAACAACCTCGCCTCGCTGCTGCGGGACCAAGGCGATCTTGCAGGGGCGCGGTCGCTCTACGAGCGCGCGTTGGCGATTCGCGAGAAAGTGCTCGGTCCCGAGCATCCCGATACGGCGTTGAGCCTCAACAACCTCGCCTCGCTGCTGGAGGACCAAGGCGATCTTGCAGGGGCGCGGTCGCTATGCGAGCGCGCGCTGGCGATTCGCGAGAAGGTACTCGGTCCCGAGCATCCCGATACTGCGTTGAGCCTCAACAACCTCGCCTTCCTCTTGCAGGTCCAAGGCAATCTTGCAGGGGCGCGTCCGCTCTACGAGCGCGCGCTGGCGATCAGTGAGAAGACGCTCGGCCCCGAGCATCCCGATACGGCGTCGGTCCTGAACAACCTCGCCTGCTTGCTGCGGGCCCAAGGCAATCTTTCGGGGGCGCGTCCGCTCCACGAGCGCGCGCTGGCGATCAGTGAGAAGGTGTTCGGCCCCGAGCATCCCGATACGGCGTCGGGCCTCAACAACCTGGCCTTCCTGCTTCAGTCGCAAAGCGACCTTGCGGGGGCGCGGCCGCTCTACGAGCGCGCGCTGACGATTCACGAGAAGGCGCTCGGTCCCGAGCATCCCGATACAGCGGCGAGCCTCAGCAATCTCGCCCGCCTGCTGGGCAAGACCGGTGACACGGAGGAGGCCGAGGCTCTGTTCAAGCGTGCCATTGCCATCGGCGAAAGGGCGCTCGCCCGGGAGCACGCTCTCACGCAACGCTGGTGCAGTCACTATGCGCGCCTCCTTTTCGACACTGAACGCCCTGCCGAAGCCCTGTGCTTTGCCCAAACCGCACTTGAGACACATGAAGCGACTTCGGGCCCGAACCATCCCTGGACCAAGGACTCCGCCCGCGTCGTTGCCGATGCCCTTGCGGCCCTCGACCGCGGCGAGGAGGCAGAAGCGCTCCGCGCCCGCCACGGCATCGCGCGTTGATGCGACCGGAGCGCTTGACTCCGGCCTCCTTTTTCGGCAGCGAACCGATCAGGCAAAGGGCGCGGAGCCCCGCCGAAGCGTTGACCGGGCAATCCGGTAGGAGATGGCGTTATGGAGAAGTTCACGGTTCTGGAGGGCGTCGCGGCGCCCCTGAGGTCGATCAATGTCGATACCGACGCCATCATCCCCAAGCAGTACCTCAAGACCATCAAGCGAACCGGCCTCGGCAAGGGCCTGTTCTCGGAGAAGCGCTACCGCGACGACGGCAGCGACAACCCGGACTTCGTGCTCAACAAACCGGCCTATCGCGGCGCCAAGATTCTTGTCGCCGGCGACAATTTCGGTTGCGGTTCGTCCCGCGAGCATGCGCCTTGGGCGCTCATGGATTTCGGCATTACCTGCGTCATTTCGACCTCATTCGGCGATATCTTCTACAACAACTGTTTCAAGAACGGCGTCCTGCCCATCCAGGTCACGCCGGAGGATTTGGAAAAGCTGTTCGATGATGCCGAACGCGGCGCCAATGCGCGCCTCACGATCGACCTCGAAAAGCAGGAGATACGCGGTCCCGACGGTGGCGTGATCAGGTTCGAAATCGATCCGCACCGCAAGCACTGCCTGCTGAACGGCCTCGATGACATCGGGCTTACCCTGGTCAAGCAAGACAAGATCGCGAGCTTCGAGGACAAGGCGAAGGCAGCGCGCCCCTGGGCGTAGCTGCGAGGGCCCCCCACACATGCGGACCTCTGGCACGGCTGGCGCCTTACGTTCGGCGCCCGTCGATCGTCGCTTTCGACTTCACCATTTCGTCGATATCGTCGGTGCCGTACCCGATCTCGCGCAGGATCGCGACGCTGTCGCCGCCCAGGAGCGGGGGCGGGCGGTAGTCATCGCAGCCGCCGGCGGAAAACCGGTTGGGAAATCGCATGTCGACGATCTTGCCTTCGGCCGGGTGGTCAACCTCGCGGAAAAATTCCGCATCGGCGAGATGCTCGTCGGCGACCAGGCTTTCAAGCGTATGCATGCGGCCGGCCGGGATGTCGGCTAGGCTGAGAATTTCAAGCCATTCGGCCGTGGTCCGGGTGCGGAAGCTTATCGCGCGCACGTCGAAATAGGCGCGCACGTTGGCTAAACGCGCCTGGACGGAGGAGAAGCGCGGATCGATTTTCAATTCCGGGCGGCCGATGACGTTGAACAGCGCGAAGGCCTGGGCGTCGGTGTTGGCGGAGACGCAGATATAGCCGTCCCGGGTGGGGACGGGCTTGCCCATGGGGTCGAGCAGCCGCAAGTCGCCGCTTTGACCGCGCGGCGGCACGAAGGTGAGGTCGCCCATGTGTTCGGCGAGCACGAAGGCCGCCATGTTCTCGAACATCGGCACCTCGATCGCCTGACCCACGCCCGAGCGCTCGCGTTCAAACAGCGCCGCCATGATGCATTGGGTGGCGATGAGTCCAACCACGTGGTCCGCGAACACCATCGGCACGTAACGCGGCTCGCCGGCGGCGCGGCGATTGCAGTCGGCAACGCCGGCGAGGCCCTGGATGATGGTATCGTAAGCGGGCCGGTCGCGGTAGCGCCCGCCGCAGCCGAAGCCCGTCAAGTTGCACACGACGAGCCGATTGTAGCGCTCCCGCAGCGCTTCGGCGCCGAGCCCCAGCCGCTCCAGCGCGGCTGGCCTTACATTGGCGATGAAAACATCGGCGGTCGCAAGCAGCCGATGCAGCGCTGCGGGCCCACGCTCCTGCTTGAGGTCGAGCACGAGCGACCGCTTGTTGCGGTTGAAATGCATGAACTTGCCGGAAAGCTCGCCGCTCTTTGATTGGCCGCCAAGGGTGCGCAGCAGGTCGCCCCCGGGTGCTTCCACCTTGATGACATCGGCGCCGTAATCCGCAAGGTAGAGTGTTGCAGTCGGCCCCACCACCACGGAGGTGAGGTCGACGACCCGGATGCCGGCGAGCGCCCCCACCCTATCCTCCCTCGCCGGCGGGCGAGCGTTCTATATTAACTCCTCCCCCGCTTGCGGGGGAGGGTAGGGAGGGGGCCGCGCCGGCGAGCGTGACATCGACCCGATAGGCGAGGCCGCCATCAGGCCCTGACGCCCATAGCGCCGCCGCATCGCCCGCGAGCCGTCCGTTGAAGGCGATCCGCTGGCCGACAAACAGCGGGCTCATGGCGCGGGCCGCATAGGCGGCGATCGGGCGTGGCAGATGGGGACGGGCGGTCTCGATGAGCAGAAGGGCCGTGAGACCGCCGTTCATCACCAGCGCCGGATAACCCTCGACGTCGCGCGCATAGGGCAGGTCATAGTGGATGCGATGGGCATTGAAGGTGAGTGCCGAATAGCGAAACACCAGCACCGGGTCGAGTTCGATCGGCGTTGACCACGCCGGCTTGTCGGTCAGCGGCGCGGCCTCTTTCTGGGCCGCGACCGTCCCGGCTTCGACCGCGGCGCGGTAGACGATGTCCTGCTCCTCGGTGAGGGCAAGGCCGGATGGCCCGCTGATTTCGTGCATGACGGTCACGAGCGTGAACGGTCCGGTCCGTCCGGACTTCGGCTCGGCGCGCGTCACCGTCGAGAGGCGCGTTACCGTGTCGCCGATTTTCAAGGGTGCGATGAATCTCGTGCGTCTTCCGGCGAACATCCGTCGCGTACCGTGCAGTGGCGGCAGGAAGTCTCCGGTCAGGAGGTGGCCGTCCGGCTGCAGCGTGCTTTCACTAGCGATCGGAGCGAACAGAATCGCGTACCAGCTTTCCGGCATTTCACTGCCGCGGCGGAAGGCCGTCGGGCCCTGATCGAGCGTCGCGGCAAGCCGCTGGACGGCGCTGAGCGTGATTTCGTCCTCGTCGCGGCGGGTGCGGCCGAGCCAATCCTTGATAGAGACTGCATCGTTCAAGGCACATCTCCTTCCGCCATCTCAGACCGGCTGTGAAGCTGAGCCGGAGCATAGTTCTCGCCGATCGACATCGCGCAGATGCGCGACAGGTGCGTCAAGGGCAACCCGGTCTCCTCGACCCACGCGTTGAACTGTTCCTGTATTTTTCGCAGGTCCCTCTTCGAACCCGGATTCTCGGAAATATCAAGGCCGGCATCGCGCAGGCAGGCGACCACGTCCATCGACAGGACAAAGCTGTCCTTGCCGATAAAGCGCAAAATGAACTGGCCGGTGCGTCCGCCGAGCCGGGCGCCCTGCTTGGCGAGAACGTCGAGCAAGCCGACCTGATCCGCAGGAGGCCAGGCGGCGAGGAATTTGCCAAAACTCCCATGTTGTTTCGCGATGTCGGAAATGAACTGGGCGTTGGTGCGCACCGCCATGATTTTCTGTCCATTCCGTACGATGCGAGGATCGCTTACCAGGCGCTCCCAGAACTCATCGGGCTGCGCGAGCAGCCGTTTCGGCTCGAAGCCGAGGAACGCAGCCTCAAAGCCTGGCCACTTTTTCTCGATCACGCTCCATGCGAAGCCGGCGGAAAAAATCCGTTTCGTCATGTCCGACAGCACCCGATCATCCTTCGTTCGGGCCAGCGCTGCGGCGCTCTTGACCTTCGGCAGGAGGGCTTTGAGTTCGGCGTCGCCGCCCTTACGTTTGGCGGCCCGCGCGCGGATGGTGGCGAAATTCGTCATGGCAACCCGAGTATGCGCGTTCTTATCACATGCCGTGAAGTCGTCGATCATAAGGCACAGATGGCCCTACCACGGGGCAGCTTCAGGCCCTACCGTGTACTAATTTGATCCAATCTTGAGGAGTTGCCATTGCGCATCCGATCGCTGCTGTACGTACCGGTAAGTTCCGAGCGGTTTCTCGCCAGGGCCCACGAACGCGGCGCCGACGCCCTTATTCTCGACCTCGAAGATGCCGTCGCGCCGGCCCGCAAGGACGCGGCCCGGGAAAGGCTGGGCGGTGCGATGACGATGACACGCCGCGGCGGGGCCGGCATCTTCGTGCGGATCAATTCGGAACCTCACCGCATCCGGCTCGATGCCGAAGCGGCCTGCCGGGCGGGCGCGGACGGATTGCTGGTGCCGAAGGCGCGCGATCCGGGCGCGCTGGCCGCATTGGCGGATTTCTTAGGCGCGATCGAACAGTCCATCGGCCGCGCCCCGATATCGCTGGTGCCGATGATCGAGGACCCGGGCGCCGTGCTTGATGCTCGAACCATTGCGACTGCTACCCCTCGGGTGTTTGCGCTGATGACCGGTGGCGAAGACCTCGCGACGGCGCTCAGCGCCGAGCCGACACCGGAGGTTCTGCGCTTCCCCAAACTTCTGGTGCATCTCGCCGCCAAGGCCGCCCGCGTCCGTTCGTTCGGTCTCCTGCGCACCGTTGCGGACTACAATGATCTTGAAGGGATCGAGAAATCCGCCCA
>WNFT01004036.1_pt1 | contig 12831 bp, 12 predicted proteins | sample 5400191 | NCBI WGS metagenome assembly WNFT01 (sample SAMN13153359, study PRJNA577476) | soil metagenome | isolation source: 80 cm saprolite under Madrone tree | place: USA:California | collected 2016-06-14
GATGGCGACCCGGGCGACCCACCGCACACGTGCCCGGAGCAAGTGCGGGATCCGCGCTGACTCCCCGTCGGACGCGCGCTCAGGACCGCCGCTGCAAGAACCACCACAGCGCGATCGCCGCGAGCACGGTCAGGCCCGCCACGGCCCACCAGATGCGCCGCTTCGAGCCCGTCACCAGCAGCACCGCCGCCGTCCATGTCGGAGCCAGATCGAGCGCTGGCACCGCCTCTGCCGCCAGCGCCGGCAACAGCGCCCAGTGAAATCCCAGCAGCTTGATCAGCACGCCCGCGACGAGCAGATCGAGCGCGTCGTTGAAGGGCGATGCGAAACCCTCGCCGAAGAGCGGCGCCAGCGCGATCTGCAACACGTCCGCCCCGAGGGCGACCAGGCGCGCCGCGCGGACCCTACCGGGCGTAGCTTGCGTCGGTGCCCTGGAAGGCGCGGTGGAGCTCGTCGGCTCGATCGATCACCTCCTTCGCCAACGGCCGTGCTACGGCGTCGATGGCGGCGTCGAGATGCTCGACCGATCCCGGTCCCAGCAGGATCGAGTCGACGCCCGGCCGGGCCGCCACCCATTGGTACGCCAGCTCCACGGGGCTGCGCCCCGCCTCGGCTGCGAGCCGCGCGAACGCGTCCGCCAGATCGAAGAAGCGGTCGTTCAGATAGCGGCGCTGGTACATCGGGTTGCGGTCGAAGCGGGAGCCTGCTTCCGGCGGCGCGTCGCGCTTCACCTTGCCGGCGAGCAGCCCCCCCGCGAGCGGGTTGTAGACGGTCGTGTGCACGCCGTACTTGCGCGCGAACCGGAAGTACTCGACCTCGAGCTGGCGGACGAGGAGGTTGTACATCTGCTGCGAGACCCGCGGCTTGACCCCCGCATGGATCATCTCCAGCAGCTGCCACGAGGCGTAGTTCGAAGCGCCGAATGCGCCAGCCTTGCCCGATTTGATGACCTTCTCCATCGCGCGCAGCGACGGCTCGAGCGGGCGGGAATGGTCCGGCTTGTGGAAGTAGTAGAGCTCGACGCGATCGGTTCCCAGCCGGCGCAGGCTCTCCTCGAGGGCGGCAGCGATCCGCTCCGGCGCCAGCCCCTCCGGGTCGCTCATCCTCCCGATGCCGACCTTGGTGGCGATGCGCGCCTCCGGCCGGCGCTTTCCGAGCGCGCGCCCGAGGATCCGCTCCGACTCGCCCTCCACGTAGACGTTCGCGGTATCGAAGAACACGAGCCCGCGCTCGAGGGCGCGCTGGACGATGCGGTGCGCCTCCGGCTCCGGCGTGCGCTTGCCGAAGTTCATCGTGCCCACTACCAGCGCCGGGGGAGATCCTTCGCTTCTCGGGTCGAGGTATCGGTCCATGGGCGCAGTCTATGCGGCGACGAGCTGCTTCTCCAGCAGACTCAGCCCCGCAACGCCCGGTCGAAGTCCTCGATCAAGTCCTCCGGCGCCTCCAGCCCGATGGAGACGCGAACCAATCCGTCCGAGATCCCGATGCGGGCGCGTTCTTCGGCCGTGAGCCCGACGTGGGAGCTCGCCGCGGGGCGTGTCACCAGCGTCTCTGGTCCACCCAGGCTGGGAGCGTGCAAGGGGATCGTCAGGCGCGAGAACATCCGCTCGGCCGCTTCGGCGCCGCCCTTCGGCTCGAAGCTGAGCATCGCCCCGAAATACGCGAACAGCTCCCGGGCGCGGGCGTGCTGCGGGTGGCTGGCAAGGCCGGGATGGTTCACGCGGGCCACGGAGGGGTGATTCTCCAGGAACCGGGCGACGGCGAGCGACGTCGCGCACTGATGCCGGTACCGGACGCCCAGGGTCTTCAGCCCCCGCTGCAGCATGAAGCACGCGTGGGGATCGAGCGAGCCGCCGAGATGGTCGAGCGTGCGCTTCACCTCGCGCACCCGCGCCGATCGCCCCATCACCGCCCCAGCGATCAGATCGCTGTGGCCGTTCAGATACTTGGTCGCGCTATGCACGACGAGGTCGAAGCCGTGTCGCAGCGGCCGCAGCGCGAGCGGAGTGGCGAACGTGTTGTCGATGATGGAAACGAGGTCCCGCTCGCGCGCGAACGCGGCCGCGGCAGGTAGATCGGCGACGCGGAGCAGCGGGTTCGTCAGCGCCTCGACGTAGAGCACCCGCGTGCGCGCCGTCGCCGCCGCGCGCCAGGTGGCGGGGTCGTCGCCGGGAACGAACGTCACGGCGATGCCGAGCCGCGGCAGATCGCGGGTCATCAGGTCGTGCGTCCCGCCGTAGAGCCCCTCCTGCGCGATCAGGTGGTCGCCGGCGCGCAGGACGGAGAGGAGAGACGCGCTGATCGCCGCCATTCCGCTCGCCGTCGCGAGCGCCGCCTCGGCCTCCTCGAGCGCGGCGAGCTTGTTGTGCAGGGACTCGTGCGACGGCGTGTTCGACAGCCGGGCATAGCGGATGTCGTGATATCCGCGGGCCTCCGTCTCCTCGAACGTGCTCGATTGGTAGATCGGCATCGCCACCGCGCCGCCGTCGCGCGGCCGCGGTTCTCCGGCGTGGACCAGCAGCGTATCCGGGCGCATGGTGCCATACCTCTAGCCTGTCCCGGCGAATCGGAACAGATGCAGTCGCGCGCAAGTGTGACCAGCACAGATTGCGCTCTTGCGAGCTGTGCTGGTCCACGCCACACTGAGGCCATGCAGCAGCTCCGTCTCTACGAACGCGTCTCCGGAAAGCTGGAAGAAGCGATGCGCGTCGGCGCCCTGCGGCCCGGGGATCGCCTGCCTTCGGTGCGCGGGTTGTCCGAGCGCGAGCGGGTGAGCGTCTCCACCGTGCTGCAGGCCTACTTGCAGCTCGAGGCCCGCGGGCTGATCGAGGCCCGGCCGCAGTCCGGCCATTACGTGCGCCGGCAGCGGCCGTTGCCGCCCGAGCCCCCGCCCACGCGGCCCGCGCCGGGCGCAACCCCGGTGACGATCAGCGCGCTGGTCGCGAAAGTGGTGGAGAGTGCGCGCGATCCCGATCTGGTCCCGCTCGGCTGCAACCAACCCGATCCCGAGCTGTTTCCCTGGGGGCGGCTGGGCCGCATCGCCGCCGGCATCGCCCGGGACGGCGGAGGGTTCACCTACGAGTTGCCGCCGGGAGCGAGGTCCCTGCGGCGTCAGCTCGCGCGCCGGTCCGTGGAATGGGGCTGTGCGCTCTCCCCTGATGACTTCATCGTGACCTGCGGTGCCATGGAGGCCGTACAACTCTCGCTGCTCGCGGTGGCCCGGCAGGGAGACGCGGTGGCGATCGAGTCGCCGGCGTATTTCGGGTCGCTGCAGCTGATCGAGGCGCTCGGGCTGAAGGCGGTGGAGATCCCGAGCGGCCCCCGGGACGGCATGGACCTCGATGCGCTGGAGCGGGTGCTGAAGACGCGCCGCATCGCCGCGGTCCTGGTGGTGACGAACTTCTCGAATCCGCTTGGCTGCCTGATGCCGGATGCGAACAAGGAACGCCTGGTGGCGATGCTCGCCGCCCGGGAAGTGCCGCTGATCGAGGACGACTTGTATGGCGATCTCTATTTCGGTCCCTCGCGACCCCGCGCTGCGAAGTGCTTCGATCAGCGCGGCCTGGTGCTCCACTGCGGCAGCTTCTCCAAGACGCTGGCGCCCGGCTGGCGCATCGGATGGGTCGCGGCGGGAAGGTTCCGCGAGCGCGTCTCGCTCTTGAAGTTCGCGCAGACCATCGCCACGGCGTCTCTGCAGCAGCTTGCGATGGCCGAGTTTCTCGCCGGAGGGCATTACGAGCGGCACCTGCGCTCGCTGCGCAAGTCGGTCGCGGCGACGATGCACAGCCTGGGAGATTGCGTGGCCGCCCACTTCCCTGCGGGCACGCGCGCCACGCGTCCCGAGGGAGGCGGCGTGCTGTGGGTCGAGCTGGCCGCCGGGATCTCCGCACTGAAGCTGCACGATCGCGCGCTCGAGGCGGGGATCGCCATCGCGCCCGGGCCCATCTTCTCGGCGCGTCAGGGCTACGAGAACTGCATCCGGCTCAGCTCCGGGGTCGTCTGGTCTCCGCGGATCGAGGCCGCAGTCGCCACGCTCGGGCGCATTGCCGCCGAGCTTCCCGATCGCCGGATGCCGGCCAGACGTCGGGCCATTACTGGTAGCTGATCATGCGCTGGCTCATCGTCGCCGGGTTCGCCGTCGCAGCTTGCGCGCATGGGCCAACCCCGCCTGACGCGCCGCCGGAAGCCCTCCTCACCTGGGCCGACAAATATCCCCTCGCTGCGCAGGACCTCTGCACCTGGGAGAGAAACAATCCACAGGAGGCGATGCGCCTCGCGCAATGGGTGCGCGACCAGCCGATCCGCGTGGTCGATGCGTTGCAGTTCGCGGCGACGCATCCGGGCTTTACGCCCGCGGCGGATCCGACCTGGCACGGGCATGTTCCGATGCCCGGCGATCGGGCGATCGCCCACCTGCTCTTGTGGGCGTCGCGGCACCCGGACGCAGCCCAGCGGCTCGAGCCGCCCGCGCTGGAGTGGACGGCCGAGCACCACGGCTGCTGACCGCTGGCTACGGCGTATCGCGGCTCTTCGGATCCTGAACGCGTCCGCCTTCGCGCGGCGATTCCGGTCCTTCGGTCTTGCCGATACCTCCGCCCGAGCCGGGGGGCGCCTCGGGGGTGGTGCCAGGCCGCTCCAGCGTCTGGGTGGGCGCAGCGCCGCGCTCTCTGCGGCCCTGCATGCCAGCGCGGGGCGCCGCGCCATGGGGCAGCTCGAACGCGTTCTTCTCCTTCTGCTCCTGCGCTTGCTTCGTCCCTTCGACGATTCCGCCTTCGCCCTCTTCGGGGATCATTCCTTGTCCGCCCATGGAGGAAACGTGCGGACGCGTGGGGAGGAAGAGAAGCGGGCCGCCCGGCCGCGATGCGGCACGCCGGGCGCACGCGCGAACGGGGATTGCCACGTACCACAGCCACAGCCCACCTTTTGGAGACCATCTGGGAGCCTCCAATGTGGAAAATCCTTGCGCTCGCGGTCGCATGCATCGGGCTGCCCGCGCTCGCGCAGACCACCACGACGGTGACCTCGGAGCCGCAGCAGCCCGCGGCGCAGCCGCCGCCGTCCACCACCACCACGGTGACGACGCAATCGCAGCCGCCACCGCCATCGTCCTCCACGCAGGTGGTGGTCAACCCGAGCGATCCCGGCTACGCCCCGCCCCCGCCGCGCACGACGGTGCGATCGGACGATGAGGTCGGTGGCGTGACCACCGGGCCGTCTGGTCGATCTGCGGTGGCGATCATCGCCACCGACGCCTTGTACGGCGGCGTGGGTGGGGCCCTGATCGGCGCGGGGATCACGCTGATCGACCAAGGGAACAACTGGGCGCGCAACCTCATGTTGGCCACCGGCATCGGGGTCCTCGCAGGCGCGGGCTATGGAGTCTACGAGGCTGCGACGCAGCCTCCGCCCAGGAGGGCCGTCGCGGACAGGAATCCCGCCGCCTCCGATACCGGTTTCAGCCTGACCGCGACCTCAGGGCAGTTCTGACGCGGCGCGCGTCTCCTCCGCCGTGAAGCGAGGCACACCGACGTGCTCGACGGCGCGCGCTCCGCACCAGGCGCCGATGCGCGCGGCCGCCTCCAGCGGAAGGCCGCGGGAAAGACCGACGGCAAGCCCTGCCAGGAAGCAATCTCCGGCACCCGTCGGGTCTCTCTCCCGCGCCGGATAGGCCGCGACGTGAAGCTCGCTCTCGCTGCGGAAGATGGTGCAGCCTCGCGGTCCGTCGGTGACGAGGAGGATCAACTTCTTGCGAAGGGCCCGCACATCCAGGACCTCCGCTTCCTTGTGGCTCGCCTTGAGCAAGTCGATCGCGTCCAGCGCGCCGGCGGCAGGCGGCCGCAGGATGACCTCACCTCGTGGCGAGATCTCCCGGACGATGGACTGCGCGTCCGCGATCACGATCCGGCTGATCTCCCGCAGCCTGCGCAGTGTCCGCAGGGGTACCTCTCCGGCGATGGCGCCGGCGACGCCGATGTCCCATTCCCCGCGCAAGTCGCCGGGCTCGATCGGCGGCGTCACCGCCTCCACACGCTCCGTCCGATCCGCGCCGCGATAGTCGCCGACGAAAGAGGTGGTCGGTCCCGGCACGACGATCGGTTCGCGCGGGACCGCCGCCGCGTAGAGAAAGTCCGTCCCGACCTTCGCGACCACCTCGTACGGCACGCCCAGGGCATCGAGGATCGCCGGCGCGTACGCCGCTGTCCCGCCGAGCGCCCGATGAACGGAGCCGTTGCCGATGATGGTGTCGTGGCAATAGTGTCCGGCGACGAGGATCGTCACGGAGCGGCTTGTCGCATCCCGGAGCGCGCGTTGCAATCGCTTCCGCAGCTCGAGGTGCTGTTCGATTCGACCGGCAAGGGCCTCGGCCTTCCGGCGCCGCTCGTCCGCGCCTACGGCGGGGATCTCGGGCTTGCGGGCGACTGCCTCGTGGCGAACTTCGTCGAGTCCGTGGACGGCGTGGTGGCGTTCCCGGATGCCGCGGGCGAGTCGGGCGCGGTCGTCAGCGGCGGATCGGCCCCGGATCGTTTCCTCATGGGGCTGCTCCGCGCCTGTGCGGATGCGGTGCTGATCGGCGCCGGCACCTTGCGCGCCGGGCCCGGGGACCTCTGGTTCCCGGAGTCGATCTTCCCCGCCGCGGCGTCACTGTACCAGCAGGCGCGCCGTGCGCTGGGGCTGACCGAGCGGCCGCGGCTGTACGTCGTGAGCGGCTCGGGACGCGTCGATCCAGGACATCCGGCGCTGCGCGATGGCGTGGTGCTGAGGGGCAAGCTGGAGCCCGGGGAGATTCTCGCGGCTCTGCGACGTGACGGACACCGCCGCATCCTCTGCGAAGGCGGTCCCGGCCTGTTCGCCGAGCTGCTGGCGGCCAGGCTGGTCGACGAGATCTTCCTGACGCTCTCGCCCCGGCTGTTCGGGCGATGGGCGGGCGACGCGCGAAAGGCGCTCACCGAGGGGCGCGACATCGCCGGCGCGCGGCTCGAGCTGATTTCCCTGCGCCGGCACCAGTCGCACCTGTTCCTGCGCTACCGGTGCGGGTGACGGTGATGCGCGTCGGACACGTGCGCGTGAGCGTGCGTGAGCGCGTCATGCCGGTGCGGATGCGAATGCGGCTCCGCCAGCGGACCGTCGTGCGCGTGCTGATGATGTGAGTCGTGCACGTGCAGGTGGTCGTGCTCGAGCGGCTGGTGCGTGTGCATGTGCTCGTGTTTCAGGCGCAGAAGCGCAGCGACTCCGAGCGCCATGAGGGCCGCCGCAGCCACGTCCAGGGACGCGGGCCGGTCACCGAGGAGCGGGATCGCCGCCGCGGCTCCGGCGAACGGGGCCGCCGCGAACAGCGCGGCCTGCCGCGCGGCGCCGAGCACGCGCTGGGCTCCAAGATAGAGGAGCAGGCTCGCACCGTAGCTGACGGCACCGAGCGCCAGGGCGGCGGCGCAGGCCCCGATCGGCGGAAGCGACTGACCGAGCGCGAACGAGAGAACGAGATTCACCGCCCCCGCGCAGAGCGCTTTGATCCGCAGCACCTGCACCGGGTCCTTCAGCGCGAGGCGCGCGGCGAGGTTGTTGTCGAGCGCCCAGCAAGCGCAGGCGAGCGCGATGGCGGCGGCGCCCACTCCGGAACCCGTCCACTCCCCGCGCGCGCCGAGCAGGGCCGCACCGGCCATGATCACCGCGGCGGCCAGCGCCTCGCGCCGGGAGAGGTGCTCGCCGAACGCGAGCACCGCGAGCGCGATGGTGAAGGGCGCCTCCAGGTTCAAAAGGAGCGACCCCGCAAGCCCGCTGACGCGCGCGAGGCCCCAGAGCATGAGCACCGGACCGAGTGCGGCTCCGGCGATCACCGCCGTGGCTAGAACCGGAGCATCGGCACGCGTCAAGGGCGCCTCGCTGCGGCGAGGCCGGGCGACCACGAACGCTGCGCCAGCTCCGAGGTACAGGAGCGCGGCGAGCATGATCGGCTGGGTCCGCGGCAACAGCAGCTTGGAGACCGGCGCGCCGAGCCCGAAGAGCAGGGCAGAGCCGAGCCCGAGCACGGAACCGCGCAACCGGTCCTCGCCGCCCATCTTCCGAAGTCTACGTGCTCGCACGGTTCGCGCTCAAGCGTAGTCGCTAAACCGCCTCCGGCGGCCGCGACAAGGCGGAGAGCGCCTGCTCCAGATCGGCGATCACGTCCTCCGCATCCTCGAGCCCGACCGACAAGCGCACCAGGTCGTCGTAGATGCCGATCGCCTCGCGTTCCTCGCTGGTCAGCTCGAAGTAGGACATGTATGCGGGCTGCTCGATCAGGGTCTCCGTCGCGCCGAGCGAAGGCGCGATGGTGGCGAGCTTGCAGGCGTCAACCACCCGCGAGGTCTCCCGGGCGCTTGCGGCGAGGCGGAAGCTGACCACGCCGCCGAATCCGCGCATCTGCTTGCGCGCGATGGCGTGATCGGGATGGCTCGGCAGGCCCGGGTAGAATACCTGCCGCACGCGCGGGTGCCGCTCCAGCCATCGCGCCACGGCGAGGGCCGTCTCGTTCTGCCGGTTGACCCGGAGCGGCAAGGTCTTGAGGCCCCGGATGAGCAGGAACGCGCTCTGCGGGTCGAGCACGCTGCCGAGGACGCCCCGCAGGTCCCGGATGGCCTGGACCAGGCCGCTGCGCCCGCATACGACCCCCGCCAGCAGGTCGTTGTGCCCTCCCAGGTACTTCGTGCAGGAATGGATCACCAGATCCACTCCCTCGTCGAGGGGACGTTGGTTCACCGGAGTGGCGAAGGTGCCGTCGATGATCAGGTTCGCGCCGGGACACGCGTCCCGCGCGCGGGCGAACAGCGAGAGATCGGCGACGCGCAGATATGGATTGGTGGGCGACTCGGCCAGGATCACCTTCGTCCGGCCAGGGCGCAGGGCGCTGCGCAGCGCCGCCTCGTCCCCGGGCTCGACCAGCGTCGACTCGATGCCGAGCCGGGAGAGAAAGCGCGTGACGAACTGCCGCGTGCGCCGGTAGCAGTCCTTGGTGAGGACGACGTGATCGCCTCCCTTGAGCAGCTCGAAGAGGGCGGTGGTGGCGGCTGCCATCCCGCTGGAGAAGAGCGCGGCATCTTCGGCCCCCTCCAGCGCGGCGAGCTTCTTCTCCGCGGCGCGGACGGTGGGGTTTCCGTACCGGCCGTATTCCTCGCGCTCGATGTCGCCCTTGAAGTACCGCTCGATCTCCGCGGTGTCGGCGAACGCGTAGGTGGCGGACCAGACGATCGGGGTGGTGACGGAGTCGTGCGCCTTGTTGCGCGGTTCACCCCCGTGCACGGCGAGCGTCCCGGGGTTCGGTTCTTTCGAGCGGATATTGGCCACGGCGGGCAACCTTCCCGCCCACCACGATGGCTGAAAAAAAGCCCAGCCGCTTAGAGTGAGATTTGTAAGGCGCGTCACTCAAGGTGGGCGAAAGTCCGCGCCGCCCGGGGCCGCCGGGCACCGCGCAACCTAGCCAAGCACGGCCCCGCTGTCAAAGAGGTTCGCTGCGAGAGGACCTCAGCTGGATGGACGCGGCTCGAGCGGCACGATCCCGGCGGCCTCGAAGAGGGCCATGTCCTGCGCGTATTCGGGATTGCCGGTGGTGAGCAGCTTCTCGCCGAAGAAGACGCTGTTCGCGCCCGCCATCATGCAGAGGAGCTGGGCTTCCTCGCTCATCTGCTGCCGCCCGGCGGAGAGGCGCACCATCGCGCGCGGCATCAGGATGCGCGCGGTGGCGATGGCGCGGACCATCTCCAGCGTGCTCACCGGCCGGGCCCCGGCGAGCGGAGTGCCGGGGATGGCGACGAGCATGTTGATCGGCACCGATTCGGGATGCGGATCCTGCGCGGCGAGCGTGCGCAGCATCTCGCAGCGATCGTCCACGGACTCGCCCATCCCGAGGATGCCCCCGCAGCACACCGTGATCCCCGCCCGGCGCACGCGCTCGAGCGTGCGCAGCCGATCGTCGTACACGCGGGTGGTGATGATGTCCCGGTACTTCTCGCGGCTGGTGTCGAGATTGTGGTTGTAAGCGTCCAGGCCCGCCTCCTTGAGCCGGCGCGCCTGCTCCTCGCTGAGCATGCCGAGCGTGCAGCACGCTTCCATTTCCAATCGCTTCACGCCCCGCACCATCTCCAGCACGCGGTCGAATTGCGGACCGTCCTTGACCTCGCGCCAGGCGGCCCCCATGCAGAACCGGGTGGCGCCCGCCGCGCGGGCCTTGCGGGCGGCGGCGAGAACGTCGTCCAGCTCCATCAACGGCTCGGCCTGGACGCCGGTGTGGTAGCGCGCCGCCTGCGGGCAGTATGCGCAGTCCTCGGGGCAGCCGCCCGTCTTCACCGAGAGCAGCGAGCAGAGCTGCACCTTGTTGTCGCCGAAGTGCTCGCGGTGCACGCTCTGGGCGCGGTGGAGCAGGTCCAGCAGGGGGAGATCGTGGATCGCTCGCACCTCTGCGAGCGTCCAGTCATTTCGGATCATGCGCCCTGAGTATCACGCGACCGCGTCTTCGACCACGCGGTTGCGGCCGGCCTGCTTCGCCTCGTAGAGGGCCGAATCCGCGCGCTTGAGGAGGTCTTCGGGCCCGCGCATCTCGGCGTCGAGCTCGGCAACTCCCACGCTCACCGTCACTTTCACGGCGCCGGCGTCCGTCTTGATCGGCTCGTCCGCGACCCGCTTGCGAATCCGTTCTGCGAGCACCGTCGCCGCGTTGTGCTGCGTGGTGCCCGGGAGGACGATGGCGAACTCCTCGCCGCCGTATCGCCCGAGGACGTCCACCGATCGCAGCGCCCCGCGGCACCGCTCCGCCAACGCCCGCAACACCTGGTCTCCGACGTGATGCCCGTGGCGGTCGTTGATCCGCTTGAAGTGGTCGACGTCGAGCATCATCGCCGTGAGGGGGTGGCCGAATCGGCGCGCGTTGTCGTACTGGAGCTGCGCCAGGTCCATGAAGTGGCGCCGGTTGTACGTGCTGGTCAGGCCGTCGAGGGTAGCGAGCCGCTGCACTTCGTCGAAGAGCCGCGCGTTCTCGACCGCCATGGCCGCGGGCTGCGTGAGCGACTGCGCCAGGCGCACGTCCGCTTCGGTATACGGGCGGTTGCTCTCCAGGCAGACGACGCCGATCACCACGCCGCGCTGGATGAGCGGCAGCGCCATCATCTGCCAGCCGTCGTTGACTGCCGGCTGCAGCGTGGTGACGGCCCGCTCCACGTGCGCCGAGTTCGGCACCAGGCGGTGCGACTCGTCCTTCCCGCGCGCGCCGCGGCTCACCACTACGTCCATGGCGTCGCGCGTTTCGACCAGGATGGATGCTTCCTGGAAGGGGACGGCGCGGGCGAGACTGTCGAGGAGCCGCTCGAGGACCTGCTTCAATTCCAGCGTCTCGGAGAGGGCCAGCGTGGCCTTGAGCGCCTCGCGCTCGCGCAGACCGCGGGTCATGGTGTTGAAGGCATCGGCCAGCTCGCCGAGCTCGTCGCTGCGCCGGACGTCGACGTGCGTCTCCAGGGCGCCTGCGGTCACCGCCAGCGCAGCCTCGCGCAGCTTCTGCACTGGGGCCGTGACGGTGCGCACGGAGCTGAAGCCGAGGAGCACGGCGACCAGCAGCCCGAGGGCGAGCCAGAGATACGCATCGCGCGCCAGATGGCGCAGCGGCCCGAGCGCCTCGTCGGCGGATTCCTGGACGATCACCCTCCATCCGAGCAAGGGCACCGGCTCGTTGGCGCCGAGCCATTCGCTGTTCTGTCCGCCCCTCACCAGCGGGTGGTCGCGCATCGACGCCTGCTTCAGCATCAGCTGCCGGTCCGGATGCACGATGATCTTGTTCTCTCCGTCGAGGAGGAAGGCGGCTCCGGTTTCGCCGGGGCGGAATCGCTCGAAGCTCTCCGCCAGTCGCCTCAGCGAGATCTCCACCGCCACTACCCAGCGGGTGTTGCGCGTCCCCGGTACGGCGACTGCGAGGACCAGGCGGGGGATGGGGCGGCCGCGGACGTCGGGGACCACGTAGACGGGGCCGATGGCGAGACCCGCTTGGAGCGCTCCTTGGAGAGGTACCTTGCCGGCGTAGGTGGAAAGCGCGGCATCGTCGACCGCCTCGTGCTCCGACGCCAGCACTCCCTGCAGGCGGGGGAAGCGGATGATGTTTCCCACGGCATCCGCGCGCGCGTCGAAGAGGCCGACGATGTCCGCTCCCCGCGTTTCCTTGTAGATGAGCAGCAGCGCCTGCTCGCGGGCTTCGGGGTCGAGCTCGTTGAGCCGCAGCGTCGAGGCCGCGAGCGTCAGTGAATCGAGCTTGTCGACCAGCGATCGGTGGACCTCGGCTGCCAGGGCGCGCGCGTCCTGCGCGTAGATCTCGTCGAGCTGGCTGCGGAGCGCCTCGCGGCCGCGCGGCAGCGTAAACGCGGTCGCGAGCAAGAGCGGGAAGCAGGTAGCCGCCGCGAGGAGGAGCGACAGCTTGACCGGAAGTCGCATCGGGCCTTGGGAAGCGGTTGGCGGCCCCCCAGGGCCGGGACGGAAAGAATGCTAGCACGGCCGCTTTCCTGCGCGAATTCAGGGGTGTACGAGCCTGTGGGCGGCGAGCGCCAAGGCGTCGTCGAGCTTCTCCGGCGCGCCGCTGCCCTGCGCGAAGTCCGGTCCGCCGCCCCCCTTTCCACCCAGCACCCCCAGCGCGTCCTTCAACAGTGCGCCCATCGGCGCGCCGGGCGCGTCTTTCGGGCGCGCGAATATCAGGTATGCGCGTCCGTCCTCGACGGCGGCGAGTAGCGCGGTGCCTCCGTCCTGGGCGATCCGCTGCGCCACCGCGCGGGCGAACGCGGCGCCGCGACCGAGCTTTGCAACCACGGGCGAACCCTGCGCCTT
>WNFT01005438.1_pt1 | contig 12831 bp, 11 predicted proteins | sample 5400191 | NCBI WGS metagenome assembly WNFT01 (sample SAMN13153359, study PRJNA577476) | soil metagenome | isolation source: 80 cm saprolite under Madrone tree | place: USA:California | collected 2016-06-14
ATCCAGAAGTTCGCCTGCCCGTGAGGACCGTAGCCCTCTCGGCGCCGTGAACCGCCGCGTCCTCCGCCGCCAGTCGTTCGTGAGCGTCGGCCCGTCGCGCTGACGCGGATCCCGGAGGGTGCCGGCCGAGCGCCCCCGACGGCGTCCATTTTTCAGCTTGACGATGGGACTGCGGCGGCGGTTCAATGTCGCGATGACACGCCATCTCGCCGCCCTGCTCGCCCTCGCCGTCGTCGCGCCGTCGGCGGCGCGCGCCCTCTGCACCGTCAATACCACCGGGACGCCGATGCGGCTGCAGTAGGTCGCTCTAGACGACCGGGGGCGTCTCGTGGCAGAGGATGGCGCTCCACGACGCGACCTGGACCGGCCGCCGTGCGATGGCTCGCAGGCGAGCGGAACGCTGATGGGCCTCCCCCCGAAGAAGCAGACACGGCGACTGCTGCAGGTACTCTCCGAGGCGCGGCGCAGGCACCGGAACCTGCGCCACATCGCCCGGGACCGGGACGTGCCGCGGCCGCCTCCGGTGGCGCCGGTCTGGCCGCTGCCGCGACGTCCGGGTGGGCCCTCGGACGAGGAGATCCGCGCCGCGTTCACGAGCCACGACGCGTGGCACTACGCGTTCGAGTTCGAGGGCGACCTCTGTTTCTCGAGCAGCCATCGGACGCCCCTGCCCGCCCGTGGCCCGCGGCGGCCGCTGCAGCGATTCCGCCACCTGATGCCCTGGCTCGTGCAGGCGGTGGGCGGGAGCCTCGCCGGCAAGCGCGTGCTCGACATCGCCTGCAACTCCGGTTTCTGGTCGATCCAGTGCGCGCTTCTCGGGGCACGCGAGGTGGTGGGCTTCGACGCACGTCCCGAGCTCGTCGAGCAGGCGAAGCTGATCCGGTCGATCGTCGGACTCGAGCACGTCGACTTCCGCGTGCTCGACTTCTGGGCCATGCGCCCGGAGGCGCTCGGGGGCCCGTTCGACGTGGTCCTGAACCTCGGCATCCTCTACCACCTCCCGAATCCGATCGAGGCGCTCGCGCGGACGCGCGCCATGGCGCGCGAGTGGATCCTCCTCGACACGGCGCTCTACGTCGCGAAGGCGGCGGTGCTGCGGGTCGAATGGGAGGAGCCGCTCGACATCCACTATGCCGCCGCGGCCGGCGTGATCATGCGGCCGAGCCGGCGCAGCATCCCACTCCTGCTGCGGCACGTGGGGCTCAGCGACTGGATGGAAATCCCGCTCTTCACGCCCGACATGCCGGCCGATTACCTGACCGACCGGCGCGCCTCGTGGCTCATCCGCGTGCCGGGATCCGGCCGAGCGTAGACGGGTCCCGGCCAGGATCACATCCGCAGCTTCGCCTCGCAGGTCTCGCACGAGTTCAAGGCGCCGCTCACGGCGATCCTCCTCGAGAACCTCGCCGCCGACGCGAAGCGGCTCGAGCGTCTCGTGCGCCGCCTCCTCGAGCTCGCCCGCGCCGACGTCGCCGGGGGCGGCGACGAGCGTGCCGACCTGGCCGCAGTGCTGGCGGCGAGCGCGGAGCGCCATCGCCGGCTCGGGATCGACCTCCGCCTGGAGCTCGGGCCGCGGCTCGGCAGGGTCACGATGGGCGAGGAGGCGCTCGACACCATCCTCTCGAACCTCCTCGCGCCGAGCGGCGGAAGAGCACCGGGGCGAGGAGCAGACGGCTCGCCGTCATTCGTTGGTGCTCTCCCCCACCTGGACCACCTGCTGGAAGGTGGGTCGGTTCTGCCACGGGATGTTGGGCGCGCCCACGAGCCCACTGAGCGCGAAGTGAATGTCGTCCGCCCGCGCATCGGCGTGCCATCCCGCGGGTGACGCGGACTCAAAGCGCGCCGTGAGCTCGTCGACCGCGGCGTGGAGGCTCTGGCCGAGCGCCGCCGCGCAGCCGCGCCGTGTCCCGTCCGCGCAGCGGAGCACGCGGTAGCGCCCTCGAACGCGCCGGCCGCGCGCCTGCCGGAAGGCCTTGCTCAGGTAGCCGTAGTAGCCGTCCTGGTAGGCCGAGCCCAGGTTGCCGTCGCTCGGCGCGTTGTCGAAGCCCATCGGGATCAGGCCGTAGACCGGCGAGAGCTGGCCGTCGAAGGCGGCGTGGACCAGGCGCGGGTACCACGCGTCCATGAGTGCGACCGCCGCGTCGTCATCGTAGCGGCCGTCGCCGTTGCGGTCGCGCCGGTGGGCCCCGGTGCTCACCCAGCTGCGCAGCAGCCGGACCGGGGCCCGGAGGCCCGGCTCGCCATGCACGAGGAATAGTTGGCGCTATTCCGAGGAGGAGCAACGCAGCCAGCGTCGTCGAGCCGCCCCCGAATTTGGTGACGGACTTCGGGTTCGGGACACTAGATGCCGACGTTCTGCAGCAACAGGTCGAGGATCCGCTCGGCCGCGAAGCACTCGCGTGCGACCTCGGCGGCGTGGGCGCTCGCGCGCGGGTAGTCGGCCTCGATGGCGCGCACCGCCGCGGCGGCCTCCTCGACGGTGCGGAAGGCGTGCAGGCCGGGGCCGAGCGGCAGCACGTCACCGAAGCCGGTGTCCTGCTCCACGACCGGCCGCCCGGCGGCCAGGTAGCAGGCGGCGCGGTCGCTGAACCAGCCGCTGCGCAGGCGGATGTTCAGGTCCTTCGCCACCGTGAACTCGCCGCGCGAGCCGCGGACGTAGTCGCGGTAGCGCCAGGGATCGGCCGAGACGGCGAGCGGATCGACGACGCGCCAGCCGTGGGCCATCAGGCGCTCCGCATCGCCGGGCACGCTGCCCACGTCCATCGCCACCTCGAAGGCGGCGCCCGTCCGGGCCGGGAGGTCGAGGCAGCGCATCCACTCCGTCCGCTTCCGCCACGCGAAGGTCTCGCCGCGGAAGACGAGGTCGCGCCCGCGCGCGTCCCACTTGCCGACCGTCGTGTAGGCAGCGCCGGGCGGACCCGCGTCGGCCCACTGGGCGAGCGCGACCGGCTGGCGCGTCGGGTGCCAGGTGTAACCACCGGTCGGCACCGGCGACCGATGGGTCCCGATGTTCTCGCCCGTCGTGAAGAGGCACGTGTGCTCGTCGAGGATCGCGCGCAGGAGCGCGTCGCCCTCCGCGACCTTGATCTGGGTGAAGGCGGGATCGACGTCGACGTAGACGGCCGGGCGGCCGGCGCGCCGCTCGGGCGGGATGCGGTTCACGCCCGCCAGGTTGATCAGCAGGTCCGCCTCGCGGACGAGCGCCGCGGCCCGCCCCGCACCTGGCCCATGCTCCTCGCCGTGGACGGTGTCGACGAAGACCCAGCGCTCGCCGAAGCCGAGGCGGCCGAGAAAATCCGCCGTCGCAGCGATGCCGTACGCGTACACCTCGCCGAACTCGTTCGTCCGCGGGTTGTACGCCGGCGCATAGTGGCCCGTGTCCTCGTAGAACCACACGTCATGGCCGAGCGCGCGGAGGCCCAGGAGATAGTGCGCCGCCTGCCAGGCGTAGCCGCCGAGCGGGTTGCGCACGAGGTAGCCGGCGAGGACGATGCGGGCCATCAGAGCCGCGCGTCGGCGAGGAGGCGCGCGCACACGTCCTCGGCGCGGAAGTGCGCCTCGGCGACCTCGCGCGCGTGCCGGCAGGCGCGGGCGTAGTCGGCGCGGATGGCCGCCAGCGCGGCAACCGCCTCCTCGGCGGTGGTGAAGGCGTGGAGTCCCGGCCCGGGCGGCACGTGGGCGGACCAGCCGGTCTCCTGCACCACCGCCGGCTTCCCGCACGCGAGGTAGGCCGCCGTGCGGGTCGAGAACCAACCGCTGCGAAGTGCCACGTACGCGTTCTTCGCGATCGAGTACTCGCCGCGCGAGGCGAGGAGGTAGTCGCGGTAGGCGGTCATGGTGGCCGACACGCCGCGCGCGTCGCGCAGGCGCCAGCCCCCGGCGACGATGCGCTCGCGCGGCACCGCGCCGGAGAGCGCCACCTCGAGCGTCTCGGGGGTGCGCGACGGCAGGTCCATGAAGCGCTCGAACTCGACGTCCTTGCCGCCGTACACGCGGCCGCCGAGCGAGGGCGGCGTGGGCTCGATCTTCCACGACATGACCGTGGTGAACGGGCCGTCGGGCGCGGATCGCACCGGCCAGTTGGCGAGCACGATCGGCTGGCGCGTCGGGTGCCAGGTGAGGCCGCCTGTCGGGATCGGGCAGCCCGGGCGCCCGATCCCCTCGCCGAGCGTGAAGAAGACGTCGTGCTGGCGGATCAGGTTCACGGAGAACCGGACCGAGTCGTCCGCGACGCCCGCCTCGACGGCCGCGATCTTCGCCTGGCTGTAGCCCGGGTCGGTGTCGACGTACGCCTTGACGCGCGCCGCGCGATACGCGTCGCGCAGCCAGCACGAGCCCGAGAGGTTCAAGAAGAGGTCCGCGGCCGCGCACGCGCGCGCCACGGCGGCCTCGTCGAGGCCGTGGTAGGTTCCGTCGGGGGCGCGGAGCGACCAGCAGCGGGCGAGGGCGGGATCCAGGCTCGCGAGCGCGTCGTTCAGATAGCGTGCGTTGGCTCGCACGTCGTCGGTGAAGGTCTGGGCCGCGGGGTCGTAGAGCCACTGTCCGGTGTCTTCGAGGTACGTGACCTCGCAGCCGAGCGCCCGGAACCCCTGCACGTACTGGAGGTAGTCCCATGCCACCCCGCCGACCGGATAGGTGGCGACGAGGCCGGTCACGACCACGCGCATCTACCCGAGCCCCGCGTCGGCCAGCAGCCGCCGCAGCACCGGCTCGGCCCCGAAGTGCTCCGCCGCCACCCGCCGCGCCGCCGCCCCGTGCGCCGCGTAGTCGCGGTTCACGCGCGCGAGCGCGTCCACCGCCTCCTCCATGGTCGAGTAGGCGAGCAGACCCTGCCCGGTCGGCACGAACTTCCCGAAGGCGGTGTCCTGGGTCACGACCGGCTTGCCGGCGGCCAGGTAGCAGACACTGCGGTCGCTGAACCAGCCGCTGCGCGGCCGGACGTAGATGTCCTTGGCCACCGTGAACTCGCCGCGCGAGCCGTAGATGAAGTCGCGGTAGGCGTCGATGTCGGCCGAGATGGGGCGCGGGTCCGTGAGCTCCCAGCCCGCGCCGCGCACGCGCGCTTCGACCGCCGCGTCGGCCGGATCCATGGCGAGGCAGAAGCGCTGCGGTGTGTGGCGCGGCAGGTCGAGGAAGCGGAGGAAGTTGACGTGCTTCGACCACTGGTAGGTCTCGCCGCGGAAGGTGATGTCCTTGCCCTTGTTCTCCCACGAGGCGATCGAGGTGAAGAAGACGGCGCCGGGATCGGTGCGCGCCGCCCAGCAGTCGAGCACGACGGGCGGGCGTGTCGTCCGCCACGCGAAGCGCTCGAGCGGCACGGGGCAGTCGGGCGCGCCCAGGTTCTCGCCGTACGTGAAGAGGACGTCGTGGCTGGTGAGGAAGGCGAGCGAGGACTCCTCGCCGGCGGCGATGCGGAGCTGCTCGTAGACCGGGTCGGTCTCGATGTAGAGGAGCTTCGGCCCCCGGCGGTGCTCCTCGCGCGGCGCCGTGGCGCCGCACAGGTTCACGATCGCGGCGGCGTCGCGGTAGAGGGCGTCGAGGCGCGCGCGCGAGAGGCCGTGCGTCTCGCCGTGCATCAGGTCGACGTACGCCCAGCGGTCCGCGAGCCCGATCCGGCGCATCGCGTCGGCTACGTAGCGGACGGCGTGCGCACAGTCCTCCGTCGTCGTGCCGAGCCGCGGGTCGTAGGGCGGCGCGCCCGAGTCCTCGACGTACCAGACGTCCCACCCGAGCTGGTCGAAGCCGCGCAGGTAGTGGATCGCCTGCCACGACACGCCCGCCATCGGGTACTGCCCGAGGATACCGAGGACGAGGAGCGGCTCAGGACGACGCGGCACGGCCCGGCTCCTCCCCGAATTGGGTGCGATGGAGATGCGCGAATCGCCCGCCGCGCGCGATCAGCTCCGGGAACGTGCCCTGCTCGACGATGCGGCCGTCGTCGAGGACCAGGATCGTGTCCGCCCGCCGGACCGTCGAGAGCCGGTGCGCGATGACGAAGGTCGTGCGCCCGGCGAGGAGCCGCTCCAGCCCCTGCATGACGAGCGCCTCGGTGGTGGCGTCGAGCGCCGCGGTGGGCTCGTCGAGGATCACGAGCGGCGCGTCGCGCAGGATGGCGCGCGCGATCGTGATGCGCAGCTGCTCGCCGGCGGAGAGCGTGGCGCCCGCCTCGCCCACCACCGTCTCGAGGCCCTCGGGGAGCCGCGCGAGGAAGTCGTCGAGCTGCGCCAGGTGGGCTGCCGCGCGGATCTGCTCCGGGACCGCGTCGGGACGGCCGTAGGCGATGTTCTCGCGCACCGTGGTCGGGAAGACGAGCGCGGGCTGCAGGACCATCGCCACCCGCTGGCGCAGCGCCTTCAGCTGGAACTCGCGCACGTCGATGCCGTCGAGCAGCACGCGCCCGGCGGTGGGGTCGTAGAAGCGCGGCACCAGGCTGACGAGCGTCGTCTTGCCCGCGCCGGTCGCGCCGACGAGCGCTACCGTCTCGCCGGCGCGGGCGTGGAAGCCGACGCCCTTGAGCACGAGGCGCGAGGGGTCGTAGCCGAAGCGTACCTCCTCGAAGGTGACGGCGCCGTGGACCTCTCCGCGCGCGAGCGGGCGCGGCCCGTCGCGCAGGTCGGGCGCCGTCTCGAGGATCTCGAAGACGCGCTCGGCGCCCACCCGCGCGCCCTGGATGAGCCCCCAGGTCTGCGTCAGGCTGTTGATGGGCGCGTAGAGCGAGGCCAGGTAGGAGGTGAACACGAGCACCTCGCCGACGCTCAGGCGCCCGGCGAGCACGTGCGTCGCCCCGAACCACAGGACGGCCGCCGTCCCGGCCGCGATGAGCACGCTCGTGAACGCGGAGTACGACGTCTGGAAGGTGTAGAGGCGGAGCGTCGCCGCCAGGCTCTCCGTGCTCGTGCGCACGAAGCGGCGGTGCTCGGCCTCCTCGGTGGTGAACGCCTGGATCACGCGGATCGCCCCCATCGTCCGCTGCGCGACCGCCCACAGCGCGCTCTCCTTGACGCGCGAGTCGCTGGCGAGCGCGTTCATGCGGCGGCTCATGCCGACGATGGAGAGGAAGAGCACTGGCACGATCCCGAGCGCGATCAACGTGAGCACCCAGTCGAGCCGCAGCATCACCACCAGCATGCCGACCAGCATCACGAGCGAGCTCACGATCGGGAAGAAGCCGTTCATGGTGAGCGTCTGGATGGCGAAGGTGTCGGCCGTCAGCCGGTAGAGGAGATCGCCGACCTGGCGCCGGCTGTGAAAGGCGAGCGACAGGCGCTGGAGGTGGGCGTAGAGCTCGCTCCGGAAGTCGTTCACCATGCGCTGGCCGACGCTGATGGTGGCGTAGTTGCTGCTCACGCCGAGCGCTCCCAAGAGCGCGTAGACGCCGACCAGCGCCCCGCAAGCGGCCGCCAGGAGCCCGCGCGCGCCGAGCGCGCTCACCCACGGCCAGGCGAGCGGGCGGCCGCCGATGACGTTGTCGACGATCACCTTGAGCGGCCACGGCTTCGCCAGCTCGAGGAAGCCGATCGCCAGCACCTGCGCGATGGCCGCCACGAACAGCCCGCCGTAGGGGGCGAGCCGCCCGAGGACCTTGCGCGCGAGGCCGAGCGTGCCGCGCATCGGGCCTAGGAGGCTGTCCGAGTAGTCATGGCGGCTGCGGCGAACGATCCGGGGGCGCGCGGCGCGAGCCGCGCGGCCAGATGGTTGCTCGCTCCTCCCTCCTGCGGCGTGCCTTCAGGCACGCCTCGTCGGTCGTCGCTGCGCTTGCCGCTCTCGCTCCCCGGCTCGTTCACCTCGCTCACCATGATTACTCGGACAGACTCCTGGGCGCCGTCAGGCCGCCTGGGCCTTCGCCGGCGCCGCCCCGCTCCCCAGCGGGCGGAGCGCGATGCGGCCCGCGACGATGTCGAGCGTGTCGTTGAGGGTGCGCCCCAGGCGGAGGTTCTCGGCCACGATGACCCCCAGGTTGACGATGCCGAGCGCGGCCCCGACCCCGGTGATCTCGGGGAGGTAGAAGACGAGCCCGCACACCACCGCGACCAGGTAGCCCGTCAGCGCGAGCTCGGAGACGCGCGTGAGCCGCACCTCGCAGCGCACGTTGAGGAGCCGCTTCGAGCCGCCGTGGTTCTCCGCCGCCACCGTGAGCCGCAACTTCGACCAGATGCCGCGGTAGATCTCGAGGTCCCAGCGGTTCCAGCCCGGGTCGACGGCGATCAGGTACTTGCGCGGGATCAGGAACTCCATCACGCCGGCGAGCAGCGCCTCCTTCTCGTGTCCCTGCTCGCTCCAGTAGCCGAGCGTGAAGGCGCGGGCGAGCCAGTCGACGCGCGCCGGCTGCTGCTGCCCCTCGAACTCGACCGGCTCGACGTCGCCGTGGGCGCGGAGCCGCCAGAGGTAGCGCTGGAGGCCGCGCACGAGCGGGCCCAGGTAGGTGAGGACGGCGATCAGGGCGCGCGAGCGCAGTCCGCCGAAGCGCGGATCGACGCGCGCCCGCATTGCGGTCGCGATCGACCACACGAGCGAGACGGCGAGCGGCAGTGCGGCGATCGGGAGCGCGCTCGGCGAGACCAGCGTGGCGAGCACGAGCAGCAGCCCGATCGCGTTCCACTCGAGCGTGAACGGCAGGTAGGAGAGCAGCGACGAGGGCGGCTCGTACATCGACTGGAAGAGCCCGCGCCCGAAGGCGCCGAAGTAGATGATCGGGCGGCGCGAGAGCACGGCGCTGGTGAGCTCGCCGTAGATGCGCCCGAGCCAGCGCGACTGCCCGAGCAGGTTGAAGCGGTAGGGGTGCTTGAAGTAGAGCAGCGCCTCCGCCTTGCCGTAGCCCATCTGCTGCTTCAAGTACGCCTTCACCGTGTTCCGCCGGTAGTGCCAGACGGTGGCCGCCGGGCTGAAGCCGATCGGGTAGCCGCGGTTCTGGAGCCGCCAGCAGAGGTCCACGTCGTCGCCCGCGGCGGCGAAGACCGGCTCGAAGCCGCCGATCTCCTCGAGCGCCTTCTTGGTGAACGCCATGTTGCAGCCCGGGATGTGCTCGGCGACCTCGTCGTCCAGCAGCACGTGCGTCGGGCCGCCGGGTGAGGCCGCCACCGCCGCGGGCACGAGGTGCGGCTCGGGCGGCGGGAAGTTCGGCCCGCCCACGGCCACGAAGCCGCTGCGCACGAACTTGAAGACCAGGAAGGCGAGCCAGTCGGGGTCGGGCACGCAGTCCGAGTCGGTGTAGGCGACGATCTCGCCGCTCGCCGCGTGCGCGCCCACGTTGCGCGCGACGCTGAGGCCCTTGTTCTCCTGGCTGATGATGACCATGCGCGGTCCGCCGGGGTCCGCGTCGTAGACCGCCTTGTGCCGCTCGCTGATCGCGAGGGTCGCGTCCGTCGAGCCGTCGTTGACGACGATCACCTCGTAGTCGGGGTAGTTGAGCGTGCGCAGCGACTCGAGGCAGGCGTCCATGGTGCGCTCGGCGTTGTAGGCGCAGACCACGACCGAGACGCGCGGCGTGCGCTCGAGGCGCGGCGGCAGCGGCCCCGCGTACTGCGCCTGGACCGCGCGGTAGGCCGGCTTCGGCCGCCGCTGCGCGTCCACCAGGCCGAAGGCCCAGTCGGCGATCTGCGCGCCGCCGGTGAACCAGTCGTCGGTCCACGAGAAGACGAAGGTGCCGGCCGCGCCCGACTCGAAGCCGGCACGGATCATCCAGGAGAGCAGCTCGGCCTGCGCGTCGGCGCCCTCGCGCTGCGAGTCGACGCCGAACTCGGTCAGCACGAGCGGCTTGTCCTCGGCGATGTTCTGGAGCCGCGAGAGATAGCGGCGGAAATCGACCTCGCGGTGGAGGTAGATGTTGAAGGAGACGAAATCGACGAAATCCGTCACGTCGAGGTACTCGGTGGACGGGAAGTTGGCGTAGCTCACCAGGGCGGCGGGCGCGCGCTCCTTCACCTCGTCGCGCAGCGTGCGCAGGAAGTCGCGCACGCGATCCGGTCCGTACCAGCGCACGATGTCGGGCGGCACCTCGTTGCCGACCAGGAAGCCGAAGAGCGCGGGATGGTTGCCGCAGGTCTCGCCCGCCGCGCGCACGGTGCCGCGGATCTCCGCCACCAGGGCCTTGTCGTCGAGGAAGCAGACGTGCTCCGCCCACGGAATGGTGATCAGCACGCGCAGCCCGTGCTCGGCGGCGCGGTCGAGGACCCAGCGCGGCGGCACGGTGAAGGTGCGGAGACAGTTCACGCCGAGCTCCGCCATGAGGCGGAAGTCGGTCTCCAGGGTCGGCGGGTCGGGAAAGGGAAAGCCGTGCCCGCTGACCGCGAAGGGCCCGTAGGAGACCCCACGCAGGTAGAGCTTGTGGTCACCCACGAAGAAGAACTTGCCCCCGATGGCGGGAGGCGCGTCGTCGAGCGCCGGAGTGGAGGCGCGCTCCGGCAGCGGGCGCAACATGGCCTGCGTCATAGGGGGCGCGTAGACCGGCCACGATAGACGACGGCGGCGGGACCCACAACCGCCGCAGGCGGTCTACGCGCGACGCTGCGGGAGGGCGCGCTCCTCGGCCGGCGCCGGGACCGCCGCCCGCGAGCTCCGCATGAGACGTGCCAGCGCAGTGAGCCAAGTGGTCACGAGGCCGAGGAGCGCAAGGCGGAGCATGGGGTCGTAGGGAGCAACGAACGTGCCGGGCCCCGGCGTGCGCGGGCGCGGGCGTGGCAGGCTGGCGACCGTCAGCGGGACGTCGGCAACGGCACGGCGTCGTCGGCCGCCCACGGCCCGTCCGCTCAGCGCCGGTCGCCGCGCAGAGCGGCGATGCGCTCCTGGAGCGCGGCGGCCGTTACGAGCGCCGCCGGAACGGGCTCGCCGCACACGCACTCGATGCGCGACCAGAAGCGCCGGAAGGGCCGGCTCATGGCGCGCCCGTCCTTGCGGCTGAAGAAGCTGCCCCAGAGGCCGCGCAGCGCCATGGGGACGACGGGCACCGGCGTGCGCGCGACGACCCGCTCGATGCCGGGACGGAAGGGGCCGAGATCGCCGTTCGGCGTCAGCCGGCCCTCGGGGAAGATACAGACCAGGCTCCCCTCCTCGAGCGCGTGCGCCACCGCATCGAACGCCTGCTCGACGACCTTCGGGTCCTCCTTGCGCGACGCGATCGGGATGGCGCGCACGGTGCGGCAGAAGAAATTGAGGACCGGCAAGGCGGCCGCGATCACCAGCGCGTCGACGAAGCTCACGTGATTCGAGACCAGGACGGCCGCGCCCTCCTCGGGCAGGTTCTCCATGCCGCGCGTCCGCATCCGGTAGACGGTGTGCACCAGCAGCCAGACGAGGAAGCGCATCAGGAACTCGGGGATGAGCGTGTAGATGTAGACCGCCACCGCCGCGTTCACGACCGCGGTCACGAGGACGAGCTCGGGGATGGTGAGGCCCGCGTCGCGCAGGACGATGCCGAGCACGGCGGCCAGCACCATGAAGGCCGCGTTCAGGATGTTGTTGGCCGCGATGATGCGCGAGCGCCGGCTCGGCTCGCTGCGCTGCTGCACGAGCGCCTGGAGCGGCACGATGAAGAAGCCGCCGAAGGCGCCGATCAGGACCAGGTCGGCGAGCACGCGCCAGTGGTGGAGGCTGTGGAGGAAGGCGAGCGGGCCGACCGGCGCCCCGGCGGGCGCCATGCCGCGCGTCGCGAAGAAGAGGTCGAGGGCGAAGAGCGAGAGGCCGATCGAGCCGAAGGGCACGAGACCGAGCTCGACCGTCCGGCTGGAGAGGCGCTCGCAGAGCATGCAGCCGAGCGCCACGCCGACCGAGAAGACGACCAGGAGGAGGGTTGCGACCCACTCGTCTCCGCCCAGGACGTGGCGCGTCAGGCCTGGGAACTGCGCCAGGAAGAGCGCTCCGTAGAACCAGAACCACGAGATGCCGAGGATGGAGAGGAAGACGGTGCGGTTCTCGCGCGCGAAGCCGACGATGCGCAGGGTCTCGCGCACGGGGTGCCAGTCGAGGCGCAGGTCCGCGGCCGGCGCGGGCGCGGGCGGCACCCCGCGGCTCGCGAGCCAGCCGGCTCCCGCCAGGGCGAGCACGGTGGCCGAGACGGCCGTCTCGCCGCCGAGCTTCACCAGCGCACCGCCGAGGATGGTGCCGAGCAGGATGGCGGCGAACGTCCCCATCTGCACGAGCGCGTTGCCGCCGACCAGCTCGTCGGCGTGGAGGTGCTGCGGCAGGATGCTGTACTTGACCGGCCCGAAGACCGCCGAGTGCGTACCCATCAGGAAGACGACGGCGAGCAGGAGCGGAACGCTGTGCAGACGGAGGCCTGCGGCGCCGAGCAGCATGATCCCGATCTCGAACAGCTTCACGAGCCGGATGATCCGCGCCTTGTCGAACTTGTCGGCGATCTGTCCCGCGCTCGCCGAGAAGAGGAAGAAGGGCAGCGTGAGCAGCCCGGTGCTCAGGTTGACGAGCGTGTTCTCGGAGAACGCCACGCCGCTCATCCGGAACGCGAACAGGATGACGAGCGCGTTCTTGAACAGGTTGTCGTTCAGCGCCCCCAGGAACTGGGTCCAGAAGAAGGGCCCGAACCGCCTGGCCCTCAGCAGCCCGAACTGCCCCATCCGCTCCCTCGCCTCATCTCTCTTGATCGTCCCATTCTGCCCGGAAGTGGAGGCAGGCGGCATGCCAGGGTCCGGGGCGCCGCGCAATCAAGGACTTAGCCGCCCCGCCCGGTCGCTCGCGCATCGTTTGTTTGACACCAGCTGACCATCCGGTGTCCAGTCGCTGTACATGGGCTTCATGAGCGCGGAGGAGCGGGCGCTGGCGGCCGCGCTCTCCCGCCTGGGGTACGCGAACCCCTTCCTCCCCGAGCGCATCGAGGCC
>WNFT01016122.1_pt1 | contig 12831 bp, 11 predicted proteins | sample 5400191 | NCBI WGS metagenome assembly WNFT01 (sample SAMN13153359, study PRJNA577476) | soil metagenome | isolation source: 80 cm saprolite under Madrone tree | place: USA:California | collected 2016-06-14
GGCGCCATGACGTCCTGCCAATGCTCCCAGTCGCGGTTCCAGACGAGCATGGCGATGGGAGAGCCGAGGGTTTCGCCTGCGCGGACGCCGGCCAGCCATTCGATGTGATCCGATTCGATCTTCATGCGGGCGCCGCGGCCGTAGCCGCCCATGCGGCGCTTCAGCTCGATGTCCACGTCGGCGGCGGAGATGGGGAGGCCCGCGGGGATGCCTTCGAGGATCCCTACCAGGCCGCGGCCATGCGATTCGCCCGCCGTCGTGAACCGGAATGTCATACCCTTATTCTATACCTCCCATACCAGGCGAGCCCGACGTCGGTCGGGCTCGCGCATGCAGCACCCGGGCCCGCAGGCGCCCGGCCACTAGTGGATTGGCAGCGGCGGTCCCCACATCGGGTTCGACGGGTTCGGGTTCGCGACCACGGGCAGCTCGACCATGACGAGGCCGGCGGGGGTGATCCCGAACAGCCATTGCCGCGTATTGGCGCGGTTGCGCGCGACGCGCAGCGGGCCGGTGACGGGATCGCGCACGACGATCGTCCCGATCTGATTGAAGAAGAAGGTATCCCAGACATCGATGTTGCCGTCAGGGCGAGCCGAGAACGCGATGCGGTCGTTGGGGTTGCCGGTGCCGCCGAAGATCGGCGTCCCCGGCGATCCCGCCGCGAAGGCGTGGTTGTAATTCATGTCCATCCCGAACGCCCCGAGCGGCGCCGGCGTGGTGCCCTTCAGCTTCAGCCCTTCGTCCAGGAAGTAGATCGAGTCGGCGCGAATCATGCTCGTGCCGCCGTTGAAGTTCGTCGCGACGGAATGGATGTTCACGCCGGTGTTGCTGATGAAGTCGCTGACGTCGATCGAGGGCGTCATGCCGAGATCGCGATGACTCTCGCCGGAGTCGCTCGTGATGAACAGCGGCGTCGTCGTAACCTTGCTCGGGTCCGTCGCGCAGAGCGTGTCGACTCCAGGGTGGAAGGTTGATCATGACGCCGAGGCAGGCCGAGAGGATCACCTTCTCCTGATTGTACGGCCGCCCGCGCCGGATCTCGATGCGGAGCGTGTCCTGGCTGAAGGTCGTCAGCGTGCTGTCGCCCGCCAGCTCCCAGAACAAGTGCCCAAACAGCGAGTCCGGATTGTTCCCGAACTCCGCCGGATTGCGGAGCTTCTCCATGCGCAGCGTCGCGCGCCCGGCGAACGGCGACGTGCTGCTCTTCGTCGGCGTCGTCGAGTAGATCGCGAACACCGAGTCCTTGGCGCAGAGCGTCGATCCCGTGATCACGCGGCAGACCGTCGCCACGTATTGCGGGCGGTCCGACACGTCGAACACTAGGATCTGCTCGCGGAGCGGGTTCGTCAGAATCTTGTACGTCTCGATCAGGTAGTCCGGCAGGTCGTGCCGCCACGCGAGACGCCGCACGCCCGGCCGCACGTCGATGATCGACAGCTCGACGCCGCCCGCGTTCGCCACGACGATCGAGTCATCGTAGTTGCCCAGCGTGTCGTGCGGCCACAGCGCGATGCCCCAGGGCGTCGGTCCCGCGGTCGGAATCCCGGCCGCCACGAACGACGTGTTGGCGACCTGGAAAATCTCGACGCGCCCGAGCGTCGGGTTCGTGAGATAGAGGCTCGAGTCGTTGCCGTTGAAGATCGCGTCGGCGATGCGGCCGCCGAACGGCAGCCCCCGCGTGACGCCCGCGACGACGATGACGGTGTCGATGAGCCCCTGCGGGGAGAGCTGCGGCCGGTATGATGTGGCGGCGATCTTGCTCGCCCGGACCGGCGCGCTCGGAATCAGCGTCGTGCTGTTTGTGAAGGAGCAGTTGCGCGCGACCGCCGCATCGCAGGCGTAACCCGTCACGACGATCGTATGCGGCAGCGGCGACAGCCCCTGCAGGCCGAGGCTGAAATTCCGCGTCACGTCGGTGAGGTTGCCAGCCGCGACGTTCACGGTATCGAACTTCATCCGTACGCCGCCCGTGTCCACTTTGAACCCGATCCAGGCGATCGCGCTCGGATCCTGCGCACGCACGTGGATGGTGTCGTCCACCTCCACCCGCGCCGCGACCCGATGCGCCACGACCGGCGGCGTGACGTCGGTGGCGACCGACTGAATCGTGACGGTCACGACGGCTGAGAACCCGCGACGCCCCGCCGAGTCTTCCGCGAACCCCTGGACGTTGAACGTCCCGCTCGGGGGCACGACCACGAGGGTGTCGCTGTACTCGACGGAATCCGCTAGGGGCGCGGTGAACACGATCGAGTCCCGGGGCGGTCCCGTCGGATTGGTCACGCTCGTCGCCGGCGAGATGAGGTACCCGATCTTCGAGATGCCGCCTGCCTGGACGGCGAAGACGTCGACCGGGATGCCCTTGCCGGTGGACCCGAGCGCGCCGGGCGACGGCAACACCAAGACCACACGCAGCGCCTGCACGTTCGACAAGAAAATGACGAGGGTGTCTTGGGCGGAGTTGCCGTTGCCGTCGGTGGCCCGGCCGACGATCGTGATCAGGCCGCCGGCGCCGGAGCTCGACGAGAAGGTCAGGGTCCGCCCGACGCTGTAGTTCTTGACGGTGCTGTTGAAGGTCGTGTCCAGCGTGCTGATCAACCCACCGCTGAACGTGAGGTCCACGCTCTTCAGACCCAGGTTATCGATGGCCTGCACGCTGAAGCGGAGTCCGCCGGCGATGTCCTGCGTATCGCCCGCGGTGTTCGTGAGTGAGATGACCGGCGGCGTGATATCAGGCTGGACGCCACCAATTCGCCGCGACGTCTCGCACGCGTAGATGCCGAGTGCGAGCGACGCTATGCTCAAGAGCGCAGTGCCGCGACTGACCAGCGCCATATCAACCCTCTCCGCTATCGGCCCAGGGACTTACTGCCCGCTCGGCGCGACCAGATCGTCGATGATGTGTGGCGTAATTAGAATGAGCAGATCACGCCGATTCTCCTGTTGCGACGTAAAACCGAACAGCTTGCCGAGGATCGGCAGATCTACAAGAAACGGAATTCCGGACTTCGTCACCGTGACCTCGGTCACCGTAAGTCCGCCAATTACAGCCGTTTCGCCGTCGCTGACCAGGATCTGGTTGTCCGCCTGTTGCGTCTGGAACGTGAATCCGATGTCCACCGCCGCGGGCCGGACGTTCGAGCGCTCGGCGTGCACTTCCATCAGGATCTGCCGCGTGCCCGTCACGTGCGGCGTGACACGGAGGTTGATACCGGTCTGCTGGAACTGCACGGTCGCGCGCGGCACGTTGGAACCGGCGGCACCGCCGGCGCTCACCGCGCTCACGTCGATAATGCGGATCGGCACGCGGTCACCGACGAGAATTTCGGCCTGCCGGTTGTCGAGCGTCGTGATCGTCGGCTCCGCCTGGATGTCGGCGAGCTCGACGTTGGACAGCGCCTGCACGAACGCCGTGAGATCGAAGTTGCCGATCGCGGTCGAAAAAATCAGATCGAGCGCCGGATTGATGACCTCCTGGCCGGCATTGCCGAGCGCCGACAGGGAGTTGCCGCCGAGGGAGACGATGTTCTCGGTGGACGAGAAGTTTTTCGTCGGCACCAGCGCGTCGGGGATGCCGTCGAGGTCCGTGTCGACCGGCTGCGCCGATCGCGGGTCGGGACGCTGGATGAGCTTATTGAAGAACTGGGTCGTCGAGCCGAGGTCGTATTTGACGCCGAGGTTCTCGATGTCGGTGCGATCGACGAAAATGATCTTCGCCTGGATCGAGACCTGCGGCGTGCGCTGGTCCAGCCCCTTCACGAACTCCACGACCTCCTCGATGCGCGAGGTGACTTCCGTGATGACCAGCGAATTGCTCGTCGAGTCCGCCACCGCGTTGCCGCGCTTGCTGAGAAGCGAGACGACCGACGGCACGAGCGAGGTCGCCTTGGCATAGTTGACGCGCACCAGCCGCGTCGTGATCGGCACGGTGGAGTCGGCGCGCGCCAGCTCCACCTGACTCAGGACGTTGAAGATGCCGCCGGGCAGCGTCTTCACGGCGAGGCCCTGCGATTCGAGCACCGCGTTCATCGCCAGGTCCCACGGCTGGTTCTTGACCTCGGCGGTGACGGTGCCTTTGATGTCCTTGCCGAGAATGATCGTGCGGCCGCTGAACGCCGCGAAGCCGGCGACGACGTCCTCGATGCTGGCGTTGTCCCACTGCACGGTGATGCGCGCCGCCTGCGACTGCGCCGCTTCCGCGCGGTGTGTGGCCAGATAGTCTTCAATCGACATCGGCTCGCTGAGCGTCGGCGTCGTCACGCGGGCGGCGGCCTCACCCCCTGACCCCCTCTCCGCTTCGCGGCGAGGGGCCTCACCCCCCGGCCCCCTCTCCGCCACGCGGAGAGGGGGGGTGGGCGTAACCGTGCTGCTCGACCACGCAGCGAACGCGGTCCGTTCGCTGCCGATGCGCACGCGCACCTGGCCGGCCGCGCGCTCGACCTGGTAGTCCTTGAGCGCATCGAGATCGATCACGACGCGGACGACGTCGGGCTTGAACTGCGCGTACCGCACGTTCCGGACGCCGCCGCGGTTCTGGCCGTCGTACAGCGCCACCGGCGCGGCGAGGCGTGTCCCCTGCAGGTCGATGACGAGCCGCGCGGGATTGGACAGCGTGAAGTCCTGAACGACCGCGGCACCTTGCAGGTCGATCACGATCTCGACCTTGCCGCTCCCCGGCAGCACGCTCACCCCGCGGACTTCCCCATCTCGCGCGTCCCGGGGGGGGCGGGGGGGCCCGCCGATCGTCGTCCCCGCAAGGGCCCGGGGAGCGACGATGGCAAGCACCATCGCGAGGCGAAGCATTGCCCTCATGGCGTCTCCTCCTGCTTGGCGAGCGACAGGGTCTCCTGCCGCTCGAAACCGAATTCCTGCACGGTGAATACGACCTCCCGGGGCCGGATCTGCGTCACCTTCAAGCGCCCGACGATGTCGCCCGTTTTCACGCGGTAGATGCGGCGATTGGTGATGTCACGCAGGACCGCCACACTGCGCGAGGCGAACCGGCCGTCGTACACGACGGTCGTGAGCTTCAGGTCGGAGATCAGCGGCCGCACGTCGCCGGACTTGAGCAGCGACATGAACGGATCGCGGCCGCCGCCTTCGTACGCGAAGACCTCGCGGATCAGCGACCGCGCCGGCACGGCGGTCCCCGTGTCCGGCCGCTGCTGCGCGGCCGCGGGCGCGGCCACCGCGGCGAGGGCCAGCGCGAGGCTAGCTGCGCGCACGCGGGGCTCCGGGCTTGGGTGCGGGCGCCGGCAGAGACGATTTCACGAAGGTGCGAATCGAGAACTCGGCCAGGAGCAGCGCACCCGCCGTGTCGCCGAGCAGCTTCTGCACCGCCGGCGTGGCGGACGACAGAATGACGTCCTGCGGCACGACGATGCGCGGCAACGACGCGACGTCGGCGAGATACTCGCCGATCTGGTCGTAATGGCCGTACACCTCGAGCCGGTAGCGGTACGTGTCGAACGGTGAGCCCGGCTCGGGGTTGAGCGGCTGAATCTTGCCGAGCGTGATCCCGCGGACCTTGGCTTTGGTCGAGATGTCGTCGATGAGTGTCGGGACTTCGTTGCGCTCGGGCACCAGGCGCCGCATGAGCTCGAGCGAGCCCTGATACTCTTCCACGCGCCGGCGCAAATCCTCGATGCTGCCGTTCGCGAGGTCGGCCTTGGCCGCGGCGACGATCTTCTCGAGGCTGTCGGACTCCTGGTTCGCCGCCGTCACCCGCGCGATGTCGGGCGAGTGCAGCTTCGTCCAGAAAAAATAGCCGCCCGCCCCCGCGACGAGGACGAGCAGCGCCATGATCTGGCTGCGTTGGTCGGTCGGTAAAATGGCCATAGGATTTACCTCACCGATTGCACGAGCGGGACCGTGCGGATGTAGACCGAATCCGCCACGCGATACTTCACCGTCACGTTGAACTCCGTCACCGGACGGTCCGCTTCGATCACCGTTTGCGAGCTGGCCGGCGTCACGTCGGTGAACCACGGCGACGCGGCGAGCTGTCGCAGAAACGTCGTATAGGCCTGGATATCCACCGTGCGCCCTCTGATGGCGACGCGGACCGACGGAGCACCGGCCGAATCCCGCTCGACGGTGACCGGACCGTTCGCTGCCGCGGGCCCCTGTCCCGGCGCGACGATCGCCGACACCGACTGGATGCTGGTGATCCAGGTGTAGGGCGGCAGCGCCTTCGTCGCCTGATCGAGGACGTGCGGCCAGATGTAGCGGTCGGCGTCGATGCCTTTAATCACATTGATTTCGAAGAGCAGCGAATCGCGAACCTTCTCGGCCTGGCGCTTCTGCGCGATCACGATGTCGTAGCGCCGCTTCTCGGTTTGCACGCTCTCGAGCCGCGTCTCGGCCGCGGCGAGGCGGGCGCGGTCGGTGATGAACAACAGCGCGCCGCCGCCCCCGACCACCACCCAGGCGCCAATCGCGCCGATCAGCCACGGATCCTTGACCTGCGCGATGAGGCCCTTGAAGTCCGGCATCGACAACTTCATGCCGGCTCCCGCGGCCTTCTTCTTCTTTCCTGGGAGTAGGTTTATCTCAATCATGCGGCGCGCCTCAGCGCCAAGCCGACCGCCAACATGAGCAGCGGCGCGACCTCGTCCACCGGGACGGCCTCGAACACGTCATCCTTCACGCGGAGCCGCTGCACCGGATTCGCCAGCTCGATGGGGACCCTGAGCCGCGCGCCCAGCACCTCGTTCAGGCCCGGGATGCGCGCGCCGCCGCCCGTCGTGTAGACGCGCGACAGCCCACCGGCCGAGCGCGAGGCCGTGGCGAGGAATGCCGCGGCACGCTCCACGCCGACCGAGATTTCCTCGCCGCGCGCGCTGACGTAGCCGGCTAGGTCGGCGTGTTGCGACTGTCCCTGAATGACCCGCTCCGCCTCTTCAACCGCGAGCCCTTTTTCACGCTGCAAGTCTTCGCGGAAGCGCCGCGTGCCCACGGAGAGATCGCGGGTCAGCACGGGGACGCCGTCCTCGAGGATGTTCACGTTCGTCACTTCGTGACCGATGTTGACGAGTCCCACGACGCCCTGCATCGCGTCGGGGTGGTTCAGCTCGAAGGCGTTGTGGATGGCGAAGGCGTCGACGTCGATCACCGAAGGATCGAGTCCGGCCTCACCTAACAATCCCACTCTGCTCTCCACCAATTCGCGCTTGGCGGCGACGAGCAGCACGTTCATTTGAAGGCCTTCGGCGTCCGGATCGAGGATCTGGAAATCGAGCTCCACGTTGGCCATATCGAACGGCACGTGTTGCTCGGCTTCCCAGCGGATCACCTCGCGGGCGTCCGCCTCTTTCATGCGGTCCATCTGGATTTTCTTGACGATCACGTCGCGGCCGCCGACGGCGGTCACGACCGATTTGCGCTTGACGCCCGCCGCCTCGAACAGACCCCGAATAGCCTCCGAAACCAGGCCGGGGTCCATGACTTCACCCTCGACGATGGCATCGGCGGCGACTTCGGTTGTCGCCACCTTCGTCAGCTCGGGCTCGCTGCCGCCGTGGTCGATAACCACGAGCTTGATGATGCCGGAGCCGATATCCAGGCCGACCGAGGTTTTTTTGCCGCCAAATAACCCAAAAAGGGCCATGTGCACCTTTTGGCGTAGAGACAAGAAGGGGCGAGGGCAAACCACAATAGGCCCCGCCCCGCATCATCGAGATCGGGCTCGTGGCCTGCAAAGCCGCTAAGATGCTGCAGCTAGAGTAGTTCAGCGTCGCCTTACCGCTGAGGCTTTGGATCGACAGGTCGGCGTTCTTGGCCAGGACGCCGCCCCAGAAGTGGGCGTCGGTGCTACCACCACCGGCGGTCTTCAGGTCACCCTGGATGATCACGATGCCGAAGAATTGGTACGACCCCTGGACTTCCAAGTCACCGTCCACCAACAGGACACCCTGGCCCTGATCACCGTTGAGGGTTGCGGAGCCCGCGATGTGGATAATCGGGAAATAGGACCCGCATGCCGAGGTCGGGTTGATTCCATCGCCCCAGTTCAGCAGGTCGGTTGGGTCGCACAGCGCCCCGTTGAAGGCCGGATTCGTCTTGTAGGTACCAGACCCAAGAGTGATGTTGGCGCGCGCCGCCAGCTGGGCGTAGGTCGCCCCGCCGAACGTCGTGAACGTGCTGTTATTGATGCTCGGGTCGTTCACGACCGCCGGATTCCCCGTCACTGAGCCATTCCCGGATTCAGTCACGTTGCCGCCCTGATCCCGGATGCCGGGTTGCGCCGGGCCCGGAGGATCGCAGCTGGTCCAGCCCGACGGAATCGAATCGGCGCCATTGACGGCGGCATTACCCGTCAAGTTCGTCGAGCCCTGCGTCGTCAGCGACGCGTGGATGCCGAAGTCGATCGGCGCGATGCGCGTGATCATGCCGAGCCGCTGGCGCGCGCCGCCGCCACCCGCGATGACGCCCGCAGCGCTGGCATTGTCGCGGCCGGTCACGTCGATCAAGAACAGGTTCGGGCCCAGCTTGTAGCTGTAGCCACCGTAGCTGCCGGTCCCATTGGGGGCCGCCTGGTTGAGGATCACCACCGAGTCGCGGGGATAGGTGTTGCGCTTGTTCATCGTTGTCGGATCCCACGACATCACCCGCTCTTGAGCGCCAGCTTCGGCGACGCCGAAGGAGGTGAACACCCGACGCTGATTCTCGCCCACCCGCTGCTCCTGGGTGCCGGCAAAGAACGCTCCGGCGACCAGCGCCCCCACCACAACGAGGGCGAAGATCGCGACTGCGAGCGCCATGCCGCGCTCATCACGCAAAACCCTACGCATACGTGCTCCTCTTTGAGTGTTCACTGTCCCCCACCAACTGCCGTTCAGAACCGCCGGTTATTGCGCAACGCCACACTGGTCGAGATGCTGTCTACTACGGTCGCCGCAGGCGCCTGACCACCACCGCGTACCGCGGAGATCGTCCGGGCACGCACGGTGATATCGACGCGTGCCACCTGATTCTTCACGGCGGTGACGCTACCGTCCGCGGCGTAGTACTGAAATGTCAGACCATTCGTGAGCAACGGTCCAACGAGCGGCTGCATTGAGCCTCCGGCCGGCTGAAACCCGATGTAGTACGAGGTGTCACCGGCCGGCTGGTACAGCTGATAGATCACGTGCTCGTAGCCGCGGACTGGCGCGCCTACCGGAATCGCACCGGCCGCGTTCAGGCCGAGACCCAGGAGATTCAGGTTGAACGTCACCAGACGGCCCTGCTGCGGCGGAACGATCGGGTCGGGACAGTTCTGCACCACCGGCGCGACACCGGTAAATGTCCCGCGCGCCCAATAGTCGTCGTTCCGCGAGGTTGGGTCACCGTCGTAATAGATGAGCATCGTGTCGGTCGTGATGTTCATCCCGCGCGCGCCGAAGAACAGCGGCGCTCCCGGCACTCCACCCCGAACGACCATCGTGACGGGGTTCAGTGCGCCACCCAGCACCGGCTGGACGCACACAAAGCCGATCCAGCGCATGGCGCGGATTTCCAACTTCGTGGGCGACATCGAAATGATGTCCCCCTCCGCCGCGTCGATCTCGCGCAGCTCGGCCGGCAGGATGTTGGCCGCCGCCCGGATGTTCTGCGACAAGTCGATGCGCTGCGTCTGGGCCATATAGAGGCGCTGGTTGTTCACCAGCACGCGGTACAGCGCGGCGCTGACGAGCCCCAACAGCACCAGGGCGACGAGCAGCTCGACCATCGTGAAACCGCGGCGCGCGCGGCGCCCGCTCATCCGAATACGTTGCATGGAATCGTGGTCTCCGTTGAATCGGTGCGAACGCGGTTCTTGATGGTCTTGTAGCGCGTGACGACTTTCAACCGAAAGTTCTGGTTCGGGGCATTGGTGAACGTCCACGTGTTGACCGCGACCCAGGTGGATCCGCGATACAGCGTGTCCTGGCCGTCCACGCGCTGGGCCGCCACGCAGCCCGCGGCCCGCATCCGCTCCAGCCGGCGCGACGCAAATGACGCCGCCGTGGCGGAGCGCTGTCCACGCGCGATCATGCGGGTCACCAGCGCCGCCGTCGTCACCAGGCCGAGCACGCCGACCGTGAGCACGATGATGGCGATGATGATCTCGATGATCGTGAAACCGCCCTGGTTCTTTGTGATGTTCATTGCCGTGTCACTTTCCCCACGGCGTTGATGATCACCGAATCGCTGTAATGCGCGCCGATGATACGAACCGTGGTGCTCTGAAATACCGTCGCGATGCCGCGCGGATCGTAAACGATTGCGGCCGCACTCGGCGCCAACGTCACGCCGAACTCTTCGCCGACGAGCTTCTTCGTGCCGATCTGGACCGAAGCCGCCGGCGGGTTCACGCCGCACGCCGTCACCCACACGCTGTCGACGGTCATGTTGAGCGTCGCGCTGCAACCACGCTGCACGGCGGTACCGCGTGCCGTCGCAGCGAGCGTTCCCAGCAACGCCTTCGAGCTCCGGATGTTTTGCTTCTCGAGACTGTTCCTGAGGCGCGGGAACCCGATCGCCATGATCAGTCCCGCCACCACGAACACGAACATCATCTCGATGAGACTGAACCCTTTGCGGCCCATGGGCCCTCCGTTCGGCGGCTCCTAGTACACGATCTATGCCGAGGCGTAAGTCACATTGAATAAAAGAGTTACGTTGAAATGGACCGCTGAAAACCACCGCAGAATACTGCAGTTATGCAGAACCTTGCACTACTCGATCCGGTATCGGTCGATCTTGTAAAACAGGGTCCGCAAGCTGACGCCGAGGCCTTTGGCGGCCTCGCGCCGGTTGCCGTCGGTCGCCTTCAAGGCCGCGACGATGGCCTCGCGCTCCGCGCGCTCGGACACTTCTCGCAGCGTACCACTCCCCACACCCCACTCCCCCGATTCCTGGGTGTTGGGAGTGGGGCGTGGTTCGTTCCGCAGATCGGCTGGGCTCAGGATCTCGTGGTTGGTCAGCACTCCCGCCCGCTCGATGGCGTTCTCGAGCTCTCGCACATTTCCCTGCCACTCCTGGTGCTCGAGCCAGGCGATCGCGTCGTCGCTGAGTGATAGCGGCCGCCCGAACCGCCGGGCCAGGGTCGCCGCGAAGTGTCGAGCGAGCGGCGCGATGTCCGCGCGCCGCTCACGCAATGGCGGCAGCTCGATCACCACAACGTTGATGCGATAGAACAGATCCTCCCGAAACCGGCCGCCGCGGACTTCCGCCTCCAGGTCACGCGCCGTCGCGACCAGCACGCGCGCATCGACGCGGCGCGTCTTCTGGTCCCCGACGCGGCGGATCTCATTTTCCTGGAGCACCCGCAGGAGCTTGGCCTGGAGACCGAACGGCAGCTCCCCGATTTCGTCCAGGAGCAGCGTGCCGCCGTTGGCCTGCTCGAAGAGTCCGGTCTTGTCGCCGGCCGCCCCCGTGAACGCACCGCGGACATACCCGAACAACTCGGACTCGAGCAGTGTCTCGGGGATCGCGGCGCAATTGATACCGACGAACGCCTTGCCCGCGCGCGGGCTGGCGCGATGAATCGCGCGGGCGATCACTTCCTTCCCCGTACCGCTCTCACCGGTGATCAGCACGGTCGTGTTGTGCTCGGCGACGCGGGCGACGAGGGCGAGCGCCTGGCGCATGGCCGCGCTTTCGGCGACGAGCCCACGCTCGGCGGGGCCCGCCGCAAGCTGCGCCCTCAGCCCGGCGACCTCCTGGCGCAGCCGCTCGCGCTCTTCTGCTTTCCGGAGCGTGAGGACGACTTCGTCGGGGCGGAAGGGCTTGGGGAGATAATCGTAGGCGCCTTCTTTCATCGCGGCGATCGCGGCATCCTCACCACCATACGCGCTCATGACGATGACGAGCGCGCCCCCGCCGCGCTGGCGATAGTTGCGCAGGAAGGTGAGGCCGTCCATCGCCGGCATGCGGACGTCGCAGAGGATCAGGTCGAAGGACTCGGTAGTGGCGCGATCGAGTGCGCGACGCCCGTCTTGCTCCGCGGTGACTGTGTAGCCTGCATCGGTCAACAGCAAACCAAGCGATTGGCGCAGTCCCGGCTCGTCGTCGACGACCAGAACTTTTTTCATCGCGGGATTGCGATCGGAAAGAACAGCTTGAACGCCGCTCCTCCCTCACGTGCACCATCGACCCACACGACGCCGCCCATCTCATGGACCGAGCGCGCGACGATCGCCAGTCCGAGGCCGGTGCCGCGGCCCGGCTCTTTGGTCGTGTAAAACGGCTCGAACACCTTCTCGCGGTCCTCGGGAGCGATGCCGGGGCCGGAATCGGCCACGAAGATCAGGGTCCCCGGCTGTCCGTCGGCGAACTCGACGCGCGCGGGCCGCCGCTCCGAACCCCTAGGAAAGTGTGCCGAACCGGGATCGGTGGCGCGCTTCGGCAGCGATTGTCCCGGCTCATAGGCCCAGCGCCGCGCGCCGATGATGATGGACCCACCGGGTGGCGTCGCGTCCACAGCATTCAAGAGGAGATTCACCAATGTCTGCTCGAGCACGTGGGCGCGACCCAGGACCTCGGGGACTTGCAGGCCGAGGTCGGTCGAGGCCTGCACGGTGCGGAAGGCGCCCTGCCCGCGCAGCAGCTCGAACGCCCCGCGCACGATGCGGTCAGGATCCACCGGGACGAGCGGATCCTCTTGCGGCCGCGCGTAGTCGAGCAGACTGCGAACGATCCGGTCCAGGCGCTCCAGCTCGCGCGCCATGCCCTCGGTGACTTCTTTCTCCGCTCCCCGCCGGCGCAACACTTCCAAATAGGTGCCAACGGCGCCGAGGGGATTGCCGACTTCGTGTGCGACGCCGGCGGCGAGCCGGCCGATACTGGCCAGTTTTTCCGAGC
>WNFT01004038.1_pt1 | contig 12830 bp, 8 predicted proteins | sample 5400191 | NCBI WGS metagenome assembly WNFT01 (sample SAMN13153359, study PRJNA577476) | soil metagenome | isolation source: 80 cm saprolite under Madrone tree | place: USA:California | collected 2016-06-14
GCCGCCCCAGCATCCCCGAGGTCGTGTCGCCGGCTACCCCGGCATTGACTACCTGGACGCGGCAGCCACTTGAGTTGAGCAGCCGTTCGAGTTGCGCGGGGTAGGCCTGGTCGCGTGGTACGCCGTCTGCATGTTTGCCATGACCCATGCCTTCGGTATTGCTTGCGCCAAGCGCGACAATCTGGGCTGCGGTCGCGACGGAGGTTCCCAACGTCAATGCGATAATGGCTGTTCCAAAGCACCTAGCCATGAACGCCTCCTAGCAAGGGGTGAAACGTGCGCCCGGGACCGCAGCGGTGTATGTGTTATTCCACGAACTAACTCAGGTGGCTTTGGCCCAAGGCTGCCGGCCCGACACATCTGCTTTTCGCGGTGAGTTTGGAGAATAACCGGACGTGGCGTGGACGCAAAGAAAACGATGTATGGTCCGGCCGCGCGTCGCAAGAGGTTCTCATCGATCTGTTGGCTTGCGGTCTTGCATCAACGTATCCGGCCTACGATGATCCGCTCTGTCCACAACCGGATACTCTCGAATGAAAGCGCGATCTGCTAACTTTGATAAATGCGGTGCCTCATTATTTTGATCGTCCTCCTCCTGCTGCCTCCTTCGGCCTGCGCCGACGTCGCGGACGCGGCTTTTCGCAACGGGCTCACGGCGTTCAACGAAGGGAGCTATGCGCGCGCCCAGGAGGCGTGGGGGCCGCTCGCAACGGCCGGAGATGCGCGGGCGCAGACCGGCTTGGGGTTCATGTACTATTCCGGCCGTGGGGTGCCACGCGATAGCGTGCGGGCAGCCGGATTCTTTCAGCGCGCTGCCGAGCAGGGCGAACCCACCGCGCAGCTTTTTCTGGCGCTGCTGTATTTCCAATCGGACGGAGTGCCCATGAACGTGCCGCTGGCCATGATGTGGGTCGAACTCGCCTTGGCGGGCGGACAGGTCGAGGCCTTCCAGTGGCGCGGGGTCATCATGCAATCGATGACCCAGGCCGAGCGCGAGGAGGCGTGGCGTCTGTTCGCGCGCTGGCGCGAAACCCATCGCAAGTGATGCTGCAGCGCAGCGTGTGCTTGCGGCGGAATGTCTGTCCGGCCGGAATTGCCGCCTTCCTTTGATCGTGCTTAAATTCGATTGGAATCAATCGAAAAAGTCAGGATCGACCCCCGCGGCGCGCGCAATCGCGCTGCGGACAGTCTCATAGGGGAGGGCTCATGGACCATTATATCCCGCCGGATGCCCGCATTCTCGATGCGGATGCAGATTACAAGGCGCTGGCCGCGCAGGACCCGGTCTGGGTGCCGCCACCGCCGCCGCGCAGTCTCCGCGCGAGCCGCCGCGAATTCATCAAAGGAGTGATCGCCTCCGGTACGGCCGTATCGGCGGTGTCCTATACGATGGGCGCCCGCTCTGCGCAGGCGCAGAACGCAGCGGCGCCCGAGCGCCTGATCACCGTCAACATCAACGGCCAGACGCGCCGGGTCGATATCACGGCGAACGAGACGCTGGCGATGACGCTGCGCTACAAGCTCGGTCTGACCGGCACCAAGCTTGGTTGCGATCGCGGCGAATGCGGCGCGTGCACAGTGCTGATCGACGACGTGCCTCACCACTCCTGCTCGACGCTGACGCATGCGCTGCGGGGCCGCAAGGTCACGACCATTGAGGGGCTGGAGGGCCCCAATGGCGAATTGCACCCGATGCAGAAGGCTTTCGTGGAGGAGCTTGCGCCCCAGTGTGGCTTCTGCACGCCCGGCCAGATCATGTCGGCGGTCGCGCTCCTCAAGGTCAACCCCAAACCGACGCGCGACGACGCTCGCCTTGCGCTCTCCGGCAATCTCTGCCGTTGCGGCGCCTATGACCATTATCTCAATGCGGTGATGCGCGCCGCCCGGGAGGCGTAACATGGCATACGACCTGATCGGCAAGAATTTCACGCCGCCCGACATCTACGGCAAGGTTACCGGGAAGGCGAAATACGCGGAGGATTTTCGTGCCGACGGCATGGTGTTCTGCCGCCTGCTGACAAGCCCGATGCCGCACGCAAAGGTGAAGAAGATCGACACCACCGCCGCGCTCAAGCTCAAGGGCGTGCTCGGCGTCCTGACTGCCAACGACGTGCCGGCGTTCCCGCCGCCCAACAACCCGATCCTCACCAATGAGCCGCTCTATGTCGGCGACCCGATTCTCGCGGTCGCCGCCGAGACCGAACAGCTCGCCCAGGATGCGATCGACCTCATCAAGATCGACTATGAGCCGCTGCCATTCGTCGTCGATCCGCTCGACAGCCTGCATCCTGCCGGCCCGACAGCGCGGCTCGACGGCAATGTCGCCAATCCCAGGGTCAAGTACCAGACCATCAAGTGGACCGCGCGCGACTTCGCGGTCGCCGGCGAGGGCAACCTGCCCATGGGCAAACCCGCCGCGGAGTGGAGCTTTGGCGACCTCGAGGCCGGTTTCAAGGAGGCCAAGCTCGTCCTCGACGAGAGCTTCGTCATCGGTGCCCAGGGCCACCATTGCATGGAGCCCCGCTCCGCCATGGCATATTGGCAGAACGGCAAGGTCTTCGTGTTCGGATCGAGCCAGAGCCAGAGCTTTATGATCCCCGGCCTTGCGCGCTATTGCGGCGTCGAGCCAAAAGACCTCGTCTACGTCGCGGAATATTGCGGCGGCGGGTTCGGGTCCAAGGGGACGCCCTATCCGCAGATGTCGATCCCGGCGCACATGTCGCGCAAGATCGGCCGGCCGGTGATGATGCGCGTGAGCCGGGCCGAGGAATACGCGATCGGCCAGGGACGCGCGGGCTTCCAGGGCCGCATCAAGGTGGGCTTTCGGGCCGACGGGCGCATTACCGCCATGGATGCCTATGTGGTCGCCGAGAACGGCGCCAATGTCGGCTTCTGGGATTTCGAGAACTTCGGCCACACGCTGTCGGTCGTCTATCAGCCGCTGGCGATGCGCTGGCAGGGCATTCCGGTGCTCACCAACACACCGTTCCGCGGCCCGCAGCGCGGTCCGGGCGAAAACCAAACCGCCCTCGCCATGGAGCCGATCCTCGACAAGGCGGCGCGCAAGCTCGATCTCGATCGCGTCGCCATCCGCATGATCAATGCACCCGACAACGGTGGCAAGCACGGCGAGAAACGCGAGGGCTTCAGCAGCGCCTTCCTCAAAGAGGCATTGCAGAAGGGCGCAGATCGCTTCAAGTGGGATGAGAAGATCAAGCTCAGTGGCCAGCGGCGTGGCTCCAAGGTGATCGGCGTCGGGGTCGGCTCGGCGTTCCACGCGGCCGGCTTAAGCGGCTTCGACGGCCTGGTGCGGATCACGCCCGACGGCAAGGTCCACATCCACACCGGCGTCGGCAATCTCGGCACCTATTCCTATGCGGCGACCTCGCGGGTCACCGCCGAGGTGCTGAAATGCAACTGGGAGAATTGCATTATCGAGCGGGGCGACAGCCGGCGGGGCCTGCCGTGGAATTCACCCCAGGTTGGCAGCAACACTACCTACACCCAGTCGCGCACCAACTTCGTCGCGGCGATGGACGCCAAGGCGAAGCTCCTGCAGATCGCCGCCAAGGACCTCGGCGGCAATCCCGATGAATACGACATCGGCGGCGAGAAGGTCTTTCTCAAATCCGATCCGTCGAAATCGCTTACCTATGCGGCGGCCGCCCAACGCGCGATCGACATCGGCGGCGTCTTCAGCGGCAAGGAGGCGCCTGGCGACCTAAATCCAGTCACCCAGGCCGCAGTCGCCGGGCTCGCAGGGACTGGGCTGATCGGAGTCGCCAAGGACAAGCTCGCATTTGAGGCCATGCCGCCGGCGCTGGCGGCCGGCTTCATCCTGATCGAGCTCGATGTCGAGACCGGACAGCACAAGATCCTCGAATATATCGGCGTCGCCGACTGCGGTACCGTGATCCACCCGATGGGGCTCGCCACCCAGGTCAAAGGCGGCGCCGTCATGGGCTTTGGCCTGGCCGCTACGGAACGCTACGTGCTTGATCCGCAGCTCGGGATTCCGGCCAACACCGGCTTCCTGGGCCAGAAGCCGATGAGCTATCTCGACGTGCCCTCGGAAATGCAATGGGACGCAGTCGATATGGCCGACCCGAGCGCACCGCTTGGCTCGCGCGGGATCGGCGAGCCGCTGGAGGGCTGCGCCGGCGCGGCGCTGGTATGCGCCATCGCGGATGCCATGGGCGGGCATTACTTCAACCGCACGCCGGTGATGGCGGACATGATCGTGAACGCCATCGCCAAGCGCCCGCAATCCTACAAGGCGCTTGCCGCCAATACGCAGTAAGGGGACGCAGCCATGATCCGGGACATGATGCCCAATTTCGAGCTGCTGCAGCCGACCAAGCTTGCGGACGCTCTCACGCTGCTCGATCGCCGCGGCAAGGACATCTGGAAGATGGCCGGCGGCAACGACAGCCTCGACTGGTTTAAGGACCGCGTAAAGCGGCCCAAGGTCGTGATGGACCTCGGCGGCATCGCCGAGCTCAAGGGTATCCGCCAGACCGCCGACGGGATCGAGATCGGTGCGCTCACGACGCTCGCGGACATCGCCAACAGCAAGGTGATCCGCGAAAAGTTCAAGGTGCTTGCCGACGCGGCCGGCAGGGTGGCAAGCCCGCAGATCCGGAATGCCTCCTCCATCGGCGGCAACGTCTCGCAGGACGCGCGCTGCTGGTATTACCGCGCGGGTCTGCCCTGCTACCGCGCGGGCGGCAACACCTGCTTCGCCGATACGCCGGCCGGCATGAACCGCGAGCACGCGATCTTCGACGCCGCCCGTTGCATTGCGGTCAGCCCGTCGGATACCGCGCCGGCGCTGGTCGTGCTCGAGGCCAGGATGGTGATCAAGACCGCGAAGGCTGAGCGGGTGGTCGATGCCGAAAAGTTCTTCATCGGTCCGGCGACCGACATCATCCATATGACGGTGGTGAAGCCCGAAGAACTCTTGGTCGCCATACGCATTCCCAACAAATGGTCCGGCGCGAAGTTCTATTTCGAGAAGGTCGCCGACCGCAACACATGGGACTTCGCCCTGGTCAACGTCGCCTCCGCCTTGAAGGTCACGAACGGCACCATCGATGCGGCGCGTGTGGCCTGCGGTGGGGTGTCTTGCACGCCGCGCTTCATCAAGGTGGTCGAGGACGTGGTGAAAGGCGGCAAGCAAGACGAGGAGACCGCTGAACTCGCCGGCAAGACCGCGACCCACGGCGCCCGTCCGGTGACCTATAATCAGTTCAAGATTCCCATGATGGAGAATCTGGTCAAGCGGGCGATCCGGGACGCGGTGTAGGGCCAAGTCAGAACTTTGGAGGGACGCGCAAGCGGCGTCCTCCAACCTTGCCCGTTGTAGGGGCGACCCTTGTGGTCGCCCGATTTGCGCGCACCGCGTGCCCCTGACGTAGCAAAAACCCGTCAGGCCGCGACCCTCTTGGGGTTCTCGCCGTCCATCGCGTCGGCCGGCAATAGGGCGACCACAAGGGTCGCCCCTACAACGATGTCGGCACGAATCCACCGCTATTCAACGATCCGCGGCACGACCAGGAACAGGTCGGTGTCGTCGGTCTTCTCGCCGGCGGCAGTCAATAGCGCATGCGCCTGGCCGCGGTGGTGGGTCTGGTGGTTGAAGAAATGGGTGACAAGCAGCCGCCTCTGCGCCGACACCTCGCGGTTGGCGGCGCCGCTGAACCAGGTCAGGTTACCGTCAAGCCAAGCGTCATCGATCCGCGCCGCCCAGCGCTCGATATCAGCGTCGCGCCTCGTCCGGGTCGCGCACAATTCGCCGTAGTCCTCGATCATATGGGCACTTTGCTTAATGGGCGTCTGCGGCCGCGGCCAGTTGTCGAAGCGCGACATCCATTGACTGTCGCCCCACAGGATGTGTACCAGCGTGCCGTGGATCGAGCCCCAGAACGCACCGCGCGGGGCGCGCCGCTCGGCATCCGACAGCTGGCTCGCGGCGGCGTAGAGCCGGCGATTCATCTCGCTGTTGTAGACCGCCATCGTGCGGCAATAGGCGGGAGTGATCATGGGGTTGCCTCCCTTCGCGTTGCCGCTTGCTCGATACCGGCCCGGAGGGCCAATCTGGCCTGCTCGTAGCGGCCCAACAAAGCCGCTTTCACCGCTGCCGGCGCTCGGTCGGGATGACCGGAGTCGAATGGTGGTGCCGGGTCATACTCGATGCTGAGCTGGATTGTACGGGCGGCCGTCTCACCTGCGATTTCGGCGACAACACTCAGACCGAAATCGATGCCCGAGGTGACGCCGCCCGCGGTGATGAGATTGCCGTCTTTCACCAGCCGCGCCTTCTCGTATGTTGCCCCGAAGAGTGGCAAGAGATCCGTATAAGCCCAATGGGTGGTTGCTCGTCGTCCCCTGAGCAATCCCGCAGCGCCAAGAACGAACGCGCCGGTGCAAACGGAGGTGACGTAGGTTGCGTTGCCCGCTTGCACGCGTACGAACTCGACGGTTTCGCGATCCCCGATCGCCCCGATGACGCCGCGCACACCGCCGGGAACGCAGATCAGATCAAGGGGCGGACAGTCCGCGAAAGTGTGCGTCGGCACGAGGCTGAGCCCGCAATCGCTGGGCACGGGAGCCGCCGATTTGGCGACGATGTGGGTCGTCGCTCGAGGCAATCTGGCGAGGACCTGCAACGGGCCTGTAAAATCGAGCTGCGTCAGATCGGGGAAAATGACAAAGCCGACGTTGAAGTTTGACATGCCTGGTCACCATTCGCGTTCAAATGCAGGCGCTCATTTGGCGACACAGATAACTCCAAAATTGCCGCTTTGCGAGACCGCACGAGGGCGACCGGTGTCGAAGGCATTTTCTGCAACACCAGCGCGCAAAAAAACCGAGCCCTGTCGCCAGGGCTCGGAATGTATTCACCAACGGGCGAATGCTGCAGCTTCTAGCGCGAAGCCTGTGCCTTGAGCGCCGCGATCTCGGCCTCGCTGCGCAACGTCATTGCCCCCATCTGGCTGTTCCGGTAGAGCGGCACGACGACTTGGGTCACGCCGTTGCGCTCGAGGAGCGAGACGTGGCGGATCTCGGTGCCGCGGAGCGGGTAGTCGAAGAAGGTCCACTCGGCCTTCTCGGGATTGTACCGGGCAAGCCGATCGGTGGTCCACATATTGCTCCACACATTGTGGTTCTGATCGACCGCGATGTGATAGGGCTGATATGACGGATCCGGGAACGGTATGATCGTCGCCTGCATCGTCTTGGTGTCGATGCGGGCAAGCGTCGCGCCCCACGAATTGCCGACCCATAGCACGTCGGCGTTCTTGTCGGTGCCCATGCGCCGCGGGCCTTGCGACCACGGCAGTGGGTTGCCGTTGGTGCGCTGGTTAAAGCTGTCATAGAACTCCTTGGACGACGCCGGAAGGCGTGCCATCTCGTCCTTAAGCGAGGGCAACGTGACTTCCGAGGTCGTGCGGGTGGCGACTTCGGCCCGGCCGATGGTGTCGAACGCCATCTGCGCCCACCAGCCGTTGCCGTCGCGGTCGCCCGCGGCTCCGTACGTGCTATTGGTGCCTTTGGCGTTCTGGAAGGGAGTCTTCGACTTGAAGTCGGTGAACTTTTCGGTCACCGGATCGAACATCACGACGCCATCGGGAGCAGAGGCCCAGATCTTGCCTTTGCCGTCGACGTCCATGGTCACGGCGCCGCCGAGCGGCGACATGGGAGGCGGCGTCTCGTAGACGCTGATCTTCTCGGTCTTGGTCTCAAGCTTGCCGAGGCTGCGGCGGCCAGGGTTGATGTCGAACCAGAAGTCCCCATTGGCATCGCGGGTGAGGCCGTGGGCGGTCGAGGCGCCGGAGGCGTCGCGCTTGTCGATCTTGAGGTACTTGACCTCGCCGGTCTTGCCGTCGACCTTGCCGATCGTAACCACCTTATTGGGGGCATTGACCGTGTAATAGAGGTTGCCGTCGAAGTCCATGCCGCCGTCATGGGGCAGCTGACCGATCCTGGAGGTGACCCCGAGGCTCCAATCGGAACCGTCATTGGTGTTGTACTTGACGCCATGCGTGGCGATCCCGGTATCGGGGTTGAGGGGGACCTCATAGGTTTTCCACACAACGCGCGCGGCTTCGCCTGTCGCCCGCGGACGGTCCTTGAACTTCAGCGAGCTTTCGCCCGGTCCGCGCGCGCGGGCAAGATAGGCCGCAAGTTGCTTATGGTTGAAGTCGATGATGGCGTTCGGCTTGCGGTCGGGGCTCGGATAGTTGGGAATGAACTTCATCAGATTGACGACTTTGTTCCATCCGGCCTCATCGAACTTGAACTGCAGCACATAGCCCGGCGTGTGGCAGCCGGTGCACTGATTGTGGAAAATGCGCTTGATGTTGGCGTCGGCCTCGGTTTCCTCCGGCAACGCTGCGGCCAGCATTTCGGGAGGCATCTGGCGAATGCGCTCTTCCGGATCGGTGATCGCCGCGAGTTGCAAGTCCTGGTGCTTGGTGGCGTTGAGATCGACCGCGCCCTTGGCGGTCTTAAAGCCGAGCGTTTGCGCCCACACGTCGTATTTTCCATCCGCCATCGCGGGGAAGAAATACGCGCCGTTCTGGTCCGTATAGACGCTGGTGGTGATGGTCGAGCCTTCCTTCTTGGCAGAAACCAGCACGCCTTCGAGCTTCTGGCCGGAAGCCGAGGTGATCGAGCCGGTCAGCAACTGGTCAGCCGAGGCGGCGCTCACGCCTCCGACCAGGACAAGACCGGCAACGCTAGCCAGTAATTGACCGCGTACATGGGTCATGATGTTCCCTCCTTGATTCGGTTGCCCGCTGCGCGTGGGTGCGCCTGGGCGATTAGCTTGCAGTATCAACAAACGCTGGTGGTCGTGACGCAATGCTAATTGTTTTTTGTTGTTTTTCGTGCCGCTGGGAGGCGTCCCTGGCGGCCCTACCCAATCAGAGTAGGCCAGCGCTGACCGCAAGGGAAGGGCCGCGGCCGGAAAACTGCGGCGATAGCTTGGGGGCGGAGCGTTGAAGCGCTACCGCTTTTGTGTACTGCGTCGCCATTTAGAGGTGCAGATTTACCGGGTGGCCTCTGCGCGGTATTCCTTCCTCGCTTCCCACAAAAAACCGAGCCCTGTCGCCAGGGCTCGGCCCAATCTTACTGCGAGGTGACGTCTAGCCTGGCACCGCCGCCTTACTTCGCGGCCGTCTTAAGCTTCGCGATGTCGGCCTCGCTGCGCAGCGTCATCACGCCCATCATGCTGTCGCGATAGACCGGCACGATCACCTTCGTCACGCCGTCCTTCTCAAGAAGCGAGATGTGGCGGATTTCGGTGCCGCGCACCGGCAGGTCGAACAGGGTCCATTCACTCTTGGCCGGATCGTACTTGGCGAGCCGGTCGGCGGTCCACAGATTGCCCCACACATTGTGATTCTGGTCGACCGCAATGTGATACGGCTGATAGGCCGGATCCGGGAACGGAATGATGGAGGTCTGCCCGGTCTTGGTGTCGATGCGGGCGAGCGTGGCGCCCCACGAGTTGCCGACCCATAGCACGTCGGCATTCTTGTCCGTGCCCATGCGGCGCGGGCCTTGCGCCCACGGCAGCGGATTGCCGTTGGTGCGGTCGGCGAAGTTCTCGTAGAAGGCGCGCTTGGCTTCCGGCAGGCGGGCCATCTCGTCCTTGAGCGACGGCAGCGTGATTTCCGTCGTCTTGCCGCTGGTCATGTCGGCCTTGCCGATGGTGTCGAATGCCATCTGGGCCCACCAGCCGTTGCCGTCGCGGTCGCCGGCGGCGCCGTAGGTGCTGTTCGTGCCCTTGGCATTCTTGAACGGCAGGATCGACTTGAAGTCCGTGAACTTCTCGGTCGCCGGGTCGAAGGCGACGACGCCGTCCGGCGCCGATGCCCACACCCGGCCCTTGCCGTCCACATCGAGGGTCACGGCTCCGCCGAGCGGCGACATCGGAGGCGGCGTCTCGTAGACGCTGACCTTCTCGGTCGCAACCTCAAGCTTGCCGAGGCTGCGCCGGCCATGATCGACGTCGAACCACAGGTCGCCATTGCCGTCGCGGGTGAGGCCGTGGGCGGTGGCGGCGTATCTGCCGTCCTTGCGCTCGACCTTGATGTACTTCACTTCGCCGGTCTTGGTGTCGACCTTGCCGACGGTGACGCCCGGATTCGGGTTGTTGACCGTGTAGTAGAGATTGCCGTCGAAGCCCATGGCGCCGTCATGGGGCAGCTGGCCGAGCTTGGACGGAGTGCCGAGGTTCCAGTCGTAGCCGTCATTGACCGGATACTTGGAGCCGAGCACGCCGGCGCCCGTCTCGGAGTTGAGCGGCAGGTCATAGGTCTGCCAGACGACGCGGGCGTTCTCGCCGCTCGGCCGCGGCCGGTCCTTGAACTTCATCGAGGATTCGCCGGGGCCGCGCGCGCGGGCCAAGTAGGCCGCGAGGTCCTTGCGGTTGAATTCGATGATGCCGTTGGGCTTGGCATTCGGGCCCTGATAGACGCCGGTGTTGGCCACCATCTTCATCAGGTTGATGATCTTGTTCCAGCCCGCTTCGTCGAACTTGAACTGCAGCGGATAGCCGGGCGTGTGGCAGCCGGTGCACTGGTTGTGGAAGATGCGCTTCATCTGCGCATCGGCCTCGGTCTCGTCAGGCAACGCCGCCGCGAGCATTTCCGACGGCATCTGCTTGATCTTCTGCTCAGGGTCGGTGATCGCAGCGAGCTTGAAGTCCTGGTGTTTGGCGGCAGTCAGCTCGACCTCGCCCTTGGAGGTCTCGAAGCCCAGCGCCTGCGCCCAGACGCGATACTTGCCGTCCGCCATCGCGGGGAAGAAGTAGTCGCCGTTCAGGTCCGTGTAAACGCTCGTGGTGATGGTCGAGCCTTCCTGCTTGGCGGACACCTGCACGCCCTCCAGCTTCTGGCCGGCAGCGGAAGTGATCGAGCCGGTCAGCAACTGGTCGGCCGAAGCGGTGCTTGCGGCTCCGACCAGGACAACACTGGCAACGCTAGCCAATAAATGGCATCGCAAATCTGTCATGATGTTTCTCTCCTCCTCACGCGATTGCTCGGGTAGCGCACCGAGCGTTAGCTTGGCGGCACAGTCGACAGACGCCGAGCGAAGCGACCGGCCCACGGCCCTCTGCACGAATCGTTAGGGCACAACGCGGTTCTCAAAGAAAGCACGAGCGAAGTAGTGCTAAATGTGAATTTCGCCCACGCCGAACCACAAGTTCGTTGAACAATTATGATCCAGCAATTCTCTTTGCCGATTTATTGATCAGCGTACGCCCGCGAAGGCCCCAAGGGAAGGGCCTTCACGGCGAAACTCCGATATTACCGTCTTGCAAAAAGCGGCCGTTCGATGCACTTTTCGCGGGTGCTGCAGGGCTGTCGGGGCGACCCTTGTGGTCGCCCGGCTTTCGTACGGCGTTCGCCGGCAACGGGGCGACCACAAGGATCGCTTCTACAGCTTTCGGTCGCCTTTCACGATGCTCCGACCCCTTCAGCTTGGTGGAAGCGAGCGATTAGCGCAAAACCGATTCGCGGCTGCGCCCTCACGCCGTCTCCACCTCCTTGAACGCCTCGCGGGCGAGGCGGAACGCATCGACGCCGCATGGAACGCCGGCATAGATCGCCACCTGCATCAGCACTTCTCGGATTTCGTCCTTGGTGACGCCGTTGCGCAATGCGCCTTTGACATGCAGCTTCAACTCGTGCGGCCGATTGAGGACGCTGATCATCGCGATGTTGAGCATGCTGCGGGTCTTGCGGGAAAGACCGTCGCTGCCCCACGCGGCGCCCCAGCAGTACTCGGTGACGAATTCCTGAAAGGGGCGATTGAAATCGTCGGCGTTCTTCATCGACGCTTCAACGTAATCTTTGCCGAGCACGGCGATGCGAACCTCAAGACCCTTATCGAACCTGGCTTTATCCATGGCGGCTTCCTTGTGTTAACGGCGCGACAGCATGCCGAACCGACAGCGGGATCGGAAATCTGCCTGAACGGGGCCGCGGCGTCACCCGCTGGTTAGGGCGCGTTCCGGTCCATAGTGAACCACTTATCCGAGTCATGGCCGGGCTTGTCCCGGCCATCCACGCCTTTCTAGCTGAGAGCCCGCAAGAAAGACGTGGATGCCCGCGACAAGCGCGGGCATGACGCCGGAGGTGTGATTCGATCTCATTCGCCCCCCGCTGCCGCTCAGATCGAGGTGTGAGAGATGCCTCGTCTCACCGTCAGGTCCTCGCGTCTGGCCTCGGCAAACGGGACGTCGAGCGGAAGCACAAAGGTGGCGGAGCGCACGCGCTGGCATTCGGGCGTCAGCCCCGGCGGGGCCGTGCCGTGCTGCAGGGCGAGCGCGGCGCGGCGAAGGCGATGGCGCGCCATGATGATGGCATTGTCAGTCGAGACGAGATTCTCTTTCGTACGGTCCTGGATCGGACCCATGCTCTCCTGCACGGCAGCATCCTGCATGGCGATGCCCTTGACGCCGCTCACGGTGCAGCCCGCCTTCTGGGCGTGGCGATCGATCATGTAGTCGTTATCCTTGTTGATGATCGGCCGGAAGGTGCCCGGGATCAGCGCGACATGGATGCCGCCGCCGCTGCGCATGGTGTCGAGCTCCATCGCGCTCAATGGCCGTGTGGGGTGATAGGTAAAAGTCCAGGTGAAGCAGCTCTCGTCGTCGATCGGCACGAAGGCATGGGCGTTGAGCGCATTGTCGCCATAGGGCGGCACCATCGTGTACCAGGGCATGATCCATTGGGTGACGCGCCAGTAATAGTGCCCCGGCTCGGCATTGCGGCGCGCACCGATATAGAGGCCGCCCGGCGACTCGATGACCTCAA
>WNFT01004039.1_pt1 | contig 12829 bp, 11 predicted proteins | sample 5400191 | NCBI WGS metagenome assembly WNFT01 (sample SAMN13153359, study PRJNA577476) | soil metagenome | isolation source: 80 cm saprolite under Madrone tree | place: USA:California | collected 2016-06-14
CGATCATCTCGAAATCGTCGTCCACGACCTTGAACTTCTTGCGCAGCCGCTTGATGTGGCTGTCGATGGTGCGATCGTCGACATAGACCTGATCGTCATAGGCGGCGTCCATCAGTGCATTGCGGCTTTTCACGACGCCCGGGCGCGTCGCCAGCGCCTGCAGGATCAGAAACTCCGTCACCGTCAACGTCACCGGCTCGTTCTTCCAGGTGCAGGTGTGACGTTCCGGATCCATGCGCAACAGTCCGCGGTCTAGTGCCTTGGCATCGGTTTCCTTCGGCACGGCGGTCGGATCCTTCGGCGCCGCGCGGCGCAGCACCGCTTTCACGCGCTCGACCAGGAGGCGCTGCGAGAACGGCTTGCGGATGAAATCGTCGGCGCCCATCTTGAGGCCGAACAATTCGTCGATTTCCTCGTCCTTGGAGGTGAGAAAGATCACCGGCAGATCGGACTTCTGCCGCAGCCGCCGCAACGTCTCCATGCCGTCCATGCGCGGCATCTTGATGTCGAGGATCGCAAGGTCCGGGGGACTGGTGCGGAAGCCGTCGAGCGCGGAAGCGCCGTCGGTGTAGGTCATGATGCGATAGCCTTCGGCTTCGAGCGCGATCGAGACGGAAGTAAGAATGTTGCGGTCGTCGTCGACCAAGGCGATTGTGGGCATGAGCCTGCTTTCAGGTACTAGTCGGCTGAAACGGCGGGCAATCCAGCGATGCGCCGCATAGTGGCTTTGAGCCCGGTCAACGAGCAATGCAAGCTGGGCTGAAGTGTGACCGAGTTCCAGGTGCCCCCTGAATGAACCATAGGTTCGGGCCCTGTATAAAGGATCGGCCGGGCTGGGAAAAGCCTTAATTTTGCAACGAGATGTACAGATATGACCTATGCAGCCCACCGTTGAGTTCGACGCCGCCACGCTGACCCGGTCGCTGCTGCGGCTCTGCCGGCAGGGGGCTTTGGCGACCTTGATGGACGACAACGGCGATCCCTATTGTTCGCTGGTCAACGTCGCAAGTCACGCTGATGGCTCGCCGATTCTGCTGATTTCGCGCCTGGCGGTCCATACAAAGAACATCCTGGCGGATTCCAGGGTTTCGCTGATGCTCGACGAGCGGGCGGAAGGAGACCCGCTGGAGGGATCGCGGGTCATGCTGGCGGGCCGGGCCGAGCAGGCCGGCGGCGACGATCTGCCGGTTTTACGCCGGCGCTACCTCAACGCCCATCCCTCCGCGGAAACCTTTGTAAATTTTAACGATTTTTCGTTTTTCAGGATTCGGCCGTCCGGTGCGCATCTGGTGGCCGGTTTCGGGCGGATTGTGGACCTCAAGCCGCAGCAGTTTTTGACCGTTATTTCCGATGCCGGAGCGCTGCTGGAGGCCGAACAGGGCGCCATCGATCACATGAACGCAGATCATCGCGACGCGACCAACCTTTACGCGACCAGGCTGCTTGGCGCGGAGATCGCGGATTGGCGCTGCACCGGTTGCGACCCCGAAGGGCTCGATTTGCAGGCCGGCGCCAAAACCTTGCGGCTGGATTTTCCCGACCGGGTGACCGGGCCGGGAGAGTTGCGGAAGATGTTGGTCAGACTGGCGGATGAGGCGCGGGCGAAGCCATAGCAGATCTCGTCCGGGCAACGCATTCGGGGCACTGCGCGAGAAATCCGAAACGCGGGAAAATTCCGTCGGTCGCTGCATTCGAGGTCTCCTGCTTCCGCTTGCCGGAACGCGCTTGCCGTCCCTGATTCCATGCCCTGGCGACGCCCCGCCAATCACGATGGGCGCCGTAGGCGCCTGCGCCCGTTTATCCACGGCCATGGAAGACGCAGCGCAGCAGCATCTCGAGGTGTGGCGCGGTGATGATGGCGAGGCTTGCCACCGCGCTCCCCGTCATCGCATAGGCGAACAGAGCATCCCTTGCCGTCCCGCTCAGGGTCTGAACGGTTTCGAGCGCGACGGCTTTCGCGCGAGTCATGCGGCTCGAGCCTGCACCAGCGCTCCGGACCGGCATCGTGATCGGGTGTTGATGGGTGCTCATCGCTTCTCTCCTCGGGCAAGCCGCTTGGATGCGTCGAGATGTGGCCAGTTCTGCCGCGGCATGGCAGATAGAGCGGAGCGATATCGCTCATTCCTGCGGAGAATAGGATGGACCGTCTGGCTTCGATGGAGACGTTCGTGCGGGTCGTCGAAACGGGGTCCTTCTCCGGAGCGGCCCGGCAGCTTCGGGTGGGGCAACCGGCGGTCTCGAAGTCGGTCGCGCAGCTGGAGGAGTATCTCGGGGTCAAGCTGCTGACGCGCTCGACGCGCGGTCTCACCCCAACGGAGGCTGGGCTCGGTTATCTCGAGCGCGCCAGGCGCGCCCTCGAGGAAGCAGCCGAGGCCGAGCTCGCAGCGCGGGGAGCGGGAGCCGGGCTTAAGGGAAGATTGCGGATCTGCGCCGCCGTCACCTTCGCACGGATCCATCTCATTCCACTGCTGCCGAAATTCCTGGCGCAGAATCCGGAGCTGGACCTGGAGGTCGTTCTGGACGACCGGCAGATCGACCTTGTCCAGGAGGGCATCGATGTGGCTCTCCGGATGGGAAAGTTGATGGACTCGGCGCTGACCGCGCGCCGTATCGCAAGATGCAAGCGCCTCGTGTTGGGCACGCCTGCCTACTTCGATCGCGCCGGCACGCCGTCGACGCCGAGTGAACTGAGCAAGCATCAGGCCGTCGTCTATCTCCAGGAGGGCAGCGTCTGGTCGTTTCGGCGTGACGCTTCCGAATTGGCTGTCACAGTTCAAAGCAGATTGCGGGTGACCGCCGCGGAAGGCGTAAGAGCGGCTGTGCTTGCCGATGTAGGACTCACCATCGCGTCGGAGTGGATGTTCAGCCCTGAACTGCGATCGGGCGCCGTTCGTGCGGTCCTGTTGGAATGGAGCCTTCCGGCGCTCGATCTGTGGGCTGTGTTTCCGACCGGGCGCGGCACCACCGCCAAGGTGCGGGCGTTCGTGGATTTCTTCGAACGTACCTTCAACGCATGACCGAGTAAGCCGGCCGACGTTGCGGCCATAAGCGCCGGCGGCCGATGAGACGAACGAGCATGGCTTCGATCCCGGGCAGCATTCAGCGCTTTGGGTGAATGAGTACGGTGACAGGCAACGGAGTTGCTCATCCCGAGCCTCCTGCCAAGGAGTGTCGCCATGTTCCGCATCTCGTTCCAAAAGCGCTCAATCAGCACGGCGGTCGCAGGTCTTGTCTTTGTCGGCCTGCTTTCACCGGCAAATGCGAACTACCAGCGCGATGCCGTCGCCGTCTTCCCCGATCTGCCGATTAGCGCGACTGCAGATCGTGTCTCGACAGTTGAGACCTCGCACCTGCCCTGGCTTGCTCCGGTCGGCCATCGGCAACCGCGCCGGGCCGAGGTACCCCAATCCGAGGGCGTGTCGACATGGGAGCGCCAGCAACAGCAGCTCGAACAGGAGCTGGACCGCAAGCTGATCATATGTCGCGGGTGCTGACGCAACGCGCAGGGCTCATTCCCGGCGGGAATAATGTCTAGTCCAACGACCCCGCTACCCGGTACGGCAATCTCCTTTAATTCCTAAACGTGACTTCAACGAAACGGGCGGCGCCGCCGTCCTCCACGCAAAGGCCCAAAGGAGAACCGTCATGTCGCTTCAAGCCATGCTCGACGCTTTCAAAGTCGATTTCGAGGCCGGAAAGCCGCCCTACAGTGTCCCTCGCTCCGTCATCGAAACGATGCACCGCGCCACCGCAGAACTGATCGAGTCAGCTGCCGCCCAACGCGCCAGGAAGGCCGGCGATGTCGCCCCGTCCTTCTCGCTGAAGGACCCCGAGGGGAACGTAGTCAACTCGGCCGAGCTGCTGAAGCGCGGCCCGCTGGTCCTGAGCTTCTACCGCGGCGTCTGGTGCCCGTACTGCAATATGGAGCTGCAGGCGCTCGAAGCCGCCAAGGCGGAGTTCGACAAGTATGGCGCCACGCTGGTCGCCATCTCGCCGCAAACCGCCCCGAACAGCCGCAAGTCGGTGCGCCAGAACAAGCTCAGCTTCCCGATCCTCTCGGACGTGAAGGGCAAGGTCGGCGCCGCGTTCGGACTGCGCTTCAATCTGCCCGACTACCTGGTCGAGCTCTACAAGCAGCTGAAGAACGATCTGCCGACGTTCAACGACGATCCGAGTTGGACGCTGCCAATGCCGGCCCGCTACGTCATCGGACGGGACGGCGTGATCCTCTACTCCGAAGTGAACCCCGACTACACCCGCCGGCCCGAGCCTGAAGACATGATCCCGGTGCTTCAGCGGGCGACCGCCGTCAAGGCGTGACGGCGCATGAGGCGGCCGGTGGGGCGCAAGGTCTTCGCGACCATCGGCCGCTGTCCTTTCACACGATCTGTCTTAAGAGGAAACGACGATGTCCAAGCTGTTCACGCCGACCCCAGTCGGCCCCTATCGATTGTCCCACCGCGTCGTGATGGCGCCGCTGACGCGGATGCGCTCCGACCCCGGCGATATTCCGAGCGACCTGATGGTCAAATATTACACCCAGCGCGCCTCCAACGGAGGTCTGATCGTCTCCGAAGCCACCCCGGTCTCGATCCGCGGCAACGGTTATGCCGGGGCGCCGGGCATCTACTCGGATGGCCAGATCTCCGGATGGCAGCGTGTCACCGACGCGGTCCACGCCAAGGGCGGCCGCATCTTTCAGCAGTTGTGGCATGTCGGCCGGCAGTCGCATGTCGACTTGCAGCCGAACGGCGAAGCGCCGGTCGCCCCTTCTGCCATTGCGGCCGAGGGCTACGCTTACACCAGGCGCGGCGAAGCCCCGTTCTCGATGCCGCGCGCCCTCGAACTGCATGAGATCCAGAGCATCATCGAGGAGTTCCGATCCGGCGCCGAACGCGCGCTGCGTGCGGGTTTCGACGGCGTCGAGATTCACGGCGCGAATGGCTACCTGCCCGATCAATTCCTGCAGGACGGCACCAACAAGCGCACGGACGAGTACGGGGGCTCGATCGAAAATCGCGCCCGCTTCCTGCTCGAGGTGACGCAGGCGGCCATCTCTGCTTGGGGTCCCGATCGTGTGGGCGTACGCATCTCGCCGAGCGGCACGTACGGATCAATGTCGGATAGCAATCCGCCCGCAACCTTCGGCTACCTGGCGACGCAGCTCGATCGCCTGGGCATCGCCTACCTCCACATCGTCGAGCCGCGCATCAAGGGCACCGAGGAGATTGCGCACGGCCAGGCGCCCGTCGCAGTTCAGCATCTGCGGCCGAAGTTCTCACGGACCTTGATCGCGGCAGGCGGCTTCGCACCGGATTCGGCTGAGGCCATCGTTGCCTCTGGAGATGCTGATCTCGTCGCGTTCGGCCGCCACTTCATCTCCAACCCTGATCTGCCCGAGCGGCTGCGGCGCGGCCTGCCGCTCAACCGCTACGACCGGTCGACCTTCTATGGCGGCGACGCGCGCGGCTACATCGACTACCCGGCGGCTGAGGTCGCATCGGCAGCCTGATCGGCACCCCGTCCCGGATCTTCGCTAGGCCAGCGAGCGCGCATCGCCGCCCCTCGCTGACTTGCGCTTGAGAGGAGGATCCGCTTCCGACGTCTCCGCACGCTTCGAATCGGCGGTTGCTGCAGGCCTTGCGAAGACGTCCCGGCCGGACGGCTCCTGCATCTTGCGCCACTGCGCCGGAGTAATGCCCATGTGGCCCTTGAAGGCGCGCTGGAACGCCGCTTCCGATTGATACCCGACCGCCTCCGCCACGGCGCCGGTGGAGAGGGACGATCTCTTCAGTTCGTTAGCTGCAAGCGTCATCCGGATGTCGGTCAGAAGATCGCTCGGCGATCTTCCGAGCTTCTCCTGGAACTGGCGGACGAGCGTGGCCCGCGACATGTTGCACAGTCGTGCAAGGTCCGCCAGCGACCAAGCCCGCGCAGGTTCGTTGAACAGGGCGGCCACCGCGGGCGCAAGGCGCGGATGACCGGCCAAAGCGAGGAGGCCGCGTGGCGCCTCTTCGGTCTCGCTGGCGAGCCGCAGCACAAGCGCGAACATCGCCGTCGACAGCGCGTTCAGCATCGCGCGGCCGCCGAGATGATCGTCAGCGGACTCGCTGCGCATCAGGGAGACGAGGCCGGCGAGCTGCGCGGCGGTCTCCTTCTGTCCGGCGTAAGCGCCGGCGTGCACGACCAGGCGCGGCGGCAAGTAACTGCGCAGTAGCCGGTCATGCGGGGGCGCGATGGCGAAGTGTCCGCACAACAGATCGAGCCGTTGGTCCGAACCGAGATTTTCGCTGATCGTAAAATTGAGGGACGCGCGGTTGCGGGCAAGCAGGGGCGCGGCCCCGCTGCCGTCGTGCATGACGTGCCGGGGGTTGCCGGGAAGCAGAAGGATGTCGCCGGCTTTCAGCTGCATCGGCCGGCCTTTCGCCGGATCCTCCAGGGTCGCAGAGCCAGCGAGCACGGCATGGTACGGGATTTCATTCGCCTCACCGGGTCCCTGCTCGATGCGCCATGGCGCGCCATAGGAACAGCGTAGGTCGAGCCGCCCGCGCACCGGCATCATCTCGAAAAGTCGGCTGAGCCAATCCATGGGGGCCTCCTGAAAGCGGTCAATGTGAGACGATGGAGCATATAGTCTAGCCTTATGGACATTCAAAGTATCAATGCGAGGTCATACTGTCACTCCGCGATCGTTCACCAACCCTCACAAAGGAGTGTCACCATGTCCCGTCTTTCAGTCCCGAATCTCGAATCCGACGCCGGCCCGTCGGGTCAGGTCTATGCCCAGATCAAGAAGGCGATCGGCAGCGTGCCGAACACCTTCGCGGCCATCGCCGCCTACGGTCCCGCCGCGCTCAAGGCGGTGCTTGCTGCCGATACGGTGGTCGCTGCGGGCACGCTGACCAAGCGCGATCAGGAGACCATCAAGCTCGTGATCAGCGGCGTCGCCGGCTGCGACTATTGCGTGGCCGCCCACAATCATCTCGCCAAGCTCGCGGGGATCAAGCCCGAAGTGCTCAAGCAGATCCGCAAGGGCCAGTCCACCGGCGATGCCAAGCGCGATGTGCTGGTCGGCTTCGTCCGCAAGCTCGCGCAGTCAAGCGGCACGGTCAGCGACGAGGATTTCGCCGCGATCAAGGCCGCGGGTTACAGCGATGCTCAACTGGTCGAGATCAGCCTGGCCTTCGCAACCACCGTCTTCACCAACGTCTTCAACCGCATCAACGACACCGAGATCGACTTCCCCGCGGTCGCGTGAAGCCGACCGCTCTCGCCATCAGATATTGAATGAAAGGATCGCGACCATGACCACGCTTGCCACCACCACTCAAAATCCGCTTGTCCGCGCGCTCCACAGGTCCGGCCTGCTCGCGGAGGATCTCGACTACCACATTGTTCGCGCCTCCATGGTGATCATGTTCTTCTTCTTCGGTTACCAGAAGTGGTTTGCGTACGAGTTCGAAAGACTGGTCCCCTTCATCAGCAACGGACCGCTGATCTGGTGGCTCTATCCCGTTTTCGGCCATGCCGGCGCCAGCTATTTCCTGGGCGCCTCCGAGTGGACGTTCGGGACTCTGTTGCTCGCCGGCTTCTGGGACAAGCGGCTCGGCATCCTCGGCGCCCTCGGTTCGACCGGTACCTTCATCGCGACCGTCACGATCATTCCGTTCATGCCGGAGGGCTGGGACATCGCCGCTGGAGGATTCCCTGCAATGACCGGCAACGTTCCCTTCCTGATGAAGGACGTCGTTCTGCTCGCCGCGTCGCTCTACCTTCTGAGGCAGGATGTGGTTCGCTTGACGCGGCAATGACGCACGGATCCTGCAAAAAGCGATCGCCGGCGAGTGGCTCGCCGGCGATCGCGCGTTCGCTGATGGCGATGGGTGGGGCTTGCCAGAGAACGGCAGGGCCATTTCATCGCTGCCTTGGCGCGACTCGCTAGCCAGTCGGATTGTGCATTGCAACAAAGCCGGAGCAATAGTTTTGATAGTAATTCCTTCAATCCGCGGCCCATCGTCGCGCGGCTTGATCACAAATAAAAAAGCTCGCGCTGCAACAACCATTTGAGCTGCGTCCACAGCCGCCTTGGAATAATCCAATTATTGCGGGATCGGCTTGGCAAGGTCGGCGTTCATCAGTAATAGGTCGCCGGACCGAGGCCGGAAGGCTATATTGAGGTTGCCGCGACAGAGGCGCGTTGGACGGCGTTAGCGCTGGAACTACGCGGGTTCTAGGAGGAGTCTTCCGTGCAAGAGACGGGCGTGCATAACGGTGCCTTCGGCGCCGACAAATTCGGCTTCAAAAAACTCAACGGCGTGAACTGGAATTTTGGCGCGCCGCAACTCTATGAGCATTCGCTACGCGCCGGCGAGGCCGTGCTGTCCGCCGATGGCGCGTTGTGCGCGGACACCGGCGTGTTCACCGGCCGCAGCCCCAAGGACAAATTCACCGTTCGCGACGCGTTGACCGACAAGAACATGTGGTGGGCCGGCAACCAGTCGATCACCTCAGAGCAGTTCGAAGCGCTCTACGCCGACTTTCTCAAGCATGCCGAAGGCATGACGCTGTTCGCGCAGGATCTCTATGGCGGCGCCGATCCGAGTTTTCGGATCAAGACCCGTGTCTACACCGAGCTCGCTTGGCATTCGCTGTTCATCCGCACGTTGTTGATCCGTCCCGAGACGTCGGAGCTCAAGGACTTCGTGCCCGAACTGACCGTCGTCGATCTGCCGAGCTTCAAGGCCGATCCCAAACGCCACGGCGTGCGTTCGGAGAACGTGGTCGCGATCGATTTCGCCCGCAAGATCGTCCTGATCGGCGGGTCTTATTATGCCGGCGAGATGAAAAAATCGGTTTTCACCACGCTGAATTATTATTTGCCCGAAAAGGGTGTGATGGCGATGCACTGCTCGGCCAATGTCGGGCCCGATGGCGACACCGCGGTGTTCTTCGGCCTTTCCGGCACCGGCAAGACCACGCTGTCAGCCGACCCGAACCGCACGCTGATTGGCGACGACGAGCACGGCTGGGGCCCCGAGGGTGTCTTCAATTTCGAAGGCGGCTGCTACGCCAAATGCATCAAGCTGTCGGAAGCAGCCGAGCCCGAGATTTATGCCGCCAGCAAGCGCTTCGGCGCGGTACTGGAAAACGTGGTGCTCGACGAAAACACCCGTGAACCGGATTTCGACGATGGCTCCAAAACCGAAAACACCCGCTCGGCCTATCCGCTGGAATTCATCCCCAACGCCTCGCGCACCGGCCGCGCGCCTCATCCGAAAAACCTGGTGATGCTGGCGGCGGATGCGTTCGGCGTGATGCCGCCGATCGCGAAATTGACGCCGGCGCAGGCGATGTACCACTTCCTGTCCGGCTACACCGCCAAGGTGGCGGGTACCGAGCGCGGGCTCGGCAAGGAGCCGCAGCCGGAATTCTCGACCTGCTTCGGCTCGCCATTCCTGCCGCGCGATCCATCAGTGTATGGCAATTTGCTGCGCGACCTGATCGCCAAGCACGGTGTCGATTGTTGGCTGGTCAACACCGGCTGGACTGGCGGCAAATACGGCACCGGGCGCCGCATGCCCATCAAGGTGACGCGGGCGCTCTTGACGGCCGCGCTGAACGGCTCGCTGCGCAACGCCGATTTCCGCACCGACAAATATTTCGGCTTCGCGGTACCGACCTCGCTGCCCGGCGTCGAGCCGCATATCCTCGACCCGATCAAGACGTGGGCCGACAAGGCCGAGTTCGACAAGACCGCGCGCGCGCTGGTCGGCATGTTCCAGAAGAATTTTGCCAAGTTCGAAGCGCAGGTTGACGCTGAAATCCGCGCCGCCGCGCCGGAAGTAAAGCTCGCGGCGGAATAAGACCCTCTCCGTCAGGGCCGGGCTCGTCCCGGCCATCCACGCCTTACTTTGTTGCCATCAAGAAAGACGTGGATGCCCGCGACAAGCGCGAGCATGACGATCGCATAAATCGGCCTATTAGCTCACGCCTTGAAATACGCAATCTGATGCGTGGTCGCGAGCAGGCGGCCCTTCGGCGACCAGAGCTCGCCGGTCTGGTCGCCGTAGCTCTTGTGAAAAATCCTGGCATCGGCCACGGCCAGAACGCGGCTGATATCCTCGGCCGCAAGGTCCTTTGCTATCGGCATGAAAATAGGTGGTCAGCGATACCGTGCCGAACGGCACCAGCTCGCCCCGTGCGTGAAAGACCCGGCCAAAGAACGCATCCGACATCGCCATCAGCGACAGCATGTCGATCTTCCGGGGCACGCGGTCGCCGATCCATAGTTTGGAGAAAGCATTTGCCGGCGCAGCTTGAGCGGCACCGCTGAAATCCGGATCGCCCTCGGCAAAGCGCAAATCATATTGCTTGACCCATGACGCCGCGACCTCCGGATAGGGCAGGATCTGTTCGAACGGCTTGGCTTGCGGAAATGTGGCCTGCTGGTGCGCCCAAGATGGACGGCGTTCGGCAAACACGGCGGTGGCAAAACTCGCAACCTCGGCGCCATCCTGCGACAGCTCGACCGCCCAATGCTGCGTCGACCGGTTGGCCTTGACCAGGCGAACATCGAGGTCGAAGGCGCCTTGCGCGATCGGCGCGCGAAAATTGACCGTAAGCGCCAGCGGATCGCCGGCCCGCTGCGGTTGATCGATCAGCGCCCGCAGGATAGTGGCGGCCGTCGCCCCGCCGAACGGGCCGACGAAGGCCCAGTAATCGTCGCTGGTCTGCCCGCGCCAGCGGCTGTCGCCGGCGGTGACCCGCGTGGCATCGTCGAAAAGGTGTGGGGTCTTGGTCAGCATCGTCATTGCGAGCACAAGCGAAGCAATCCAGAAGCAACGAAGCAAGTGTGGATTGCTTCGTCGCTTCGCTCCTCGCAATGACGCTCTGGCTCTTTTGCGCGCAATATCGCGGCAATTCTGCCGAAATTCAATGACGCCCGAGATAATGGATTTCCGCTCGCCGGAATTCAGCGGGTGCTGCCGCGCTGCGCGCCCGCCTCCTGCAAGGCGCGCGGCAGAGTCCCGCGCACCGGCACATTCCAGATATCCTCGGCATATTCGCGGATGGTGCGGTCAGAAGAAAACCACGGCATCCGCGCGACGTTGAGGATGGAAGCCCGCGTCCACGCCGGGATAACCTGCCAGCGCGCGTCGATGCCGCGCTGGGCTCCGAAATAAGCGTCGAAATCCGCGCTGACCATGTAATGGTCTAGATAGCGCAGCGCGTGCGCGATCGATTCAAACCGGCCGGGATCGCCGGGCGAGAATTCACCGCCACCGATTGCGTTGATCGCCCGCGCAAGCCTCGGCGATCGCCGGATCACGTCGGTCGCATCCAGTCCCTGCTTGCGTCGCACCAACACGTCCATCGCCTCCAAGCCGAAGATCGCGATGTTTTCAGCGCCGACATGATCGCGGATTTCGATATTGGCGCCGTCGAGCGTGCCGATGGTCAGCGCGCCATTCAGCGCGAGCTTCATGTTGCCGGTGCCGGAGGCTTCCATGCCCGCGGTCGAAATCTGCTCGGAGAGATCGGCGGCGGGAATGATCACCTCGGCGAGGCTGACATTGTAATCGGCGAGGAAGACCACATTCAGGCGTCCGCCGATGGCCGGATCGTTGTTGACGATTTCGGCGACGTCATTGATGAGCTTGATGATCAGCTTGGCGTAGCGGTAGCTCGCCGCCGCTTTGCCGGCGAAGATCTTCACGCGCGGCACCCAGTCGCGTTGCGGCTCGTCCTTCATCGCCTGGTACAGCGCCACGGTTTCCAGGATGTTGAGCAGCTGCCGCTTGTATTCATGGATGCGCTTGATCTGGACGTCGTACAGCGCGGTCGGATCGACTTTGACGTTGAGGCGCTCGCCGATCAGCCGCGCCAGTGCGACCTTGTTGTGATGCTTGACGCTGCGGAATTGCTGCTGGAACGCGCTGTCGCTGGCGCGGGCCTCGAGAAGTTGAAGCTTGGTGGGATCATCGAGCACGGCTTCGCCGCAGGTCTCGCGCAACAGATCGGTCAATTTCGGATTGGCCAGCATCAGCCAGCGGCGGAAGGTGATGCCGTTGGTCTTGTTGGTGATGCGTCCCGGATAAAGATGATTGAGATCGTGGAACACGGTCTCCTTCATCAGGTCGGAATGCATCGCCGAGACGCCGTTGATACGGTGTGATCCGACGAAGGCCAGTTGCCCCATCCGTACCCTGCGTCCGGACCTCTCGTCGATCAGCGACACCGAGGCCCTGAAATCGACGTCGCCGGGGCAGCGCGCCTCCGCCAGCGCCAGATGCGCGACATTGATCCGATAGATGATCTCGAGATGCCGCGGCAGCAGGCGTTCGAACAGCTCGAGCGGCCAAGTCTCGAGCGCCTCGGGCAGCAGCGTATGGTTGGTGTAGGATAGCGTGTCGACGGTGATCTTCCACGCCTCTTCCCAGCGGAAATTGTGAAGGTCGACCAGGATGCGCATCAGCTCGGCGACGGCGAGGCTGGGGTGGGTGTCGTTCAGCTGCACTGCGGCTTTTGAGGCCAGATTGCGCAACTGTCCGTCGGCGGCGAGATGGCGTTTGACCAGGTCCTGCAGCGAGGCGGAGACAAAGAAATATTCCTGGCGCAGCCGCAACTCGCGGCCGGCCGGGCTCTCGTCATTCGGATAGAGAAACTTGCAGATCGATTCGGCGCGCGCCTCCTCGGCGCTGGCGCCGAGATAGTCGCCGGTGTTGAAGACGTCGAGCTTGAGCGGGTCGGGCGAGCGCGCCGACCACAGCCGCAGCGCGTTGACGTGCTGGCCGCGCCAACCGACGATCGGGGTGTCGTAGGCGACGGC
>WNFT01004040.1_pt1 | contig 12829 bp, 10 predicted proteins | sample 5400191 | NCBI WGS metagenome assembly WNFT01 (sample SAMN13153359, study PRJNA577476) | soil metagenome | isolation source: 80 cm saprolite under Madrone tree | place: USA:California | collected 2016-06-14
GGCCAGGGCCAAGGCCAAGGCCAGGGCCAGGGCCAGGGCCAGGGTGGGCAGGGTCAGGGCCAAGGGCAGGGCCGCAATCGTGCGCCGCAGACCTTCCGCTCTCAGGCCATGGGTTCGGGCTTCATCATCGATCCGACCGGGTACATCGTCACCAACAATCACGTGGTCGAGGAAGGCAAAAAGATTTCGGTCAAGATGCCGAACGGCCGCGAATTTACGGCCAACCTCGTCGGCGCCGACAAAGATACCGACGTCGCGCTCCTGAAGATCGACGGCGTCAAGGATCTGCCGATCGTTGCCTTCGGCGACGACAGGCGGCTTCGCGTCGGCGATTGGGTGGTGGCGGTCGGCAATCCCTTCGGACTGGGCGGCACGGTTACGGCCGGCATCGTTTCGTCCATCGGACGCGATATCGGGAATGGTCCGTACACAGACTACATCCAGATCGACGCGCCTATCAACCAGGGCAATTCCGGCGGACCGACCTTCGACCTTTCAGGTCGCGTGGTGGGCGTCAACAGCGCCATCTTCTCGCCTTCCGGCGGTTCTGTCGGCATCGGCTTCGCCATTCCTGCATCGACGGTCAAGGCGATCGTCGATCAGCTGAAGGATCACGGCAAGGTCGCCCGCGGCTGGCTCGGCGTGCAGATTCAGAGCTTGACGCCCGATATGGCGGCAAGCTTGGGCGCCAGCAGCGAGAAAGGCGCCATCGTCGCCAATGTCATTGACGACAGCCCCGCAGCGAAAGCGGGCTTCAAGCAGGGTGACGTCATCCTGTCGCTGAACGGCAGCGAGGTGGATGATCAACGCGATCTCACCCGCAAGGTGGCGGGCTTGATCGCGGGCGAACGCGCCAATTTCACCATTCTGCGCGACGGCATGCGGCGCAACATCACCGCCCTCATCGACAAGCGCGACGAGGCGCAGCTCGCCAGCGCCACGCCCACCCCCAGTCAGGGCAACAATAACCGGGGCGGCAACCGGGATTCCGCTCCCACCATGACCACATTGGGCATGGAGATGACGGCGCTGACGATGGAAACGCGTGACCAATACGACATCGACGCAAGCGTGTCGGGCGTCGTGGTGACGTCGGTGGATCCGAACAGCGAAGCCGCCGACAAGGGTTTCCGCCCCGGCGACGTCATCGTCAGCGTCGGCAACAAGAACGTTCGCACACCGGCGGATATCGAGCGGGGCGTTGCGGAGGCCAAGCGCGCCAACCGCGACAGCGTCCTGTTCCTGGTCGCCGGAAGAGGAGGGCAACGCTACGTCGCCCTCAAAGTGGCAAAGGCGTAACTGAATATGGGCCGCCGCCGACGATAAAACCGGCGGCGGTCTTCGTTTGGGCGTAGCGAAGGAGGAGAAAGCGAGTCATGCGCATTCTTGTCATCGAAGACGATGTCGAAGCGCAGCGCTACCTGGTCAAAGGGCTGAAGGAAGCCGGTCACGTCGTCGATGAAGCCGGCGACGGCGACACCGGGCTGACGCTGGCCTTGTCGCGCCCCTACGATGTGGCGGTCGTCGATCGCATGCTGCCGAAGCTCGACGGCATCAAGCTGGTCGGTGCGATGCGCGATGAGCGCAACATGACCCCGGTGCTCTTTCTGAGTGCGCTATCCGATGTCGACGACCGCATCAAGGGTCTACGCGCGGGCGGCGACGATTACCTGACCAAGCCCTATGCTTTTGCGGAACTTCTCGCCCGCCTGGACGCGCTGGTCCGCCGCCGGGATCCCGGCACCGTGAAGACCAAGGTCGCGGTCGGCGATTTGGAGCTTGATCTTCTCTCACGCACGGCCAAGAGGTCGGGGTCGGCCATCGAGCTTCAGCCGCGCGAGTTTCGTCTGCTCGAATATCTGATGCGGCATGCCGGGCAGATCGTGACCCGGACCATGCTTTTGGAAAATGTCTGGGAATACCATTTTGACCCCCAGACCAATGTCATCGATGTTCACATCTCGCGTTTGCGGGCCAAAATCGACAAGGGTTTCGAGGCGCCGCTTCTGCATACCGTTCGCGGCGCGGGTTATATGATCCGTGCGCACGCCTGAAGTCTTTCGCACTCAAGCATTTCGGATCATCGCGATCTATCTGGCGATCTTCGCCATCTCGGCGCTCGCCCTCGTCGGCTTCGTCTACTGGAATACGGCGCTGGTTCTTGATCGTCAGAATGACGAGACCATCGATGCGGAAATCACCGGCCTTGTCGAGCAGTACCAGCGCCAGGGCTTGCCCGGGCTGACGGACGTCATCCTCGGCCGCTCCGTGAGAGGCGAACAGGGCCTTTACCTGCTCGCCAACAACGATCGCCGAGTGATCGCCGGCAACCTCGACACTTGGCCGCAAGTGCAGCCCGCCGACAACGGCTTGCTGGAATTTTCCTACGAGCGGCGCATCGGCGGCAAGCCGGAACTCAGACGCGCCCGGGGCAAGGTCCTCGGATTGACGCAGGGCTTTTTTCTTTTGGTGGCGCGCGATGTTCATGAGCGGCGCGAGCTCGAGGCCCTGTTCACCACAATGCTGTTCTGGGGCGCAGGCCTGATGATCGTTTTGGGACTTGCCGGCGGCGTTATTGTAAGCCGCAACTTTCTCGCACGCCTCGACGTCATCAACCGCACCAGCCGGCAGATCATGCATGGGGACCTCTCCCATCGCGTGCCGGTGAGCGGAACCGGTGACGAGTTCGACGATCTCTCCGGCCATCTCAATCGCATGCTCGACCGCATCGAGCGATTGCTGCACGGCATGCGCGAGGTGTCCGACAATGTCGCGCATGATTTGCGTTCGCCCCTGAACCGATTGCGCAACCGCTTGGAGCTCGCGGCAATGCGTCAGCCGCCCGATTCCGAGACCGCTCGCGACATCGACGCGGCGGTGCAGGAAACGGACCGCCTGATTGCCACGTTCAACGCGCTTCTTCTCATCGCCGAGGCCGAAGCAGGCAGCGTGCGCGAATCCATGGAGAATTTCGACCTCGACGAACTCATCGAGGGCGTTGGCGAGTTGTACGGACCGCTGGCCGACGAGAAACGCTTGCACTTTGCGGTGGAGATGCCGGCGGCGAGCGACGTGATCCGGGGCAATCGCAATCTGATCACGCAGGCGCTCGCCAATCTCGTCGACAACGCCATCAAGTACACGCCCGCAGGCGGCAGCGTGCTGGTCGCCCTGGAACAAGGTCCCTTGGGACCGGCGTTGGTGGTTGCTGACAACGGACCAGGGATTCCGCCTGAAGAAAGAACCAGGGTGACCGATCGCTTCGTACGGCTGGAATCGAGCCGCAATTCGCCTGGAACGGGACTGGGACTGAGTTTGGTCGCGGCGGTTGCCCGGCTTCACGACGCGGAACTGGTGCTCGAGGACAATCGACCGGGTTTGCGGGCGGTCCTTCGCTTCAAGAAATCGGAAGTGGCGCCGCGTCCCGTCAAAGCGATTTCAACGCGGGCCGAGCTGCGCGTCGAGGAAGTTCACTGACCATAACTTTTCGTTTGCACGCGCAGTTGCGATAGTCCGCCGCGCATGCCAGTCGATTTCAGCCACTTGGCCCCCTTCCACCCGCCCGTGTTCGATCGCGGCCGTGCGGAGCGCTTTGTCGCCGCATTGGCCGCTCTTGCGCCCGCGATCGCCGAAAACCCGTTTCGCGCGCTCCTTGAAGCCGTCGCTGGGAATAGTCCCTATCTTGCGCGCTCGATGCTCCAGGAGATCGCGTTTCTTTCGGAGCTGTTCAAACAAGGACCGCATGAAGCGCTTGGCGAATTGGAAAACGAAGCGCTTGCAGTCGCCGGCGATACCGATACCGCATCGGTGATGCGGCGTCTTCGCGTCGCCAAGCGCCGCGCCGCCTTGGTCATCGCGCTCTCCGATATTGGCGATCTCTTGGACCTGGAGCGCGTGACCGAAGGCCTGACGCGTTTTGCCGATGCCTGCGTCAAAGGCGCGCTGCGATTCCTGCTCGCGGAAGCAAATCGAAGGGAGAACCGTCCCGATGCCGATCCGCCGCGTCTCGAGCGCGCGACCGGCCTCGTCGTCGTCGCGATGGGCAAGCTCGGCGCCTTCGAATTGAATTATTCGAGCGACATCGATCTTGTCGTCTTTTACGACGAAGAGCGCTTTCCCTTCTCTATGAGAAACGACCAACGCAGCGCCGCGGTCGATTTGGTGAAAGGTCTTGTAAAGCTGCTCGCGGAAATGACGGTCGACGGCTACGTCTTCCGTGTGGACCTGCGGCTGCGTCCCGATGCTGGCGCCACGCAAATCGCCATCTCGACCGAGGCGGCCGAGCTCTATTACGAAAGCATGGGCCAGAACTGGGAACGGGCCGCGTGGATCAAAGCGCGGCAATGCGCGGGTGACGTCATTGCGGGCGCGCAGTTCATGAAAAATATGGAGCCTTTCATCTGGCGCAAGCATCTCGACTTCGCCGCGATCGAGGACATCCACTCCATCAAGCGCCAAATTCATGCCCATGCCGGACATTCGCAGGTCGCGGTTTCAGGTCACAACATCAAGCTCGGCCGCGGAGGCATTCGCGAGATCGAGTTCTTCGCGCAGACCCAGCAGCTCATTTTGGGCGGGCGCGACCCGTCCTTGCGGGTTTCGACGACCATTGGCGCACTCGATGCGCTTTACGCGCGCGGCCACATTTCGGAGGCCGCCAACCGCGACATGGCGGAGGCGTATCGCTTCTTGAGAAGGCTCGAACATCGGCTCCAGATGATCGAGGATCAGCAGACCCACACGCTTCCCAATACGCCCGACGGAATCGACCATGTCGCTCGGCTGATGGGCTTTGAGGACAGCGTTCAATTTGAAGAGACGCTGCGGGCGAAGCTTTCAAGCGTGCAGGGCCATTATGCGCGCCTCTTCGAACGCGAAGCTCCGCTCGATGTCAGAGCGGGCTCGCTCGTGTTCACGGGTGTCGAAGAAGACCCGGAGACGGTGGCTACGCTCACGCGCATGGGGTTCGAACGGGCCGGCACGATCTCTTCCATCGTTCGGGCTTGGCATCATGGACGCATCCGCGCCACCCGAAGCGCTCGGGCGCGGGAGCTCCTGACCAAGCTGATGCCGGCGCTGCTCGAAGCGCTTGCGGCGACCGCCGATCCGGACGCGGCGTTCCTGCACTTTGACCGTTTCCTCAGCGGTCTTCCCGCGGGCGTTCAGGCGTTCTCGTTCTTGCTTGCCAATCCTCGGCTCCTTCACCTCATTGCGGAGATTTCGGGTTCGGCGCCTCGCCTCGCGGAATATCTAGGCCGTCATGCCGGTGTGCTCGATGCGCTGATCGATCCAGCCTTTCTCGCGCGCACGCCGGAATTCGGTGAGCTGCGAGAGCGATTAGGGTCCGAGCTTTCGCGCGCCGGTTCTTACGAGGCCGCGCTCGATACCGCACGCCGGTTCGCCAAGGAGGAAAATTTCCGCATCGGCGTTCAGGTGATTCGGGGCCTCACGGACGCCGAGCATGCGGGCCCCGCCTATGCGGCGATTGCCGAGACGGTCATCGCCGGACTGCAGCGGATCGTCGAGCACGAGTTGGAGGCGTCGCACGGAAGAGTCGCCGGCGGTGCTTTTGCGGTGGTGGCGCAGGGCAAGCTCGGAGGACGCGAGATGACTGCGGCGTCCGATCTCGATCTCGTGTTCGTCTATACCCATGACGCCGATGCCGGGCCTTCCGACGGATTGAAGCCGCTGGCGCCATCGGCGTATTTTGCCCGCGCCGCACAGCGCTTCATCGCCGCGCTTACGGCGTCGACGGCTGAAGGCCGCCTTTACGAGGTCGACATGCGGCTGCGGCCTTCCGGCAACCAAGGGCCGGTTGCGGTCAAGCTCGACAGCTTTATCGAATACCATCGGGAACGAGCCTGGACCTGGGAGCGCATGGCATTGACGCGGGCTCGCGTGATCTCAGGGCCGAGGAGATTACGGAGAGCGGCCGAAGCTGCCATCAGGGAGGCCCTGACGCGCCCTCAAGAAACGGTGACGACCCTTTCCGACGCTCGTGCCATGCGCGAGAGACTCGCCGGGCAATTTCCCGACCGCGGCATCTGGGACGTCAAGCTCGCGCCTGGCGGCCTCGTCGACATCGAATTCCTCGCCCAGACGCTTCAGCTTTGCTGCGCCTCTTCCAATCCGAGCGTTCTCGATCAGAACACGATTGCTGCGCTGGAACGGCTTTGCCTCGCCGGTGCGATTCCTCCCGCCAATGCAGCGGTACTGATCGACGCCGCCAAGCTCGAGCACGCCTTGACCCAAGTGCTGCGGATAGCCGTCGAAGGAGATTTCAAACCAGAAGCGGCAACGAAGGGATTAAAGTCTCTCTTGATGCGCGCGGGCGACGCTCCCGATTTCACTGCCCTGGAAGCGCAGCTGGCAGAAACTGAGATGCGCGCGAGGGCGGTCTTCGATCGCCTCATTCCCGCACTTTAAGAGCGAGGTTAGCGGTAGCCTCGGCAATTGCCGGGCACGCGGCTCAAGTCGATTTTCTCGAAAGCGGCGCAGATCGCATGCGCCGAGTTGATACCGGCAAATATTCGCGCCTGACCGGGCAAGACTTCCCGCGGCGGCTCGCCTCTTGCCAAAGCCCTTTCGAGAGCGGGAATCGCCCGGCGCGCCGATGGACCCAGGAAGCCCAGCGACGCAGCCACGTAAAACCGCACCCAATCGTCGCTATCGTTGAGCAACGCCGCCATGTCGTCGATGACCGGCGGATCGATGTTCGAGATTTCCACGGGCCCGCGGCTCGCGATGTATTCCGCTAGATGGGCAGCCGATTCGATTCGGGCATCGGTATCGGGTGCGGCTTCGATCATCGCGACCCGGTTGGCGATTTCGCTGTCGATTGTCGGTTGCGCTCCTCCTTTGGCCGCCATCGCGGCAAAGGCGATCGGAGCGAGAAACACGAAAAGCAAAAACCGCCGCACCGTCCGGGAACTCCTACGGAACGGCGAATATAATGTGAGGCTGCGGCAGAGGGAAACAGCGTCGCCATTAATCCGGCGGCAGCAGAACCAGCGCCTCGGGCGACCACGAGACATGCAGGTTTTCGCCGGGTGCGAACGGCACGCCGCCCTCGGGCGTCGCGTTCTGCGCCGCTACCGCCACGGGCACCCGCGTGCCTTCGACAGCCAGTTGGAACTGCTGGCGGTCGCCGAGATAGGCAGCGGCGGTAAGCCGTCCCCGGGCTGAGGGACCGCTGGGTGGGTCACGTGACAGCGACAGTTTCTCGGGGCGAATGGCGACCAGTACCGCTTTGCCGGGATCGCAGGATGTGCGAGCGCCCGAGCGCAACGGGACCTCCAGCCACCCCAAAGCCGCCGTGTCGATGCGCAACACGCCGCCGGCGATCGCGGCGACACGGCCGTCGAAAAAATTCATCGTGCCGATGAAGGCGGCGACGGCGCGCGAATTCGGCTCTTCGTACAGAGTCTTCGGATCGGCTATTTGGAGGATTCGGCCTTTTTCCATGACCGCAATGCGGTCGGACATGGAAAGAGCTTCTTCCTGGTCGTGCGTGACGAAGACGAAACTGATGCCGACTTCGCGTTGGAGTTCCCGGAGCTCGATTTGCATCGTTTCGCGCAAGCGCTTGTCGAGGGCGCCCAAGGGCTCGTCCAAGAGCAGCACTTTGGGCCGCTTGACGAGAGCACGGGCGAGCGCGACGCGCTGGCGCTCGCCTCCCGACAATTGGTGCGCGCGGCGCTCGCCATGGTGCTCGAGCTTGATCATGGCGAGCGCCTCGGCGACGCGCGCGTCGCGTTCGGCCGGAGCAACCCCCTCGCTTCTCAGCCCGTAGGCGATGTTGTCGCGCACGTTCGAGTGCGGAAAGATCGCATAGGACTGGAATACCATGTTGGTCGGACGTTTGTTCGGCGGCAATTCCGTCACGTCCTCCCCGTCGAGAAGGATCGAGCCATCATCCGGGAGGGTGAAGCCGCCGATCATGCGTAGGAGCGTGGTCTTGCCGCAGCCCGAGGGACCCAAAAGCGAAAAGAATTCGCCGCGCCCGATCGACAGGCTCACTTCGTCGACGGCGAGCGTGGCGCCGTAGCGCTTCGACACTCCCTCGATCCGGATGAAATCGCCGCCTTCCATTTAAGCCTCAGGCACCAACGCCGGATGCGCTGGATGCGCCTGACGCGCCGAGGCGGCGCACCCATTCGGCGAGCAGGACGAGCGCAGCGGAGACCATCAGAATTGTCGCGCCGAGCGCCAGCACGCCGGGCAATTTGTACGGGAAACGCAACTCGCCGAAGATATAGACGGGAAGCGTCGTATCCGTGCCGCAGAGAAAGAAGGCGATCATGAAATCGTCGAAAGATACGATGAAGGTCAACAGTAGGCTCGAGACGATGCCGGGCAGAACGAGGGGAAACGTCACGCGCCAGAACGTCATCCAACTGTCTTCGCCGAGATCGCGCGAGGCTTCCTCGAGGCTCAGATCGAAGCCTTCGAAACGCGCCATCAGGACGGCGATCGCGAATGGCAGGCAGATCAGCACATGGCCGATGATGACGCTGGTCAGTGACAGCGGAATGCTCAAGCCGGTCATCAACATCAGGAGCGCAATGCCGAGCACGATCTCGGGGATGAACAGAGGCAGGCTGGCGAAGCTTACGAGCAACGAGCGGCCGGGTAACGCGCCGTGAGAGAGCGCCTTGGCCGCCAGCAGCCCCAAAACGGTGGAAGCAAGGGAGGCCACGACGCCGACCTTCAGCGTGTTCAGGAGCGCCGTACGCATCGCCTGATCGGCGGCCATGTCGGCATACCATTTGGTGGTGAAGCCCGAGAGCGGAAAAGCGATGAACAGCGAATCGTTGAACGAGAACAAAGGCAGGAGCGCGACCGGCACGTAAAGGAAGGCCAGATACAGCACGGCGTAGACGAAAAGTCCGTAGCCGCGGCGGCGGCGCGAAACGCTGCGAGCGGTCATTTGATCCTCGCCGTGGCGTATTTCAGGGCCTGAATGACGAGAACCGCGATGGCGGCGACGGCGATCATGCTGGCAATGGCGAGCGCCGCCCCCAGGGGCCAGTTGTTCACGCGCCCGAACTGAACCTGGATGATGTTGGCGATCATGACGCCGTCCGAGCCGCCGACGAGCGCCGGCGTGACGTAATCCCCTGTGGTCGGGATGAAGATGAGAACCGCGGCGCCGATGATTCCCGGAAGCGACAGCGGGAAGGTAACCCTTAGGAAGCGCTTGAGCGGGCCGTCGCCGAGATCGGCGGCAGCCTCCAAGAGCGAACGGTCGATCTTTTCGAGCGAGACGTAGATGGGAAGAATCGCAAAGGCGGCGTAGGCGTGAGCAAGCGTGACCACCACGGCCGTTGGATTGTAGAGAAGGAATTCGAGCGGCTTCGAAATCAGGCCGAGGCTGAGCAATCCGGAATTGATCACCCCGTTGAAGCCGAGGATCACCTTCCAGGCAAAGACCCGCAGCAGATAGCTGGTCCAGAACGGAATGTTAAGCAGAACGAGCCACATGAACTTGCCCCGCGTCACCTTGAAGGCGACGAAATAGGCCATCGGATAGGCGAGCGCGACCGTCACCAGTGTCACCACCGAAGAGATGGCAACGGAGCGCAGGAAAAGGCTGCGATAGAACTCGCGGGAAAGAACCGCCTCGTATTGGGCGAGCGTAGGGCTCGTGTCGAGTTGGAGCCCATTCTGAGTCCACACGCTGTAAAGGACGAGGAGTGCCACTGGCGCCATCAGCGCGAAAACGAGCACTGCGATCGAGGGTGACATCAGCGCGTAATTGCGCGCCGCCTCCGAGCGGCGAAAGAAGCGGCGGACCAGCCGCGACGGCGTCCGCTCAGAGCCTTCTAGAACCGCGTTGGACAATTCACGGTGCCTCCCCCCGAGCCCATTGTCATGAATCACTTCGCGGCGCAACGAGCTTGCTGGCTCCCGTCAGCGTGCCCTCTTGGTCTTAGGAATGAGGCGATGGATCCATTCCGGGAAGGCAAACGCCGCGGCATGAATCGCCGGATTGTAATAATCGGTTTTGAGCTTCGCCTTGGCGAAACGCCGTGCCGCCCGCTTAATTCCGGCGGCCGTGCCCAACGGCTTCTCGCCGGCCCAGGAGAGCGCCATGAAACCGCCGACATAGCTCGGCACCACCGTCAGATAGAGGCCGCAGCGCGGGAAATAGCGTTTGAGCTCGTTGAGCGCGTCGGTGATCTCCCAGGGTTGATAGAACGGAACCCCGGTCTGGAATGTTGCAAAGCCGCCCGGGCGAAGGGCGCCACGAACACGCTGGTAGAAATTGTCGCCGAATAGAGCCTTGCCCGGACCGACCGGATCGGGCCGGTCGGCGACGATGAGATCGAAGCGGCGCTTGGCTTCGGCCCGGCCGAGATACTCGAACGCGTCGGCCACCTCGATCGTTAGGCGCTTGTCTTTGAAGGCCTTGGCGTTGATCAGGCCGAAATGCTCGCGGCAGAGCTCGACCACCCGGCCGTCGATGTCGACCAGCACGACCTCTTTCACGCCTTTGTGCTTGAGCGCCTCGTCGGCGATGGAGAGGTCGCCGCCGCCCACGATCATCACCTGCTCCGCCTTGCCGTGCTCCAGCAGAGGCAGATGCGTGAGCATCTCCGCGTAGGCTGATTCGTCGCGCGTGGTGATCTGGACGATGTCGTCGAGCACCATGACGCGGCCGTTGGCGACCGTGTCGAAGATTTTAATTTTCTGATAACGACTCACTTCGTCGGCCACCGTCTGGGTGAGCTCCATGCTCTGGGCGTAACCCTTGTGGAGCCGCTCGATGAACATTTCAGCTTTGTCGTTCGCCACTTTTTCGCCTCGCTCGTCGCCGTCTCGCGCGGCTAATAGGACGCGCTCGCGACGCTGTCCACTGTCACAATCGGTGTCGCGTGAAAGGAATTGGAAATGATTCGCGACTAAGAATTTTTGCCGCTGGGGAAAAAAATTCTTGCGCTGGAGAACAACAGCCCTATATTTCCCCTGGCTCCGTTGACGGAGCGAAGCGGCGTGCCGCGGAAGTGATCTTCCGTCCGCCGCTTTCTTCTTGGGTTGGCGCGCGACCTTTGCGCGCTTTGGTGTCAACACCTTTGGAAGGGTAGGTGCCAGGATGGCTCGACTCGAACACGGTGTGACGGCGATCAAAGGAGCAAGGGCGTTGAACGTCCGCGTTCCGGCGAGGACCGTCCCGGTTCCTATTCCCGAAGGGGATGCGGATAGCAAAGACCACTTCGTGACTCGTAACGGCGTGACCTTTGCAGGCAGTCACCTGATCATCGATCTTTGGGAGGCGGAAGGCCTCGAAGACAAGGATCGCATTGAGCAGGCAATGATCGATGCAGTGGAAGCGGCAGGAGCAACCCTCCTCCACATCCACCTGCATACCTTTACGCCGAGCGGGGGCGTCTCGGGCGTAGCTGTGTTGGCCGAAAGCCATATCAGCGTGCATACATGGCCCGAACGCGGTTATGCCGCCTTTGACATTTTCATGTGCGGCAACACCGATCCTCGTAAGGCGTTCTTGGTGTTGAAGCAGGCATTTGCACCAAAGCGCGTTGTGCTCGGTGAGCACAAGCGCGGCGTACTCTAAGTCCTGCGTGAATTGCTCGGGGCTCGCGCCCCGGGCGCTTTGACCTGGAAGCGGGAGCGATCGAAACGGTCGTTCCCGCTTTTGTTTTCGAGAGGAAGCGATCAGCGCCCGGCGCGGATCTCCGTCCAGGCGTTGACGATCGCTTCCTTGTTTTTCAGCCGCTGCTGGAAAATCCCGCTCTTCAAGGAGGCATCGACGTCGCGGCTGATGCCGAGGCGGTCGAACTCTTCGTCGGGCTCCCGTCCCAAGGCTTCGACGTTCGCCGGCCCGTCGCCGATATGATCGATGATGTAGTGCGCCGCGCCGTCCGATAGGGAGCTGTCGATCAGGGCGAGCGCCTTGTCGTAGTTCTTGGCGTCCTTGCTGACGACCAGGCCGCAGACATAGGTGAAGATGCCGCCCGGCGGCTCCATGTAGGCGACGTCGAGGCCCTGGGCGTTCAGCCGCGAGAAGATCACACGCCAGCTCATGGCAGCCACCAGCTCGCCCGAGGCGAGGCCCTGGGCCAGCGACGTCGCGTCGCTGGAAATGAACCGCGCCTGGCTTACCAGCTCCTTGAGCTTCACCTGCACCTTCTGCCAGTCCGCGTCGCTCATGTTGTAGGCGTCAACGCCGACCATGTGGGCGATGAAGGGGACCGTGTCGTCGACGCCTTCGAGCACCGCGACGCGGCCCTTGTACTTGGGGTCGAACAGGATGTCCCAGGTCTCTCGGCCGACATATTCGGGCGCGAGATCGGTGCGAAAGGTCACCGAGGTGTTGCCCCAATAATGCGGCACGAACCAAACCTTGCCCGGTCCCGCCGAGATGCCGGGAAGCTCTCGCAGCACCGGCGAGACCCTGTTCCAGTTTTTCAGCTTGGTGACGTCGATGGGCTGTAGCAGGCCGGCTTCCTGCCAACGCGGAAATTCGTAATAGCAAGGCCCCATGACGTCGGGCTTGTAGCCGGCACGCAGCTTTGCGAAGGCTTCGTCTTCGTCGGCATAGATCGCAGTCTGCGGCGTCGCGCCGTAACGGCTGCGGTAGTCGGCAAGGAACGGCTGGTCCACATAGTCTTCCCACTGGAACAGAACCGGCGTGTCGGCGGCGAGCTTCGGCCCGGAATTCATCAGCCGGTAAGCGCCGAAGAAGGCAACGGCAACGGCGAGCGCTGCCAATGCACCGACGAGAAGCCGAGATTTTCGCATTCCTCCCCCTTAAACCCGCCAACGGCCGCGGCATTCACCCACGAACGCGCCGAGGCTTCAATAGGAT
>WNFT01004043.1_pt1 | contig 12825 bp, 10 predicted proteins | sample 5400191 | NCBI WGS metagenome assembly WNFT01 (sample SAMN13153359, study PRJNA577476) | soil metagenome | isolation source: 80 cm saprolite under Madrone tree | place: USA:California | collected 2016-06-14
GGCGATTGCGGTTTGGGGTCTTCGAAGCCGATCTTCGAACCGGCGAGCTGACGAAGCAAGGCAAACGCCTCAGCTTGCAGGGGCAACCCTTCCGTCTGCTCGCTTTGCTGCTGGAAAAACCGGGAGAACTTGTAACCCGCGAGGAGCTGCAGGGTAAACTATGGCCGCAGACGACTGTGGACTTCGATCACGGCCTCAACAAAGCAATCAGCAAGATTCGGGAAGCGTTAGGTGACTCCGCCGAGAGTCCTCGCTTCATCGAAACCGTTACCAGCCGTGGCTACCGGTTTCTTGCCGATGTCGCGGCGATCCGCGACGAGCAACCGGAGACCGTGGCCGGCAATCTTGTCGTGCAAGCCGACCATGGCCCTCTCCGCATCATCGATGCCGGTACATCAACAAGACGGTTGCCCCGTGCCCTTGCTTGGAGGCCTTTCGGCATCGCCATCGCCCTGGTGCTGATAATCTCCCTGTCGTGGATCTTTTACCCGTGGAGGCAATCCTCACCCGCGATTCGTTCCCTGGCCGTGCTGCCTCTGGAAAACCTCTCCGGTAATTCGCAGGATTACTTCGCCGACGGCATGACCGACGAATTGATCACCCACCTGGGGCAGATCAGTGCATTACGCGTGATCTCCCGCACGTCGGTGATGACCTACAAGGGCGTTCGCAAGCCCCTGGCTGAAATCGCCCGTGAGCTGAACGTGGAAACCGTGGTGGAAGGCAGCGTGCTGCGTTCTGGCGAACGCGTTCGGGTCACCGCTCAGCTGATAGAGGTGCCCGCTGACAGGCAGATGTGGGCCCAGAGCTATGAAGGCGATATCCGCGACACGCTCGCGCTGCAAAGCAAGGTGGCCCGCTCCATCGCGGAGCAGATCCGGGGCACCTTAAAGCCACAGGAACAGGCGGCGCTGGAGAAGTCGAAGGCGGTGAACCCGGAGGCTTATGAGGCCTACCTCAAAGGACGGTACTTCTGGAACAAGCGAACCGGCGATGGCCTGACGAGAGCCATCGAATATTTCAATCAGGCGATCGAGAAGGAGCCAATCTACGCCGAAGCATATTCCGGCTTGGCCGACTCCTACGCACTATCGGGCGATTGGGAATATGGCGTCCTTTCTCCCCAGGATGCGTTCCTCAAAGCCAGGGCAGCGGCGACCAAGGCGCTGGCATTGGACGAGAGCCTCGGAGAGGCCCACACCTCTCTGGCTTTCGCCTTGGACCTGTATGGCTGGGACTGGGAGGCCGCCGAGACGGAATACAAGCGGGCCATCAACCTCAATCCCGGCTATGCGACGGCTCATCACTGGTATGCATGGCATCTGATGGTGATGGGGCGCAATAGCGAGGGTATCTCCGAGCTGAGAAAAGCGCAAAGCCTTGATCCTCTTTCCCTGATCATCAGCGCCGACTTGGCCGACGCATTGTGCATCGCCCACCTCTATGACGAAGCCGTGCAGCAAGGCAGCAAAACACTGGAGATGGAACCGAACTTTGCCGTCGCTCATTATGAGATTGGCCAGGCGCTCGCGCAAAAGCACATGCACGATGAAGCAATCGCCGCGTTTCAGCGAGCGATCGCGCTTTCCGGACACAGTGGGGCATTCGACTCCAATCTTGCCTATGTTTACGCCGTCTCCGGACGGAAAGACGAAGCAATCAAAATAGTCAAGGACCTGGAGGCGCGGCATGATCAAAACCCCGCTGCCGACGCCAATGTCGCCCTGATCTACGTGGGGCTCGGCGATCATGATCAGGCGATGATCTGGCTGAACAATGCCTATGAAACGCAATTCAACCCGTCCATCCTGCTGCGCCCGGCCTTCGATCCTCTGAGGTCCGACGCCCGTTTCAAGGATCTCCGGCGTCGCATCGGCCTTCCGCTATGAGAGCTGGGCACACCTCGAAATCGGCTGGCATGACTTCCGATGCGAATGTCACATGGCATCGAACACGCGCACGCCCAGCTCCTTGGGCATCGGTGCGAGCCACGGCGAGGCATGCAAGGCGGCACGCGCGTCTGAGATCCCCTGCTGCCACCGCTTTTCCTTCGAAGCGCGGCTGAACTCATGGTCTTTTGACGCGGCCTGGGGTTCGCTTGGGCGGAAGACAAGCTGCAGGTTATCAATCTCGGTGACGCATCCGTGCTCGTAGAGCCGCTTGGCCTGTTCCGTGTTCGCAAGGTCCGGCGGCAACAGTTTGTACAGCTCGTTGATGGCATGCCGCACCTCGTGCCTGTCGCGAAACGCGTCCGAGCAGATCTGCGTCCGGCTCATCAATAGTGGGTGACGCGATGTAGCGGACCTCCGTTTTGAACCCTCAACGGACAACCTCCAAATCCCCACTGTCTTCGCTGCCGCTCGAAGGCGGGCCTCGGTCGAGGATGAGAGCATGCTCAACCTTGTATTGTTTTCATACATGCTCGAAACGACGCGAACTCGCCTTCTAGGGCCGCTTCAGAGCGTGGTGAAGTTCGTCAAGGATTACGGGCGCACATCGCAATTCGACCAATGAATAGCCAATGAAACTCCAGAACCAAATGACAACAAGCGCTTTCGGTTGGGTCGGGAAATGCCGATTTTTTGCAGGTTTCTTGGTGTACTCGGCGCGCTCATAACCGCTTGGTTGGAGGTTCGAGTCCTCCCGGGCCCACTCATAATAAAATCAATAACTTAGATGATGTCTCAGGGTGTCCATTTGGTGGCCCCTCTCTAACCGGCCCACAGTCGGGGCTACATTCGCCATCGCGGTACTCACGCCACGGCTAGCGGCTTGCCGAGGTGGAAGCATGGAGGCCGACCCGGCCACGTCGGGTACGATCGCAACCGCCTAATCCAGGCCGCTTGTGTAGTGGCTGAAGTGTTTACACAGCCCCGACCTGCCCAACATTTGACCGCTGGTGCGCCCCACAGGGTAAGCCGGGAGCTACTGTAGCCCCCCACGGCGCACAGCGTGACCGCATCAGGAGGGGTAGCCATGAAAAAGGAATTGCGGCAAGGTGCATCTCATACTTGAGCCACGGTCTCAAGCCGTGGTCAGTTGTTCGAGGATAGCCCATTACACTCCCTGATCGCGTTCCAATCGGAACAAATATGACAACAAGCAGAACTTGCGGACAGTGTTCGCTATGCTGCAAGCTGCTCCCCATCGCCGTATTGGATAAACAAGCGAACCTATGGTGTCAGCACTGTAAGCCGGGGAATGGATGTTCTATCTATAACAGACGTCCTCAGGTATGTAGGGACTACCATTGTGGCTGGCTGTTGGGCGTATTAAACGACAACTGGTATCCTACTAACTGTCATATGATAATGACGCTTCCCTATGAAAGCCACCCCGCATGCATGGTAGCAGTTGACCCGGATCATTCGAATATATGGGAGCAGGAACCTTACCTTGATGACCTAAAAAGGATGGCAGCACAATTTGGATTTGTGCAAGTGGTGCTGGCTACGGCTGAAGGGCCTATGATTGGGCTGATATCGCCATTTAGGGTCATCAAGCTGCCCTTAGATGGATTCTTTGACGGTACTTCTTTCTAAGCCAAGCATCAGGCCAGTTGCTTTGGCTAAATAAACCGGACAGAAACACTTCTCAATCTTATCGCTGGTAAACTGTGGCTGCTTTCGTCCACCTATGACTGTTGGATAATCCCTAATACACCGCCGGGACGTACAGCTCTTCGGGAATGGGCGCGCGCAGATAGTGCGGCGTGTGCGCGCGCTCGGGCAGCACGATGGTGTCGTGGTCGACGTCTTGATAGGGGATCTGGCGCAGCAGATGGTGGATACAGTTCAGCCGCGCCTTCTTCTTGTTGATGCCTTCGACGATCCACCAGCGCGCTTCCGGGATATGGGTGCGTTCCAGCATCTCCTCCTTGGCCTTGGTGTATTCCTCCCAGCGTCGCCGTGACTCCAGATCCATGGGGCTGAGCTTCCACTGCTTGAGCGGATCGTGAATGCGCATCAGGAAGCGCAAGTTCTGCTCCTCGTCGGTGATCGAGAACCAGTATTTGATGAGGATGATACCGGACCGCACCAGCATTCGTTCGAATTCCGGCACGGTGCGAAAGAACTCCTCGGTGTCCGCTCGCGTGCAGAAACCCATTACGCGCTCGACGCCGGCGCGGTTGTACCAGCTGCGGTCGAACAGCACGATCTCTCCGGCCGCCGGCAGGTGCGCCACATAGCGCTGGAAATACCACTGGGTGCGTTCCCGTTCGGTCGGCGCCGGCAAGGCCACCGTGCGGCAGATGCGCGGATTGAGCCGCTGGGTCACGCGCTTGATCACGCCTCCCTTGCCGGCGGCATCGCGACCTTCGAAAAGGACCACAACCTTAAGTTTCTGGCGCACCACCCAGTCCTGCAACTTCACGAGCTCGCGCTGCAGCCGCAACAACTCCTTGAAATACAGGCTGCGATCGATGGTCTCCTGCTGCGGGCCGTCGGTCGCTTGGTCCAGCAGGCGCGCCAGCCGGTCATCGTCGATTTCCAGTTCAAGCTCTTCGTCAACGCTGTCGACCAATTCGTCGTGGATGCGATCCTGAAGGCTGTGGTGGGTTTTCTCGGCACTCATCCGCGTGCACTCCGTGCGTCCGCGGCCGGATCGGGAGGTAACCGGCGCGGCCGGGCCTGGATTGGGGCGACGCATGGTGGGGCGCGCCCATGACACAGATGCGACATGGCCCCTTGGACGGCCGCCTCTCCAGCTGCACCGGAGAGATCGGACCATCATTGGGCGGAGCGGCGGTGGCGCAAACCAATCGGCGCGGCAGTTCTGTCATGAGCGTGTCACGAGGGGTCGATCATTCTCAGGTTCCATGCGGGCAGCGAGTGCGATCGATACCGCATCGGCGGGCCTCAACCCCTGCAACTTACGGAAGGCCATCCGTCACCTGGCGAGGACGCCCCATGGACGTCGATCTTAAAACCGATCTTCCGCAACGCTCTGCAAGCGCGGCCGTCGATATCGATTTATCGGACCCGTCGGCTGCCGGAGGATACGGCGTCGTTCCCGGGCTGGTCTGGGCCTTTCGCATCCACGAGGACGGGACAGCGGACGCTCTTCCCGTCGACAAACCCATCGAAAATCGCCACGACGGCTGGCTCTGGCTGCATCTCAATCTCGCAGACATGCGCGCTCGCCAGTGGCTGCGCACCATTGAACTTCCCGCTGCCGCCGTCGCGTTGTTGACCTCGCATGACAATCATCAGCAACTGCATGCGGCTGACGCCAGCATCTATGGCGTGTTTTGCGATCTGACCCGAAATCTCGGCGAGACCGGCAATGAGTTCGCCCATTTGCACTTCGTGATGACCGAGCGTGTTCTCGTCAGCGGACGCTATCGGGCGCTGGCTGCGGTCGAAAGCGTTCGGAAAATCATCGAGCAGGGCCAATGCCGCCTGCCGACGGCGGCCGCCCTCCTGGAGTTGATTGTCGAGCACGTCGCGGACGCGGTCGATCGCCTCGCCGACAATCTTGCGATCGAACTTGACAAGATCGAGGACGGCCTGGCCGGGGGGGCGCAAAAGGATGACCGGCAGGAGTTGAGGCATCTGCGCCGCACCTGTGTGACGCTGCATCGGCAATTGGCAGGCCTGCGGACCTTGTTCCACCGGCTGGAAAACGAAGGAACGGCCGGCCTGAAGCCCATGCTGAGACTTGCGGCCGGCAAGCTCTCGCAGCGGCTCGACGCCCTCGATCACGATATCGTCGAGTTTCGCGATCGTGCGCGCCTGCTGCAGGAAGAGATCAGCGCCGCGACCGCCGCGCAGTCCAATCGCGCGCTGAATATCCTGACCATCATCACCACCGTCATTCTTCCGCCGACTCTTGTTACCGGTGTCTTCGGCATGAATACGAAGGGCCTGCCCTTCACCGAAAATCCGGACGGATTTTTATGGGCGCTGGCGCTCATGCTCGCATCGGCGATTGCGGTTTACGTCCTCATGAAGCGGATCGGCGCCCTCAAGTTTTGAGTGACGCGACGAGATTGCGGCACGTAATGTCGATGCGCAAGGCGTTGATCGGGCTCGGTGTGATTCTCACTCTTGCCGGGCGTTCGCCGGCTCTCGCGGGGGCGAAGGACGAGTCGATGGCGGACTGGTTTCCGCTGATTTCTCCGGAATTCAATGCGTGGCGCAACGCGCTTGCGGACAAAGGATTCGCGCTCGGGATGACCTATATCGGGGATATGATCGGAAATGTTTCAGGCGGCTTCAAACGCGGGGTTATTTATCAAGGCCGCCTTGATCTCGGTATCGACGCCGATTTCGACAAGCTTGTCGGCTGGCAGGGCGCCAAGATGCACGCCAACCTTTTCCAGATTTATGGCCATGGTCTGACGCGCAGCAGCATCGGCAACATTGCGCCGATCAGCGAAATCGAAGCGCTCCCTGATACGCGTCTCTACGAAGCCTATATCGAGCAGAGCTTCGGCAACTGGCTGTCGTTCAAAGTGGGACAGCAAGCTGCCGATACTGAATTCTTCGACAGCAAAACGGACGATTTATTCATCAACGGTACATTCGGTTGGCCTGCCATCAAGGCGTCAAATCTGCCGGCGGGCGGACCCTCGCCGCCGATCGCGGCCGTCGGGGCCCGCGCCAAAGCAAAAGTAACTGAGGAGGTGACGGCGTTTGCCGCGATATTTAATGGCAACGCGGCGGGACCGGGCAACGGCGAGCCGCAGCTTCGGGACAATCACGGGCTGGCATTTCGCGTCACCGACGCCCCGTGGCTGATTGGCCAAGTCCAATTCGATTTCACTCTCGACCTCGGCACAGGCAAACTGCCGGGCAATTTCACCCCTGGCGGCTGGTATCATACCGGACAATTCGATGACCAGCGGTTTACCGCCTCGGGGGTATCGCTCGCCGATCCGCTGGGTTCCGGAGTCCCGGGCAAGTTGCGCGGAAACTATGGCATATTTGGCGTACTGGAGCAGACCCTATATCGGCCGGCTGGTGCCGGCGAGAGTCGCGAGACGACCGCAACCGAGCCCGGCGTGACCGCGTTTGCACGTGCCGCATACAGTCCGCCGGACCGCAATCTCATTGATTTGTACGCGGACGCCGGCATCGGATTCAACGGCATGATTCCCGGCCGTCCGCTCGACCGCTTTGGCGCCGCCATGGCGTATATGCATGTTTCCAGCGGCGCACAGCGGCTCGACCGCGATACCCAGCTGTTCACCGGTGCACTCTCGCCGATCCGCAGCAATGAAACCCTGGTGGAAGTCATCTACGAGGCCCACATCAAGCCAGGTTGGCTGGTGGCACCCTATTTCCAATATGTGTTTCGCCCCTCCGGCGGCGTACCCAACCCCATTGATCCGACCGGCATTTCGCGGATCGGCGATGCCGCCGTGTTCGGATTGACGACAACCTTTAAGTACTAGAGCATGATCCCAAAAAGTGGGAACCGGTTTTCGGAAAAGATCATGCTCCAACAATAAGCTCGAGCGGGATGACGATTCGAAGAAAAGTCATCCCGCTCTAGCGGGCCACGTTGCTCCACTCAAGACCATCACCACAGCCTTCCATTTTCACCTGCCAGGAAGCTCCACTGGATCAATCAAAGCGAGATATTCTGGAAGCGGTGTGAGCCAGCTCACACTATGATCTCCCGGCCATGGGGCATTTATGCCCCGTGGTCCACTTCGACCGGGAGGGAGCGATGCAAAAGGTTTGGTTTGGACTGGCGTTCGCAGCCGCCGCCATAATTGCTAATCCGGCGCCGGCGCAGGACTACCGCAGGAACTTCGTCGAGTGCGCGAAGGAGCTCGGACTGGATCCCGATGCCGGCTACACTCATAAGTTGCAAGACGGCACGACGCTACGGAGATGGTATTTCCGCAGCGAAGCTCAATCGGCGGTGTTCAACGATTGCGTCGCCCGGAAAGCGAGTCTCGCACCTAGGCCCGCCGCCAAGGGGCGAGCGTCCCGCTGAATGACTTGAGTTGGCGCCGGACACGTTCGTGCTGAGCTGCGGGCAGAAGTGAACTGGACAAATCGCTCTGCCTTTGTAATCTCGATCAATGCACAGACGAGAGTTCAGCACGCGCGAGATCCTGGCGGGCCGGGCGCCGCAGGACGTTCCGGTCACGGTCAAAGGCTGGGTGCGCACCCGCCGCGACTCCAAGGCCGGCATTTCGTTCGTGCATCTCGCCGACGGCTCGTCGTTTCATCCGGTGCAGGTGGTGGCGCCGAGCACGCTGCCCAATTACGCCGACGAGGTCCTCAAGCTCACCGCCGGCTGCGCCGTGGCGGCGACCGGGACGATCGTGCCGTCGCCCGCGAAAGGCCAGCCGTTCGAGATGCAGGCGAGCGCGGTCGAAGTGATCGGCTGGGTGGACGACCCGGATACGTATCCGATCCAGCCGAAGCCGCACACGCTGGAGTTCCTGCGCGAGGTGGCGCATTTGCGCCCGCGGACCAATGTGATCGGAGCGGCGACGCGGGTGCGGCATACACTGGCGCAGGCGATCCATCGGTTTTTCGACCACAACGGCTTTTTCTGGGTCAATACGCCGATCATCACCGCGTCCGACGCCGAGGGGGCGGGGGCGCTGTTTCGGGTATCGACGCTCGACCTCGCCAACCTGCCGCGCAACTCCCAGGGCGGAGTGGATTTCGCGCAGGATTTCTTCGGCCGCGAGGCGTTCCTGACGGTGTCGGGCCAGCTCAACGTCGAGGCATATTGCCTGGCGCTCACCAAGGTCTACACCTTCGGGCCGACGTTCCGGGCGGAGAACTCGAACACCAGCCGCCACCTCGCCGAGTTCTGGATGATCGAGCCGGAAATCGCGTTCGCCGATCTCTCGGACGATGCGACGCTGGCCGAAGGGCTCCTCAAGTTCGCCTTCGAGACGTTGCTCAAGGAGAGGCCGGACGATCTCGCCTTCTTTGACGAGCGGATCGAGAAGGGGCTGGTGGCGAAGCTTGAGGGCATCGTCGGCTCGGAGTTCGTGCGCATGGACTACGGCGAGGCGATCGCGGTGCTGGAGCGCGCCAAGCAGAAGTTCGAGTTTCCGGTGAAGTGGGGCATCGACCTGCAGTCGGAGCACGAGCGCTATCTCACCGAAAAGCACGCCAGGAAGCCCGTCATCGTGATGAACTACCCCAAGGACATCAAGGCGTTCTACATGCGGGTGAACGACGATGGCCGCACCGTCGCCGCCATGGACGTGCTGGCGCCGGGGATCGGCGAGATCATCGGCGGCAGCCAGCGCGAGGAGCGGCTCGATGTGCTGGACGCCCGCATGACGGAGCGCAGCATCGACAAGGAGCACTACGCCTGGTACCGCGACCTCCGCCGCTACGGCACCGTGCCCCACGCCGGCTTCGGCCTGGGGTTCGAGCGCACGCTCGCCTACGTCACCGGCCTCGCCAACGTGCGCGACGCGATCCCGTTTCCGCGCACGCCAGGGAATGCGAGGTATTGAGGCGTGCCACCCCAAGTCGGCACAAATTGAATCGTGTGCGCATCGCCGCCGTCGATGGTTTGATGGCGAAACAGTTTGGAATAAGCCGCATGGCTCTACCGCGACCGGATTAGCTTCGTAGGATTACAGCACGCAAACAAGTCAATTCCTACGGGATTAACGACATAATAGTGCACATCAATATCGAACATTCCGATTTGATGCCTCTTGATTTCAGTTCTATCTATCAATCCCAGTCGTACGAGATTTTCAAAGTCTAAAAAGTCCTTATCCGAGTAGATGCCGTCCGGATTGGCCATGGAGAACCCTTTACCAAGACTCTCGTCGAGATAAAAAATATTTATAGTGTCAATTGCAACACCTTTGATATTTAACGACGCCACTACTGCATCAGCGAACTGTTCTGCGTCATTAATTTCTGAGTGCGCATTCAAGGTACCTGGAAGCCCCGTTTGATTCAGATAGTAATAGTTATCGACCAGATGGCCTGCGTCATAGGGCTCATCGTCGTCGGTGTTGTCAAGCATTCTATTCAATATAAAAACCTGTTTTGGAACGATGTTCGAGAGAATGTTGATGTATTGACCGAGCATCTGAACATTTTCTGTCGATGCCGTCGCTATCAGGTTAGCCCACATACCAACGAGTGTGTCGTCATTTGCATCTTCTAGGCTTGCTTTTTCCAACAGCGGCAAAAAGAACTTTTGTGGTATGCAATGGAGCGGTCGCTCGATTGTCTCAATTCGCTCTTTAGCTCGCCGGGCAATTTCTAAGAGTGTCGTCTGCCTTCGCAACTGGATTTTGTCACCAATATAACCAAAGCTCTCTGAGATAGGTCGCAGAAGGTCCGTGATTGCATCAAGCGTTCTGCCGCTCGATGTGGACGGCAACTCGGTTTTGATGTCAACGTTCACGGAAGCCCCAAAGTCACCCGGTGCGTTGTTGCCTTGACCTGTCATGACATTACCCCAGCCGGAGCGCGAGTCGGACAATTAGGATAGGTAGTAATTGCCATCAATAATTCCAGCCCCCCATCCGGGCGGCTTGCCGGACAGGAAGCGGATACGCCGAAGGCGTAATCCGCCGCGCTACCTGAGCCGGCGGAATGCCCTTCGCTATTCGCCGTGCCTGAATTGACCATCAGCGAGATGCGCCGTCCTACCCGCAGACGCACGAGTGGCCACCTGCGTTCAGATTCGTCGATTTCGTTTGCATTCAATCCGGGCGACCCTCATTTGAAAACTAAAGTCCGCATGCGAGATGAGCGGAAGGAAGCACATGCCCGACCTGTTGGTTCCTGATCTTGATCCTGCGACCTATGATCGGCTGCGCCAAGCCGCCGCCGATCGGGGCAAGTCATTGGCGCAGACGGCGCGCGATCTGCTGGCGGAAAAATTGCAGCCCTCGAAAGCGGAGGTGTGGGCCGCGGCTGACCGCTTGCGCGAGAAGATTGCGAAGGTGTCGGGCAGTTCCACCGCCGATATCCGGGAATGGCGCGATAACGTCGATGCGCATCGATGACGGTCGCTCCGATGCGACCGATCCATCTCCACTGTGGGCCAATGTCGGCCCCACATGATCTGTAAACGCGCTCACAGCTTTGATACCATTTCTGCGAGCTTTGCGACCGTATTCATGTTACGCGCCGTGCCCGTTTTCGCGGCTGGGATTTGGAGCTTCGAGCGGCCCATTCCGCTCGGGTAGTGAACAAAAATCTCCCTGTCGCCAAGGCTCATCTTCTCGTCACTTTGACCAGTCACATGATCCAAGGCTTCATGCGGGGGGCGGTGATCGAGGAAAATGGCATATGTGTATTTGCCTTCCCCATCGCGGAAAGGGTTGGCCTTGAGAACAGTCCGCATTTCTGCCGCCGTGCGCACCATGACTCCAATCTGCTTTCCGGCGTACTCAAGCAGCCGCGCCTCAAGCTCGGCCTTCACCTTCGACGGCGCGGCCTTGGATTCGAAAACCACATTGCCGCTCGCAATGTAGGTCTCGACACGGGCGAATCCTAAGTCCTCACAAATGGATTTCAGGTCGGCCATCGGGAGCTTGCCGGTTCCCCCGACGTTCACGGCGCGAAGCAGGGCGATGTATCTTGTCATGTGAGCGGGTGTAGCGCGGATTGAGCGTCAGCGAAATCCGGGACTGCCATATCCATGGGGCGACGGCGGCCCCGGTTTCGCTGGCGCTCAACCCGGGCTACACTTGCCGCGATGTGCAGTTTAGCCAGCGATCAATTATAGATCGGAGGTGTTGTTTTCATGGACCACAACGCCAACACGGCAATCGATGACGAGGTCATCGATAAGGCCGTCGCTCGCATCGACTACGCCAGACAAAAGACGGGTCGGAGCTGCGGCTCGTGCTCCATGTGTTGCTACGTGATGGGGGTCGAGGATATCGACAAACCCAAGTCCCAATGGTGCCGGCACTGCAAACCCGGAAAGGGCTGCGCGATCTACGCCGACCGCCCGGCCACCTGCAGAACTTTTGCCTGCATGTGGCTCATTCAACTGTATGTCGGTGAGCATTGGTACCCGCTGAAATCGAAAATGGTCCTCGATCTGCGCTTCAAGGACGACGAACCTCATCCGGTTCTCCATGTCATCGTCGACCCACGCTACCCGAACCGCTGGCGGGAAGAGCCGTACTATTCCGACCTCAAGGCTATGGCCTTGACGGGTTACCGCGGCGACTCCGGTCAGCACTACAAGACCATGGTCGATGTGGGCGACAAGTGCTGGGTGATCCTGACCCACCGCGATGTCGAGTCACCCACGTTTGGCATGATCACCTTCGTCGGCAAGGACCATGTCGAGTGGTTCGACGCCGATTCGCACGAGGAGGCAGCGGAGATGATGAGGGCCGCTCAGGAGGCTCGCGACCGCGGACAGCCGTTCCTGCCGCCCTCGCACGGACGTTTTTCGGAACAGCCCGGCAGCCGTGACAGCGTCCCGCCGGTCGAATAAGGTATAATAATACCATATGTACGGTATAAGGCTGTTGGGGGCGGATTTAGACAAAACGAACTAATTTTGGAATTCCCAACGAAATCAATACCGTCGGGTTTCCGTGCCGGAGCGATCGTCGTCAAGAAGACGCGCCTCAAGCTCGGACTTCACCTTTGATGGTGCGGCGCGGCGCCGCCGCGCCCGAGGCCCTCAGCTCTCGACCAGCTCAACGTCCGGCTTCGCGACCTTGGCCTCCGTCGTCATGAACTGCGCTTTGGAGAGCGCCGCGAAGCGGCCGCCGAGGCGCACGAGTTCGTCGAACGTCCCGGTCTCGACGATGCGGCCGTTCTCGAACACCAGGATCCGCGTTGCGTTGCGCACGGTCGACAGGCGGTGGGCGATCACGAACGTGGTGCGGTGCTTCAT
>WNFT01004044.1_pt1 | contig 12825 bp, 11 predicted proteins | sample 5400191 | NCBI WGS metagenome assembly WNFT01 (sample SAMN13153359, study PRJNA577476) | soil metagenome | isolation source: 80 cm saprolite under Madrone tree | place: USA:California | collected 2016-06-14
CCCCTTCGACCATCTCCTCTACCAGGCTGCTGAAGGTCCGTTCGTATTTCCAGCCGAGCCGTTGGACCGCCTTCGCAGTGTTTCCATGCAGCAAGGTCACGTCGGCAGGGCGGAAGAGCGCGGCATCCTGGACGACATACTCCTCTGGGTCCAACCCGACGTAGCCGAACGCAATCTGCAGAAACTCGCGGACAGAATGCGTCTCTCCGCTTGCAATCACGTAATCGTCGGGCTTGTCCTGCTGCAGCATGGTCCACATCGCCACGACGTAGTCCTGGGCGTGTCCCCAGTCGCGCCAGGCGTCCAGGTTCCCAAGGCTCAGCCGCTTCGCGAGGCCAAGCTTGATCCTGGCGACGTGCGACGAAATCTTTCGCGTCACAAACTCATTGCCGCGCCTGGGACTCTCATGATTGAAAAGAATCCCGTTGGACGCGTGGAGGTTATAGGCTTCGCGATAGTTCCGTGTCAGGTGATAGCCCGCTACCTTCGAGATGCCGTAGGCGGAGCGGGGATGCAGCGGTGTCTCTTCGTGCTGAGGCGATGAGGGGGCCTCGCCGAACATCTCACTGGATCCGGCGAAATAGAAGCGGGCGTGAGGACTTACCTCGCGAACACACGACAGCATGTAGTGCGTTCCATTGATGTTCGTGTTGATCGTCGAAAACTCGTCCTCGATGGAATAGCTGACGAAGCTCTGGGCGGCCAGGTGGTAAACCTCATCAGGTTGTACAGCAGTCACGACTTTGTAAAGACTTGGGTAGCTCTCCAACGAGGCGGGATGCAACTTGATTCTTTCGAGGATATGTCGGATCCGCCAGAGCCGGTGCTCCGGATCCTCCAGCGCGACTCGGCGGACGATGCCATGGACGTCATAACCTTTCTCGACCAGGAACTCAGCCAGATAGGAACCGTCCTGGCCCGTTATACCCGTAATCAGAGCTTTTCGCGGTTGCACGTTTCAATCCTCCTGCAGATTGCCGTTACGTCAGGAATCCATGAGTGCGACAAAGAATACAGCATTCGGAGCCGTTTGCGGAAAATCCAACTGTAGCGGCGCTTTAGGAGCGCCGCGTTTCTTCTCCGCTGTTGGTTTGTCAACGAGATCACCGGCTCGCGGCAAGCACCGGGATGGCGAAACAACAGCGCCATCCCGGCTCCTTGCCACCCGTTGGACGTAGCAGGCGTGTTTGTTACCGGGGCTGCCCACGGCCTGGCGTTCGTACACCGCCGAATCGGGACCGTACGCTGCACGGGGGTCCTCAGGAAACGGGTGACGAGGTTGTTCAATTCGCGGACTTTGTCATCAGGTTCGCCTTCAATTGCAATAAGATACGGCGACCCTTTGAGATGACGACTTTCAAACGCAAGAACGCAATGCGGATTTTCGGGTTTGATGGCGCTCAATTCAAAATTGACGGTGTCTTTTCCTCTTTTTCCCAATTCTGTGGAACTTGATAGCCAATCATCTCAAAAAATGTTCCGGGCCGTCCCTGCGGCGCTGTCATTCTTGCGATTCGACAGAATCAGGAAAGTTGACGATCCGCCATACATCACAAATCGGGGGACCAGAACCGAGTTTTGGTCTCCTGTGTCCGAGATGACATTCAGCGCCAGTTCGTCAGAACGGTCGTCGACGAATCGCACACCGATGGCGGAAGAACGCGAAGGGCCGCGGATGCCATCGGTCGGCCAGACCGCAACGGAATCCAGAGAATAAACGACATCCAAACCTGCAGGACGTTGGCGTTCAAAGGCATCGACGTAGAATTCCTGCAGTGCCTCAGTTGCACCCTGAAAGCTTTGGAGAACGGGCGCAAAAAGCGGGCGATGCAGCGCTATCGGAATGTAGTTGTGGTAGGGGAAAGGAAGTATTCGTACCGCGAGCCGGTTACGAAACTCGGGAGTCAGCAGCGTTTGGAGGTAGTACGTATTCAAGTGGGGCCGTATCGGATGACATTTTTTCAATGGCGCGCCCCATAAGCCAGGACGCGTCGAGATTCGTAGACTGTCCAAGGAATTTGGCCACGCACTACGAGTACAATCAACCAACATGCCGTAGAAACGAGAACAACTGCCGTTTTGGCTTTGTTATCGAAAGAGCGTATTCGCACAACATTGTACGTTTTGAACCGGAAAATTTCGCTGTGACCCGGGGCTTCTTGCCGAATCAATGGCTGGCGGATTCCCGCGCCCCAATCCGGCCATCAATCCTCCAGAATCAGCGCATCTACAACATTACCTACAGTGTCACGCACCTGCCGGAATCCGAGTTTACGATCCCGGATCCATAGTGTTCCGTTCGGCTTCAGTCGAAACGATGGCACGTTGTCATTGCCGATGAGGCAAATGACATCGCAATCATAGCCCTCGACGAAAGCGTCTTCCTTGACGATGATACCGTGGTAGTAACGCGGCCGGCCGCTCCATCGCGTGATATGGATGGCCGCCGTGAGGTGGCCCGTGCTACCGAACTCCTGGGCAACGATGGTTAAGGCGACTTTCGACGTCGGGGTATCCAGGTTGGGCTGATCGCTACCACTATTCGCAACGCCGACTTCGATGCCAGTGGCCAATCCGTCCGCATTCTGCTCGATGTGCCCGGCAAAGAACCCTGCCCAAACGCGACCTTGTGGATTCCCCGTGCGAATAGTCGCTCGGGCATCCAGAGCCACAAGATCCCGGCTGGACGATGGTGTAGAGATCTCCTGTTGTGCCGCCTCGATGATTGCGGCGGCCTTTTCACAGTTTCCGGTTGGGGTCGGCGACTTCGCGGTTGCCTGGATTACTGCGGCGAATTGGTTGCCGCTATCTTTTAGTTCGGCGCCAATACGCACCCCCTCACTGGATCCCCAGACGTCGGAAGCAACTAGTGGATCGTAGCCAAATGTTGCGGGCATCTTATTCGTCCTCCATCGGAAAGTTTAGTTTCATAGAATGGGCTCGATTGTGCCTCAGTTGTCATCGGCAGGTTCAACGGATTTCATCCACAGTTTGTGGGCGGTCACTCAGCCGGTCATAGTCTCTCGAGAAAATCGTGCGGTAACAACGGAGCATGTCTCGAATAGTGGCAACGATGTTGTGAAGGGAGGTTGATGAGGCACTGCCAAATTCTCGGGGAAAGGTTTGACCTATCTCGCCAACTCGGCAACCTTTTAACAACTTAACAACGTTTTGATGGCGATTTCTGCCCCTATGGATGGGCTGGTGGATTTAAGGTCCAATTCTTGAATCAACTTACGGTTTCATCAGCCGAAGTCCGGTACTGATGTCACGATATCGGGTTTTGAAAAGAAGATGCAGAACCAGGTTGTACACCCACGAGATGAAGATACGAACCCGGAATAGACCTTTACTTTAACGGTATGTGAAGATCAGGTCGCGTCCGTAACCATTCTCCTGCAAATGTTTACAAAAGGCGTTGAGGAGCTGGGCGGGACGTATGTAATTCACGATTTCAGCAATTACCTCGTAGTTCACCACGCCCCTATCCTTCCTGGAGATGCGCCGACGGGTAAGGAAACGTGAGTAATACGGCCAATCGACTGGGTGCAGCGTTCGATAAAAGAGTCTGGGTCAAAGTCTGCGGAGGATAAATCAACCGCCTCGATCCTCATCTCGGTCCCGATTCTCACGGCACAATCGCGCTGCATTGCCTCGAGATCACGCAGGTCGCGAGCCGTCGCAAGCACACGATCTCCTCGAGCCGACAATAGTTCCACAAGCGCACGCCCCACTCCGCTGCTGCCACCGATGACTACACTGCTGCGATTAGCTCTCATGCCTTTAGAGATCGAGACGTCGACGCAATTCAGACTGGAAGGCGGGTCGGGCGGACGTAAAGGCAGACCCGGCGCGCCCTCTCGAAGAACCCAAAACTGCTATCCGAGAGCGCCTTTTCAAGCGCCGGAGACTCGAACAAGATTATTTCCGTCAAGTCGGCAATCAAGTCGACAACGGACACGATCAATTTCCCCTCGAAGATGGTTTTTGTCCGCGACCGCACAACCATCTCAGTGATGGACTCAATTAACTTCAAGCCGGACTTAATTGAATCCAGGCCGAATTATCCCGAATTTCCGAATGTCTCGTCTCAACCAAACCGTGCTGCAGGACGTCGAAACTTAATAGGAGGCAGGACGCAGGGCGTCCAAAACCGTACCTCCGAACGCGCGACCAATGTGAAGTTTCAGCTACAGACGGTCAAGTCTTTGGGAAAAAGCGAAACACCAGGCATTTAGAACGACCAATGAAACATCCCTAACTCCAGCAGGCCCAATGGTTGCCGGCTGGCCCACCGCGTGCTGCATCCCACATCGCACTATGAAGAGTATTTTTGCCCTTTTATTGTTATGTCTGTCTGCCGCCGCCCCTGTCCTGGCGCAGGGCGTTCCTGTATTAGATGAAATCGTCCCGAACAGCGCGCTCGCCGGTTCGCCGGCAGTGACGATTACCGCGACCGGAGGCGGTTTTACCAGTTCATCCCTCATCCAGGTAAACGGCGAAGTGTTACCGACAACGTTTGTGAGTTCGACGACGCTTCGAACCACCATTCCGGACACCCGGCTGACCACAGTTGGCGCACTGTCCGTCAGAGTGGCGAATTCCAGCTCTTCAGTATCGCAGTCCGCCGTCTTTTCCGTTTATTCCTCAGTGCCGCCGTCCGTCAGCTCAATAAGTCCGGCTGCCGGCCTTCGCGGGACGACAATGACGGTGACCTTGACGGGAACCAATTTGATCAGCGCCTCTCTTGGATTCAGCGGTGCCGGCATCCGTGCGGTTCCGCTGAACGGCACGCCGACCAGCCTGCCGGTCCAGATCTCCGTTGCAGCAGATGCGCCGCTCGGAGTGCAAAATGTGACGGTTTCGACGCCGGCCGGCTCCACCACAACGTGCGGCAGAAGGCCTTGCACGTTCGCGATCGTGGATTCGGGTGCATGGACCCGCACCGGCTTGTTTCATGATTTTCGAACCTCCGGAACGATAGTTCGGCTTCTCGACGGCCGCGTGTTGATTGCAGGTGGGGGCTCCGGAAACAATGAAACTTCCTCTGCAGAGATATTTGATCCCAATACGGGTGACTGGACGCCAATTCAACCCATGAACCTCGCGCGACGAAACGCGGCCGCGTGTCTTTTGCCGGATGGCCGTGTACTCGTTGCAGGAGGCCAAAATGGCTACAGCAGCTTGTCCTCAGCCGAGATCTACGACCCGGCGACGGGGACATGGACCGTAGCAGGATTTATGGCAGGTCAGAACGCGCGCCCGATGTTGCTGCTGCCGGGCGGACAAGTTCTCGTTCCGCACTTTCCAGCCCCGGATGAAATCTTTGATCCAGTCGATGGGCGTTTCCATCCCGCTCCGAGCGGTTCGGCCTTTATGGAATCGAGTGCTTACTCGCTTTTGGCCGATGGAAGGATCCTGATTGTCAAAATTACCGGCGACCAAGGCGCCGTAAGAATCTACGACCCGTCCACTGCGACCTTCTCAGACGGCCCTTCCGTTTCCTGGTTCAACGTCGGCGCTGCCGCTCGTCTTCTTCCGGATAGTCGCGTACTCATCCGCACTATAAACCAACGTCTTGCCAACGTCGGTCACACTTTCGACTTCAACTCAACATTCTTATACAGTGTCCCAACCAACAGTGCCGGGCCTGGCACGCCCCTGACTCGTGGCTCCGATGTGCTGCTGCCCTCCGGGCTCGTGCTCATCAACGGAAGTTTCGGTGCGGAGAATTACGAAGCGCCGATTCTATATGATCCCTCGACGGATCAGATCATTCCTGCGCCGGCGATGAGCAGGCAGTTTGTCACTGCCTCGGCTGTTCTTCTGGATGATGGCCGAGTTGTGGTGATCGGTGTCAACGGTGGAAGTGGCCAGACGCCGGATTCCGCCGAGATCTACACGCCGGCAGCGTCCAACAATCCAGTTCCCTTCGTCAGCAGTGCTGCATCCGGCAATGCCGCCAGTGACGCGGACTTCATCACGCTGGACATCCGTGGCGATTCCTTCCTGCCGAATTCCATCGTACGGATCGACTCCACGCGGCTCGTAACTCTGTACCTGGGCGCGCGACGTCTGGTTGCGTTCGTTCCGCCTTCTCTTCGCTCAGGCCTTAGCTCATCGGGAGTCACTGTGACGAATCCAGGTCCGGGCGGCGGCACGACCGCGCCGATTCGAGCCGGATTCATCGCGCCTCCGCCGGCCATCACGTCCGTCAGTCCGAATGCCGCATCTCCCGGCACTCAATTCACGGCAATGGTGTCGGGGCAAAATCTGGGAGGAACAACTTCGATCAGCTTCGGCGGGAATGGAGTGAGCGCCGCGATTCAGCCGGGAGGCAGTGCCACCAGCCTGGTTTTGAGCGTGCAGGTTGCCCCCGACGCCGGTATCGGAATGCGCTCTCTGACAGTGACGACCGCCGCAGGGTCCGCGACACTCGCCACAGCTCTGCGCATCCAGCGCGCGACGGTTCCCGCCACGCTACCCTTGCCGATCACCGAAGTCGAGACAGGCGCGATACGTAGCGGCTATGTTGTGATCACACCGGCGGCAGGCACTGTGTCACCGGTATCCACACTGACATATGGCATCGTCCGTGATGGCGCTGTCCAGTCCCACGGATCGCTTCTGCCGACGCCGCTCACAACCGAAACGTCTCTGCTTGTGGACGTGGTTCAAACCATCAGCCGCAATCTGGGTATTGCCGTCGCGAACGTCAGCGGTACTGCGGCATCCATCGTCCTGACCTTGCGCGATGAAGACGGCATGCCGGTAGGAGCCCCCGTCTCTCTCTCGATTCCGGGACGGCAGCAGGTGGCCCGATTCGTAACCGAGCTTTTCCCCTCGAGCACCATTGGAAATGCATTTCGAGGTAATGTGACCATTCAAAGCTCGATACCGGTTTCCATCGTGGGGATTCATTTTTCGGGAATCGAGTTCGGCACGGTGCCTGTTCCCGTAACCGGCGCTCCGCTGTTCGCCACAACCACGGTCGTCTTTCCTCAATTCGCGATGTCGGGAGAATGGGCAACCACACTGGGCCTGCTGAATACGTCCTCCAACGCCATCAGTGGCCGTGTCGAAGTATTCGACACAAGCGGGAACCCGATGGCCGTCACTTTGAATGGCACCACCGCCTCCAGCTTCCAATACGCTCTCCCCGCTTTTGGCAGCCTGACGCTGGCTCCACGCGATTCCAATGGCCAGTCGCCTTTCTAACCTCATGGAATGGAGGCATCAAAACGGTGATTGGCCGCTCGGATCTCTAGGCGCCAGGGTGAAGGTGCCGTGCGCGGGTATCGAATAGTTAAATGTGCTGCCGGTCAGACCGTTGAGAGTCACGGTCATGGCGTTGCCACTGTTGTCGAAGAGATCGATCCGGCCAGAGATCGCATTCCCGCCGGTATTCACCAACCCGAAGGTCGTAGCCCAGCCACCCGACATCGCAATCTGCGGAAAGATGACGGCATTCGCCCCGCCGACTGACCCGCGCCGAGGGACGGTCGCGTTGCCTGTCACCGGAACAGGAACAGTGCTGAATTCCTGACCCGAGAATCGCGATCCCATAATCGAGACTGGAAGCGAACTTTGAATGCTCAAACTTCCTCTAAATACGGGGCCGACCGTTCCTGACGGAAACAACTCGCTCACGAATCGCGCGATTTGATTTCCCGGCGCAACCGGCAGTGCGACGGGCGAGGTGGCCTGCGTTCCTTGTTCATCCCGTAATGTAAGCGTGACCAATGCGGTAGTGCCGTTCGGATTGGCGATAGCTACTCCCAAATTTCGGCCGATCGACTGAACAATATCGACGAGAAGGAAAGTGTCGCTTGTGAGCGGAGTCGGAAGGATCGCGGCCTGCGATTGGACAATTCCGTCACGCACAATACCGGCCGTCAGCGTCGCAACCGGCGCCGAAGTATTGGGGTCAGGAGTAATGATCGCGTAACCTGTGCGGGTCGTTCCTTTCTCTACGTCATCGATAGGTAGTATTCGAGTGAAGCCAACCGGAACGGGATCCGTTGCACCGCCACCAGGCCCAGGATTATTGATACTGATCCCCGAACCTATCAACGAACGAAGCGCAGGAGGCACGAACGCGACGAGACGTTGCGCGCCGAGATAGAGCGTCACAAGGCGAGACTGACCAAGCTGAACAACCGAATTTGGCAGAAATGAAGTTCCACGAATGTCGAGACTGATCGGTCCGGCATCCGTTGTTGTCGGCGCAAGCACGCTGCCGATGACTGGCGCTGGATTGCTGTAGGGTAGAGGCGTATATATTCCGGCGAAGACTCCGTGAAATTCCGTACCGTTCAGATCGGAAATTCCGAAAGCGCGTCCATCGTCGAGTAAGAGATCGGGCGCGAAGGGAGGATTGGCCGTTGTCTGGGGAAAGATGCGATCTGTGTTCGGATCGTACAGAACCGCCGTTGCCGTAGACCGAAATAGGACGGGTCCAGTAACGGTGGGTAGTACCTCGCTGATGAACACGTTTCCAGATGGCATGACGACGGTTCCGTGTATCGGAGACCCGCCACCAATGCTTATGGAAGTGGGCAACATGGTGTTCGTCCGCGGATCGTAAATGGCAGCGTGGGAGCCCACGAGTAGAGCGTCGTGAATGGAGAATCGTTCGCCGCCTTGTATAAGTACGCGGCCGTCCGGCAGAAGACGAGTCGTGTAGCCAACGGAATTGGGTGTCGTTGGAAACGGTGCCGGCACGGCGGACACGACGCCGGTTGGGGGGTCGTACAGTTTGTTGCCGTCAAAGGGTGAGACGACGAGAACCTTTCCGTCGGCCAGCAATTGCATCGTACCGGGCGGAATCGAAACCGCCTCAAAACGTCCCGATACCGGATCGAACAAATCCGCTGAAGGTGAGGTCAATGATGGGTGCTGCATCAGAACTTTTCCCATCGGCAACAGGATCGCTGAGCCCGTTGATGCCGCGCTCATCGGCCTGATATAGGACCACTGCCCACTTGCCGGATCATAGATTTCTGGTAACGAAGTTTGGCCAACGGGAATGTCTCCACCCAGGAAAACTCGCCCGTCCGGCAGAAGGATGATCGGACTGCCAGCCAAGTGTGGCGCGTTTGGCGCCGCAATGTCCGTCCACTGGCTGGTGGACAGGTCGAATATCTGAGCCCTGGAAGTGTAGCCGGGAATCCCACTCGTCACCCCAATGACGAGAATCCGTTCGTCAAGCAACCTGATAACCGCAGTTGGCCTGGGAAAGGACGTAGTTGAGACATCGGTCCATGAACCCGACTCGATCACCGAAAATGTACACGGCCTGCCACCGCACGCCGCCGCCGATCCGGATGGCGTTGAGATTGTCACAGCTTGCGTGCCTGGCGGAGCGTCCGCCGGAACAGTCACCTGAAACGTCCACTTTGTTGGAGCAGAGAGATAATTGTTCTTATCGGGTACCGCCGTGACTCCGCCGCTACCGAATGTGATCGTCGCGCCTGTGAGATTTGTTCCAGTCAGAGTAACGGGCGTAGTTGTTCCCGGAAGCCCGCCGGCAGGAACCAGGGATGTGACCGTTGGCGGCGATGAAGAATAGACATAAAAAAACAGCGTGTCTGAATATACATTCTGGATGAAGAGTTGGATTGCCAATACCGCTGGTGTTGTCAGCAAACTTGCGGGTATTGTCGCCCGCAATGTCGTGCCGTCGACGAGAACCGGTGTCAGGTTCTGATCGGTGCCAAAAACGGCAGCATTGCTGATACGCACGATGACCGAACTCGTAAAGCCGTCGCCTTTCAATGTAACAGTCGTAGCACTCGACCCGGCCAAGGCGGCATTGGGCTGAACCGATTGCAGAGAGAATGGCGTAGATTGAGCAATTACAAAGGCGCTTGGGAAAAACAAGAACGTAAACAAGCCGAGAATTCTGATTTTCAAAACTAGAGGCACTCCTTACCCGTTTTTGACGACTATAAACACGGACTGTGACAAAACCACACACTGCGAAGTTAGAATCCGCGTCTGATGAGGCTTTAGCTAATGTCGGGTTTGGTGCGAGCACGTCTGGTGCCACGGCTAAAATCCTTGTGGTAGAATCACGAGCGAAATGCTGATCTCCATAGTAGTCCCCGTCTACAACGAGGCCGAGGTGTTGCCGTCGCTGCTGGCAGCCGTGCGGCGCGTCATGACCGGTACGCGGCATAATTACGAAGTTATCGTCGTTGATGATGGGAGTGTCGACGGGACTACAGAAGCATTGAAGCAGGCCGCGGCACAGGATTCCCACGTCAAAGTGTTGTTCTTTAGCCGTAATTTCGGCCACCAGGCCGCGATCACGGCCGGGTTGGATTTCGCTGCTGGCGATGCTGCCGCAGTCATCGACGCCGATCTCCAGGATCCCCCGGAACTCCTTCCAGAGATGGTGACGCTGCTGGAACAGGGTTATGACGTCGTGTCGGCCCAGCGCATGACCAGCGCCGGCGACGGACCCGTAAAGCGTTACACAGCCAGGTTGTTTTATTGGATCATTCGCAAGCTGGTCGACAAGCGCATTCAACCTGAGGTCGGCGACTTCCGGCTGTTCAGCCGTCGTGCCCTCATGGCACTGCGTCAACTTCGTGAACAACACCGTTTCATGCGCGGCATCGTTGCGTGGCTTGGCCTGGAGGAAGCCATTCTTCCGTATAACCGGAATCCACGCGCTGCGGGGACGACAAAGTATCCGATGTGGAAAATGCTCCGGTTCGCGTGGACGGCCATCTCCTCATTTTCCGCATTGCCGTTGCGGTTGAGCGTTTTCTTCGGATTGTTTGTTGCGGCCTGCGGCTTCGGATTTGGCGCATACAGCATTTTCGCTGCGGTAGTGCTCAAAGCAACAGTGCCGGGATGGACCTCCATTGTGGTTCTGAGCAGATTTTTTCGGGCGCAACTCTGATTGCGGTCGGTTTGGTTGGCGAATATGTCTCTCGTAATTTACGAGGAGGCGAAGGGCCGGCCTTTATACGTTGTCGCTGACAGCGCGAACGTTCAGATCATGGAACCGCATGTCGCCAAGACTGTGATTCTTCCGCCCTTGCCGGACGAACCGGAACACGCGTATGAGCGAGCAGCACGAAAAGCCAACCGGCTTTAACGCTTACGCCGGCGATTACGCTGAGCGCATTCGTGATCCCATCCGCGAAAAATTCGCCCCTGCCAGCCGGTTTTTCTTCGAACGCAAGCTGCAGGTCATCCACAGTTTCTACGACAAGGCCGGCATCGATACGCGAACGCTGAGCTGGCTGGACATAGGATGCGGGCAGGGCGATCTGCTTCGCCTGGGCCGCTCCCGCTTCAAATCGGCAGCGGGTTGCGATCCTTCCGACGGCATGCTCCAGGCGTGCACGGATCTTGAAGTGCGGCATCAGCCCCGTCGCTGGTGAGTCTTCCGTTTGATGCGCAGACTTTCGACTTCATTACTGCGGTTTGCGTGTACCACCATGTTCCCGAAGACCAGAGACCATCCCTCACCGCTGACGCGTTGCGGCTGCTCAGGCTCGGCGGGATCTTCTGCGTGATCGAGCATAACCCGCTCAATCCCGTCACCAGGTTCATCGTTTCCCGGACACCGGTGGATGCCGACGCACGACTGCTCACCACGAAGCAAACTCGGCAGATGCTGTCGCTCGCCGGAAGTAAGCTTCTGGTGACCCGGTACTTTCTCCTGCTTCCGGAGCGTATTCACAAGTACGCGTCGTCCCTCGAAGACTGGCTGGCAGCCGTGCCCCTGGGCGGACAGTACTCGGTTTTTGCGCAGCGCGAATAAGGTTGTGTTGTGAAACTAGGCTTCAAAGTTGAATCAGAGCGCTCGTTCTGGCCGCAGGTTTGAACTACTTCCCAGTGCTGCTTGGAAGGATTCCGTTTCCGCGAGATCTTGTTTTGCAGTTCCCGCTTTGGGCAAGTATGCCCCGAAGCGAAGCAGTGCAGAAGTATGCCGACATTGGCGACCTTGTCACACAGTTATACCCGTTCCGGACTTTAGCGGCTCAATCGGTGCGTGCCGGAACGCTCCCAATGTGGAATCCGTACTTCTTATCGGGCGCTCCTTTCCTGGCGAGTCCTCAGTCCTCTTTGTTTTATCCGCTGAATTTCTTCTACTACGTTCTGCCAATGCCCATCGCCTGGACCGTGTGCATTGTGCTGAGGATGTTCCTTGGGGCATTTTTCATGACCCTGTTTGTTCGATCGACAGGAGCATCAAGAGCGGGAGCCTCTCTTTCGGGGATCGTCTTCGCTTCATGTGGTTTCATCACTGCCTGGCAGGGATATCCGATGGGTGACGCAGCCATTTGGCTGCCTGCAATCTGTTATGCCGTCCATCGCCTTTACAACAATCGCTCCGGTTCTTCCGTGGCCATTGCGGCCTTTGCTTTTGCCATGCCGGTGCTTGCTGGCCATCCGGAAACCCGCCACGCATGTCGTATTGATCGGCATCGCCATGGCGCTTCTGCTCTGGTGGTCTCCAGCGCAATCCCATCGGCCGCGCTTCGATAAGCCATTTTTGGTCAGCTTTGTTTTGGTCGGCACTTTGGCGTTGAGTCTTGCTTCGATTCAAATGATTCCCGCTTTGGAATGGCTTCAGCAGCTTGAGAATCCGCTGGATATTCCGTGGCCTGTGTTGCCGCAGCACCAGGTACTCGGCCTGGTCTCACGAGACATTTCGCGCGTGACGAACTCCGCAGGCGTGTTCGTTCCCGAGGCCGCCAGTTACGTTGGCATGATTACGCTTCTCCTGGCATCGCTTGCTCCTCTGCACCACCACGCCAGGAAGTATGTTGTTCTCCTCGCGTGTTCACGTTCCTGGCCTTA
>WNFT01004046.1_pt1 | contig 12822 bp, 7 predicted proteins | sample 5400191 | NCBI WGS metagenome assembly WNFT01 (sample SAMN13153359, study PRJNA577476) | soil metagenome | isolation source: 80 cm saprolite under Madrone tree | place: USA:California | collected 2016-06-14
TCGGCGTAAAGATGATCGATGCGCGAAGTGTTGAAGGTGCTCGCGCGCCGGATGATCCCGTGCACTTCGTAGCCTTTCCCGAGCAGCAGATCAGCAAGATAACTTCCGTCCTGGCCGGTGATGCCGGTGATGAGCGCGCGTTTCATGTCGATCTTGCGCTTTAGCGCATCGACATCCCGGCGGCAACTGATTTAGCTGGGCGGAGGTGTCACCATCAAGCGCGCGAGCACGGCGCGCTGGGCCGCGATCAGTTCCGCGATCCCTTTGCGGCCGAGCGCCGACATCGCGTCGAGCTGCGATTGGGTGAACGTCGCTTCCTCGCCGGAGCCTTGCACTTCGACAAACTCATCATCTTCAGTCGCGACCAAATTGAAATCGACCGTAACGAGCTTGTCCTCTTCGTAATTAAGATCGACAAGCGCATTCCCGTCGAGGATGCCGGCACTGACCGCGGCAACTAATTTTCGAATCGGCGGCGCATCTACTTTTTTTTCCTTGGCGAGTTTTCGACAAGCGACGGCGACCGCGAGACTGGCGCCCGTGATCGCAGCGGTGCGCGTCCCGCCATCCGCTTGGAGCACGTCGCAGTCGACCCAGATCGTGCGCGGTCCGAGCTTCTCCAGATCAACCACGGCGCGCAGTGATCGACCGATCAATCTTTGAATTTCTGTGCTCCGGCCATCGAGTCGTCCTTTTGCGATGTCGCGCGGCTTTCGTGTCTGCGTCGAGTATGGCAGCATGGAATACTCGGCGGTCAGCCAGCCGCCGGTCACGTTTTGTTCCTTCATCCAGCGCGGCACCGCTTCCTCGATCATGACACCGCAAATGACGCGCGTGTTTCCCATTGAGACGAGGACCGAGCCGCTCGCATGCGGCGCGATGCCCAAATCGAACGCAATGGGGCGCAGCTGATCGTTGCCTCGTCCATCAATTCGATCCACGACGGCAAAGGTAGATCGTGCCTGGCCGTTCGTCATCGAGGAGTTTTTCGTCTCCGGAACCGGAATACGCTCATTGCTGGTGAATCCTGTTGCAGGGCCAGGATAATCCCACGTTTGGCGCTAGTGTTCGCTGATCGTCAGTTGGGGAGACATCAGGGCAAACGGAACGGCTGGACCAAATCGCAAAAATGGATGAGTTCTTCAGCCAAGATGGCTCTGTTCCTCCCGCGGCGCGCGTCGCATGAAACGCCTTACGATGAATAACCACGGAGCCATGCTCTCCGCTCGCGGCGACGCTCGATTCCATCCGCACCCGCGGGGTGATTGCAAAAACCCTGCATTTTCATTTGCTAAAATAGCTACAAATAGCTATTGATGCGCCCCGTGACAGGACCAACGTTTCGCATCAAGCCGTACGCGCACCCGAAATATAAGTTCGTCGTTCGCGCGAAATTAGCCGGGAAATGGAAGCGCAGCTATTTCAGGAGCGAAGCGGAAGCTGCGGCCTACGCGGGCAAGCAAAACGTCTCTCTGGAAAAGCAAGTGAAGCGACAACGAAGCGGGCGCGTGCGATCCGACGGGCACACGAATGGCGCCGGCAACTGGCATGAGTTGGAGAAATCAAATAGGCGATCACCTGTTTCTTCGCAGGCGTTGTCTCGCAAAGCCGTAGTGGTTCTCGGCATGCACAGGAGCGGGACTTCTGCTCTCTGCGGCGCGCTCGACGTTCTCGGGGTGAATTTCGGCAAGCATTTGATGCCTGCGAACGAAGCTAACCCCAAAGGCTATTGGGAACACTTGGAGATCGTCAGTTTCCATGATGATTTACTCCGCACGCTCGGGTCGCATTGGGATGACGACAGACCTCTCCCAGCGGATTGGTTAGAGCGCGAAGTCACAAAGGAAACTCAGTCGTGCCTGCTTGCTATTCTGCAGCGGGATTTTGGCCAAACCGCCTTGTTGGGCTTGAAAGATCCTCGGATGAGCCGGTTAATGCCGCTTTGGTTCCCGCTCTTCGAGAAGCTTGGAATCGAGCCTTACTTTGTCTTGGTGGTTCGTCATCCCTTCGAGGTCGCACAATCCCTGGCGAAACGCGATGGTCTCGATCACGCCCGGAGTTATCTGCTCTGGCTTCAGCACACCTTCGAAGCCGAGACGGTGATGCGCAGACACAAGCGATCATTTGTCGACTACGATGAGATGCTGGACGACCCCGTGGCGGCTTTAGGTCGGGTGCGTAGCGAGTTGAAGCTTGATTTTCGTGTCCCATCCCGAGCCCGCGCGTCGCTTCGCAAGTTTCTCGAACCCTCGCTACGGCATCACAAGGCGCGTGCACGAAAATGTGAAAAGGCGGCAGATCGTGTTCCACCCCTAATCATCGAAGTTTATGAGACGATTCGCAAAGGCACTACGCCAGATGACGTCGCCCGCAGGATAACCCCTCTCCGTGAACAGCTAGCGCGGAGTGCGGGACTCTTCTATCCGCGCCTCAACGTTCTGGAAAGACAGATGGAGTCGCTTGATCAGAGAGTGGAAAAGAGTGGGGAAAGCGCGCTGCGCGCTGCAGAACTCGTCCGGCTCGATATTTTCCGGGCCGTTGGAGAAGAGTATTCCGCGGCTCATTCCGACGCACGCTATTTCACGAGCGGTTCTTGGAAGTTGCTCCAAATCGATCTTCCCGGCAGCGCGGGCGCCGCAGACAAGCCCCTAAGGATCGATCCGGTCACCTATCCGGCCGTCATTGACATCGCCGAGATGGCGCTGAAACGGCCAAGCACCGGCGAGATTCTGTGGGCCGCCACAGGAAGCACAGAGTTTGCTGCTTTGACAGTTGGTGGCACCGCTTGCCGCTTGGCGCATGAATCATATCTCCGGATCCTAAGTTTTGGGAATGACCCTCAGCTATTGCTGCCGCAGTCAACCACGGCGCTAGGCGACTCGCCGCTCCGCTTGGAACTCTCGATTCTGGTCGGTGCGAGCCCGGAAGCGATCAGCGCGTCCTTCGCGGAGATGCAACAGGAACCGCGGACGAAAGTGCTCGCGCCAGCGGCGCCGCTGATGGTTATCTTTGCGGACCAGGGAAACGGATATAGCGGTGAGGTTTCGCTTGCTGAGCCCGTCCAAATGGACGTCTCGCAGACGATCCGGTTTGAGCATCTCGAAGAGTTTCACACGAATCCGCGTGCTCGTTTGCGGATCGATCCAATCGATCGCCCGGCATTCCTGATTCTTTCCAGCATTCGGATCATTCGGGATCGAGACGATTTTGTGTTGTATTCTGCGGAATCAGCCAGCGATTTCGAGAAGATCGATGTCTCCAGCGGAATCCTCATGCATCAGGAAGGGGACAACCACTTCTTGGTCGCGACGGATTCGGACCCGCAAATCTACCTGCCCATCCTCGATAACCTCGGCACAGCCAGTTATCGGCTGGAAATTACGCTTGAACCTCAGAGCGCGGCGCGACGAGTAACCCTCCGGCATCGTCGGACACTGGAAGATCGGGCTCAACTCGCACCGAAGCTGGAAGCAGCGCAATCTCAACTGGAAAAGTTGCAAGCTGCATCTGGCGAATGGGAGAAAACGTTCAGTGAACTGCAAGCCTCGCTCGAGCAAGCGCGCACCGAGACGATTCAACTCTCAGCACAGTTAGAAGCCGAACGCTCTCAGAACCGCAAGCACCAGGCCCAGGCAGAACTCGACAGAGAACAAATCGCTTCTCTCGAAACCGAACTTCGCAGCTTACATCGAGCGATCGAGGAAGCGCGTGCGGAGTCGGCGCAGTTGTCGTCACAATTGCAAACCGAGCGTTCGCAGAATTCGAAGAGCGCTGGTCTCGCACTTGACAACGCCATGCTTCAAAGCCGTCTGGAGAATGTTTCGCGGGAATTGCTCGCCGCTGGCGTGACCTTGAAGCAGGGCGATGCGGAAACGCCGGCGCTGGTCGATTCAATCCTGGCGGATATCGATCGAATTCACAACCCATCGCGCTGGTGGAAAGTGGCCAAGGGGTTCGGAGTTCTCAGATTCGCCCAACCAGGCGTGCCGCGCACGGCAGCGGACCGCCGCGCGATTGCCCTGGAGTTGAAGGCCGCGGCACGAAAAATCTGCAAAGCGCTCTCTTCTGCAACCACCGCCCCGGAGGATGCGGCGATCGAGATCACTCGCTTGCTCGAGTTGCGCCGGAAGACGCGCAAAATCGTACACTCGGTTAACCTTTCCACTCTCCTACGCTTCGCGTCCCATCGAGTTTTCAACTTGGATTACTACCGAATTTGGAAATTGCGGCTCTCTCATGCGACGGAGCGAAGCCAACGACCTTTAGACACCGTTCTCGCCAAAATGGGAATCGATTTTGAAGGCACGCTGGAAAATCCCGGCGTCGAGGTAACCAATGAGCACGGACTCTTGCTCGTAACGGGTTGGCTTTACCTTAGAACGAAAAAGATGGCCGCCCTTTCTGCCCGTCTTAATGGTGGAGAGGAGGTACGTCTGGCTCATTCCCTGCCGCGGGCTGATGTCGCAAGACATCTCCCACAGTTCCCTTCAGCGAGAGACTCAGGTTTCGAAGGTTACGTTCCCATCGAGATGGGCTTTTCCGGTCGAAGCAGGCTGGAGGTCGAAGCAGTTCTGACAGACGGCACGCGTATGCGCTGTTTCCAACGAGAGGTTATGGTAAAGCTTCCTGATCCCCCTCGCCGTCGCGAGCCTCCGCAGGAGCTATCTGAGGAGGATCGCTATGCGCGATGGATAAGAACAAATCAGCTTACTCCTTACCTCCTCAAAAGGATGACACGGGATGCCTCTCGCATTGCGCAAACCGGACCGCAAATCAGTATTGTTGTGCCCACGTTTAATACTCCGGCCCCCTATCTTGAGGCGTTGATCGAGTCCGTCCGGGGGCAGCTTTACCCTAATTGGCAGTTGTGCCTGGCGGACGACGCTTCGACCGAGCCACATGTCCGTTCCATCCTGGAAAAGGCCGCCGCCGCCGATTCACGCGTGGAGTTTTCCATTCGGCCAGCCAACGGCCACATCGTTAAGGCAAGCAACTCTGCGCTCGATCTGGCGAAGGGAGATTACGTGGGCCTGCTGGATCACGACGATTTGTTGACTCCGGATGCCCTTCTGCACGTGGCGGAAGCTATTGTTTCGGAGCGGGCCCTGGATGTCCTGTATACGGATGAGGACAAGCTCTCGCCGGAAGGGAAGAGATACGATCCGATCTTCAAGGGATCGTTCAGCCCGGAGATGTCCCTGACTCATAATTACATCCAGCACTTCACCGTCATCCGAAAGAGACTGCTCCAGGAAGTGGGCGGATTCCGGGAAGGTTTTGAAGGCGCACAGGACCTCGATCTTTACCTGCGGGTCTTGGAGAAGACCACTCCAGAACGAGTGCGGCATCTCCCCTTTGTCTGCTATCACTGGAGGTCTCATCCCGAGAGCACCGCCTCGAGTGGTGGGCAAAAGAACTATGTTTTCGATAGCGCGGGCAAAAGCATCTCAGAGGCGCTCACACGGCGATGCATCCGAGCCGTCCCCTTTCTGCCCGAGTGGGCGAAAAAAGCCAAGTGCTGCCTTTACCAACTAAAATGGTCGCCAGATCTGCTCAAAGAGAATCCGGTCACCATCGTAATACCCACGAAAAATCGCAGCGACTTGCTCCAGAAGTGCCTTGCGAGTCTAGAGCGAACGGTTGACGCGGCTTCTGTCAACGTAATCATCGTGGACGACTTCTCGGAAGAGGAATCCACCCGGAGCTACCTCAAACAACTGAGTTCCAGAACGCGTTTGCCCTGCCGCGTGATTCAGCCACGCTCGCGATCGGCTGAATTCAATTTTTCCCGGCTCATTAATGAAGGGGTAGCGGCGGCCACGACCCCCTTGGTTCTTCTCTTGAACAACGACACGGAAGCCTTAGACGCCGGCTGGTTGGAGGAAATGGTGGGATGGATGTCAATTAAAGGCGTAGGCGCGGTGGGAGCAAAGCTCTTATACCCGGATCACACCATTCAACACGCCGGCGTCATCGTGGGATCGCATGGCGGCCTGGCTGATCACATATTTCACCGCCTTCCCGAAGACGTAATTGGCTTTAATTTTCTCACTCATGCGGCACGTAATGTTTCGGCGGTCACAGGAGCGTGCATACTGACGTCAAAAGCCGCCTTTGACGAAGTAAGGGGTTTTGATCAAGGCACCCTCGGCATGGAGTACAATGACGTCGATTTTTGCCTGCGCTTGGGACGTGCGGGAAAGCGAGTCGTATTTACACCACAAGCGACGCTGCTGCACTGGAACGCCCAGTCCCGCGGAAAAGGGTGGAGACCTAAGGAGCACTTGAGCTTTCTCCGCCGGTACCAGGGCATCAAGGATCCGTACTACAATGAGAATCTTGACCTCAATCACAAGCCGGTTGCGGTCAACCCCAGTCACTTTATGCACAAAGAGCGAGTGGGGAAACTGAAGGTCTTGATGATCTCTCATAACCTCAACCTGGAGGGGGCGCCGAAAGTGTTGTTCGACCATGCGGCTTACTTCGCCTCCAGCGGTGGGTACAATGTTACGATGGTCTCCCGTGAGGACGGCCCCCTAAGAGGCCAAGTGGAGGAGGCCGGAATCCTGGTTAGGATTGTGGAAGAAGTCCTGCCAAGACCGGGGAAAAATACTCTCGATTACACTGGACGATTGCGCGAAATTGGCACGAACCTCAAGGCGAAATCCTATGATCTCGTCGTCTGTAATACCTTGACTAGCTTTTGGGGCGTGGTCCTTGCGGGACTGTTTAACCTTCCCGTCATCTGGCACATCCACGAGAGCACTAGACTTGATCAATTCTTTCACTTTGATCCCGTGCTAGAGGGTTTGGTGGAAAGCTGTCTCGCCGCGGCCGACCGAGTAGTTTTCGAGGCCAACGCAACCCGGAAACTCTTCACGCATTATGAGAAACGGGGCAACTTCAAAACAATATCAGGGTCAATCGATGTGGGTGCGATTGACAGATTCCGCGAACAACATTCTCAACGCTCCTTAAAAGTGAAGCATGGGATTGATCCTGATAAAATAGTCGTCAGCCTCATCGGCACGACTTGCCCCCGGAAAGGACAGTTCGTTTTCGTCCAGGCGATCAAGTTCCTGCAAACGAAGTGGCCGAACGATACTGCCAAGATCTGTTTCGTTATGCTTGGGGCGCGCGAATCACCATATCTCCATTTTTTGCGCACGCAGCTGGAAACAATTCGTGAAACAGACACACGCTTGATCGAGGAGCGCCATGACGTCTTCGATTTCTATCGCCTGACAGACATTTTTGTGTGTGCCAGCTTTCAAGAGTCGTTTCCCCGAGTCATTCTGGAATCAATGGCCTTTAAGTTGCCAATCGTAACTACGGACGTATTCGGTATTCCAGAGATATTGGAGAAGAATAATGAAGAAGCATTGCTTGTTCATGCCGGCGACCCGTTAGACATGGCGAGATGCATTAGGAACTTGGTAAGGGACCCTAAGGCCCGAGAGGAACTTGGCGCCAAAGCTCATGCCAAGGTTACGCGCCTTTTCAATAGCCGCATTCAACTTGGCCGGCAACTTGATCTTACAAAAGAGGTGGTCGCGAGACATGTATTGAGCAAACTCTCTCAGAGCGGCGAATATGTAGCGTTTAGCTGCGGAAAACTCGCCGCTCCGATAGTCGAGAGTTAAGGCTCGTCTGTTCAGGACCCTAGAGTCTGACGGGATAAGGAATGATCCTCACTAGCATCGATTAAACTGTGATCGGAATCCTCGGCGGCACAGGCTTCATTGGCCTTAACTTGTCCTGGCACCTCCAAGAGAGAGGCCTGCCTTGTCGCACCTTTTCGAGAAACGGTCTTTTATTGGATGGAGGGAATCTCCACTATTCTCAGCTGAGTAAAATCGAGCATGTAAAGGGCCACTTTTCCGACGAGGCGGCAGTCAGGAAATTCGTCAGGCCCTGCCGTTCTATTGTTGCGCTTGTCTCGCATCTTCTCCCGTCCTCCTCTCCTGAGGAGATAAGATCCGTAATTTCCTGGTTTGGCGCAGCTTTCGTCCAACTGTTAGAGGCGTGCCGCGGCTCCAGGGTCGATCAGATTGTTTTTGTGTCGTCAGGCGGCACCATCTACGGCGAGAACTTGACGGAGGTGCCGGTAAACGAGCAACATCCATTGAATCCACATTGCGCTTATGGCTCCTTTTGCTCCTTCCTTGAACAACTCACTCGCACATTCCATAATCAGCACGGGTTGCCCTATACGATCCTGCGTCTGGGCAACCCCTATGGCTTACTCAAGCGCGCGAATAACAATCAGGGCATCATTGACCATTATGTTCGCTTCGCTCGAGCCAAACGGCCTTTCACGATCTTCGGAGACGGTAACGAAATAAGGGATTATATTTATATCGACGATATTTCGGCCGTAATTGCCGCGGTCGTGCAGAACCCGCCTTCGAACAACATATTCAATGTGGGTACCGGACGGCCCCATACTTCCAAGGAAATAATCCAGGCCGTCAGGCGCCAGTTCGAACTCCCCGAGGTTCCCATTCTATTTCAACCACGTCGGCTGGGGGACGTTCGTTGTTCGCTGTTAGATATGGCGAAGTTCGAAAAGACTTATGGCCTGCGCTGCGCTACCACTCTTAAAGAAGGGCTCAAAAAGTATGCAGAGCAAAAGTCCTCAGCTGTAGCTGTTTAAAGCTTTCTGTTTCAATTTCACTGTAGGCAATAATCTGATAAACCCGATCCCCATGATATCGCGAGTTTCTTCTGCCGATCCGGCTAGTCAGCCCGTAAACGATCAAATCGCTCCGGATGATGGAATGTGGGATGGCAACCCAAGTCACTATTTCGGAGTCGGACAGTCGGCCTTGCACTGCATCAAAGTTTCGATGCTGGCTGCGGGAATCGAGACCTTTACAAACATCCTTGATTTGCCCTGCGTCTTACGCGACCTCCAACATGCTTTTCCTCGAGCACAGCTTACCGCATGTGACATCAACATGTCTGCGACGGAGTTTTGCGCCAGAACCTTTGGCGCTACGCCGGTGAAGGGATACGAATCCCCTGGTAAAATCGCGCTGCAAGGAAATTACGATCTCATTTGCATAGGGTCGCTGCTCACTCATTTTGGATTCTTCGGATGGAGATGGCTTTCACCCATCTTGATACCTCTTACCCCCTGCGCGGCCCGGTTCTGCGCGGCGCTTGAATTTATTGAGGTCGTAAATTACTTTAGCTATTCTTCTGTAGGCAATTATTTTTATGACAAATAAATCGTATCCCAACCGTCGGCTATCGAGCTTTCATCCCCGCTCTGGAATAACATTAGGCGTTGCCATCGTGCTCGCCGCATTGAGCTTCGCCTTCGGGTCTTCCGCGGATTCCACACAACCTGCATCGACGCGGTTCGAGGGATCTTTTGATAAACTGGGGGTCGTCTCTCTGGGCGGCTGGGCGTGGGATGCAGCTCGACCCAATGTAGCGATCAAGGTTGAGATCTATGACGGAGTAAGGTCGCTCGCGACGGTCACCGCCGAGGGATTCCGCACCGATTTGAAAAGCGCGGGGAAGGGAAGTGGGAAACACGCATTTGATTACCTTCTCCCGCTAACGCTTCGAGACGGCCAATCACACACGATCTCCGTCAAGTACGCTGGCACTCCTACCGAATTGCCCGGCTCGCCAAAGACCGCGGTTTTCCCGAAGTTTTGAGTCGGCGGGGTCGCTCAAACGCCATTCGCCGGCGCGATGGTGGAGTAGATCGGTCAGGAATTGCTTGACCCCTGTCAGGGCATAGGGAAGGCTAAAAATATCCATACGCAATGAAGCTTTCGTTCGCTAGATTCCAAATTGCGCTTGTGGGTAGTCTAGCTGCTTTAGCCGCGGCCGCTGTCGCGCTGAACGGCGTCGCGCTGACGCCATCATTTTATTTCGAGGTTAAGATGTCCTCGTCTACTGCCGGGACTGGCCAGATTTTCTACAATATAGGTAGGGGAATTAGCGAGCATGACTCGGTGCGGCTGCCCGTGGGCAGTGGCAAATCGAGCGCCGTCTATCGATTTCCGCTCCCGGAAGCCGACTATCGCGCTCTTCGCTTCGATCCGCTTAATCACGGCAACTCAAATATTGTTATAAGTTATGCTCGGATCGTTGACGCACATACACACGAGCGCACCGTGCGGGACTTTTTGCCGAGCGACATCACGGCGATACGTGATATTTCTCATTTTGAAGTCAGTGGCAGCAAAATAAAATTAAGCCTGGGACCGGCGGACAACGATTCCAACCTAATGATAAGCCAATTGTCCCCGATACCACTCCACGCTACGCCTTCGGGCCGGTTGCTCTTCGCCACCCGTACGTTCCTGCTTTATTTTTTGCTATTAAGCGCGGCGGGAACATTATTGCTTAAGCTATCGTCCTTCTTGAAACGGCCGTTGAAACGGCCGCTTGTGTGGGCTGGCGCTGTCTTCGCAGCCTGCTTGATCTATTGCATCTGGGCCGGCGCCATCGGATGGAATGACGCTATAGGCGGACCCGCAGGTTTTCGCCAAACGCAGACGGCAATAACATGCTTTTACATGCTGCGGCAGCCGCTTATGCTGGCTTATGAGACGCCGGTCCTCGGCCCGCCATGGGCGATACCAATCGAGTTTCCGCTGTACCAGTGGATCGTAGTCTTCGTTGTGCGTCTCTTCAGCGCGCCTCTGGATCAAGCCGGTAGACTGGTTAGTTTTTCTTTCTTCTTAATCACGTTGGTTCCAACATACTTCCTCCTTGGGGCATTCCGCGTCGCGCGACCACATCGATTGCTCTTCCTCTCGGTTATCGCGGTCAGTCCGTTTTACATTTTCTGGGCTCGAGACTTCATGATCGAAACGACTGCGCTTGGTTTGAGCGTGGCTTACCTGGCGTCCGCTGTGCTCTACGCGGAACAACGTGCGAAAAGTCTGATCGTCCTCGCTTGTATCTGTGGAACTCTTGCGGCGCTGGTAAAGATCACAACTTTTGCGATCTTCGTCATCCCGGTCGCTTTCTTCCTAACGAAGGACTTGCTCCAACGCCCCTTCCGTTTACCTCGCTGGCCTGTCATCCGGCAACAGTTCGTTAACCTTGTCTTGTCAGTTGGCATTCCCCTGTCCGTTGCTATGTCGTGGACGCACTACGCAGATCAAGTTAAGGGACAAAATAGCCTGGGCTATTACCTGACGTCTTCTCATGTCATGACCAGGCGATGGGTTTTCGGTACGGCGGCTCAGAGGTTATCAGTAGATACGTGGCACACTATCCTGGCGCACACACCGTACCTGCTCACTTATGATAAATACTTTTGGATTGCTTGTGTGCTCGCCCTCATCATCACCCGGCGGCGCTGGAAGGAGGTCGGGGCATGCCTGATACTGTACTTGGCTGTCCCCTTTGTGTTTACCAATCTGTACTTCGTGCATGAATATTACATGTGCGCCAACGGAATTTTCCTGCTGGGCGCAGTAGGGTTTTGCATTGTGTCGATCCTGGAAACGCCTGGCGGCCAAAAGGCTGGGTTCGCTGCAGTGTTAGTGACAGCGCTCCTGGCGGCGGCTGATCACCGATCTGTGTATGCGCCAAGGCAAAGAGAAAATAATCACGCGCTCGCAAGTTATGTGAAAGAATATCTGAAAGGGACCGACCCTGATTCTGTGATCATATACCTTGGCTTTGACTGGTCTCCCGTCTGGCCCTATGACAGCGAACGGAGGGCGCTTATGATCCCAGGCTGGGGTTCCACCGATTCTGACGTGCGAAAAGCATTGGCAAACCTCCGAGGATATAAAATCGGAGGCGTAATCGCCACAGGACATTCGAGCTATCCGTTGGATTCGTTAATCAAGAATATGAAGGCTTTGGGACTAGATACGAGCAATGTCCGGTTGGTCAACGATAGGACGTTCTCTCACTCATAAGTAGAAACGCCTTTCACAAGACGAGGCCGAGCTAGGGGAAACACCGGAGATGCCGGCGAAGGTAGAAATCTACGACGGAACAGCACTGCTGGCTCGGAACTCTGCGCGGACTTGCGGGAAGTCTCAAAACTCTTCGACATTACCCATAAACACCTTCGTGAAACTATAGAGTCCCACCAAGATCAACTGTCGCAGATTGGGGTTTTGCGGTTTGAAACCGCTAATCCTTCGACAACGGGATGGTTTGGAGGCCGTCCTGAGAAATATTCACGTTCTGTTTCTATTTGACATCCCGCGGTCACTGGCTAGTCTCGCGACGAACCAATTAAACCTGAATGCCTTGTACTTCTCGTCTCGTAGCGTTCGTGGGTGGTTCCATCACTCTGTTGCCCCTCCTTGGCCTGTGCGTCTTTTATGCAGGCTGCGAAAAAAACGTTCGCTTGAACGAGACCGCCGAACGGGCGAGTGCGACCCCGACGAGCGTGACATTGACGGCTGGTAAGAGTCTTATTTTCGCGCCTGCCAATGGCTTCGAAGGCATCCAGGAGGCTGTAAGTGCGACCATGAGCCGAACGGCTGATGGCCTGAAAATCCATGCGCTGAACAACGATCCGTATATTTTTCTGCCACGTCTGGAGGGAGTGACGCCGGGAAACAAAGTGACCGTGCACGTTCAACTTGTTAGCCCAGGCCGGACGATCTTTCAAATTTTCTACAGCACAAGCGCGGTCGACGACTTTGACGAGGCTCATTCTGTGAGGAAGCCGATTCAAGAAGGGGACAATGACGTGGTGGTAGAATTCACTGAGCCGGATTTCAAAGGCAGGATTCGTCTTGATCCTGGTATGCTGCCAGGCGACTACATCCTAAAGCTGGTAGAGGTTCGGAGTTCCGCCGCACCTTGATTGTAGGACGCAAA
>WNFT01004047.1_pt1 | contig 12821 bp, 9 predicted proteins | sample 5400191 | NCBI WGS metagenome assembly WNFT01 (sample SAMN13153359, study PRJNA577476) | soil metagenome | isolation source: 80 cm saprolite under Madrone tree | place: USA:California | collected 2016-06-14
CCGGTAGCAAGCGATTGCGCGCCCCCGCCGCCAGCACCAGAAAATCCGCCGTGCGCCATTCGCCGTCAACGCAATAGCGCGGCTTGGCCGCCGCGGTGTCCACGCTGATCACATGCGAGCGCTGCACCTTGCAGCCGGCATCGGCCGCGCGCTCAAGCAGCATGCCATTCAGCACCGTGCGCGAATAAATCACGATGGGATGGCTCATATCCAGCATCACGCTCTGCTCGTTGCTGCTGATCAACTCGATCGAGCTCACCAGCTTTTTGGGATAGGGGTTATCGAGAAGAAAAGGGAAGCACTCCACCGCTTTGTGCGTCAGCCCGCCGCCGCACGGCTTTTCCCACGCTAGGTGCTCGTCAAAAATGTGGACACTGTGCCCCGCGCGCGCCAACTGCTCGCCACACATCGCGCCGGATGGCCCGCCACCCACGATTGCAATCTCTGTCATGTTTGGTAGCTCGCCGCGGCCCCGCATTCGCTCCCTGCGCGAATTTGCAGGATAAAGGCCCTTTCCGTCCAAAAGAGCCTGTTCAGGTGACGGGGAAAATCACCAGGCAGAATCCAGCCAGAAGTATAGCACCGAAGACCGCTGCGGCAATCGCAGATCCGGTCAGGCGGTGTACCAGATCCATACCGAGCCGCTGGAAAAGGAAAAAAAGCGCGAGGTACAGCGCCAGCAGGATCACCAGGATGGCTCCACTGTGCAGGACGAAGATGCCGAAGACCAGAGCAATAAACGCGATCAGGCGCAAACCCATCGCTAGCAAGACGCGCGCAAATTTGCCGCGCGCGGCCACCGGCCCGAGCAATAATTCCTCGCCAAGCAGATACGCAAGCGCGGCCACAAACAACGCCGGGAACCGCGCCCAGCGCGCCCAGGAAAGCCAAGCCTCCGTGGACGTCGCATCCAGCCAGCCGGTAACCAGCAAATGCAAAACGAGCCCCGCTAACGCCGCCATCAGCAAAATCTTGATTTGCGTCGGCCACCACGCGCGAAGCGATTTGTGATGGATCAGCAGCGGCGCGAGGCCAACAAGCAGGCCGAAGCTGGCGAAATAGGCGCCGTTGTACAGCCGGACGAACGAAAGCGGGTTCCAGAATCGCAGGAGCGCCACGGCCAGAAACGAGACGGCCGCCGTCTCGAGCAGGGTGCGGTAGAGCGGAATCGCTGCTGATGTGGCGCTCGGATCTTGCGGAACCGATTCCTCGGCTTGTGCGGAGGCCGTCACCGTGTGCGGCATGCCCAGCGCTTCGCGAACGAACGGGCCCGCGAGAAGGAGAATGCCCGCAAGTCCGGCAAGCGAGCCGACCAGCGGAGCGAAAGATGGCGCGCCAGGCAGTGCGCTGGACTCGGCCGGAAATCTTAGCGTTTCCGCAATCCATTCCTGAGCCGCGCGCACCACCCGCGAATCGAAAAGCACGCTGACGTGGGTCGCGCTCGGCATGAAGAGATATTTTCCGGTGGCGGCGGGATCCCCCACGACCAAGTCGCGGGTGGACTCCCGAATGCCGAGCGGCTCAAAGGCCCCGCTGATCGCCAGTGTGTGCGGAGGGAGCGGAGGCGGATTGGTGTAGGGGAGCATGCCCGGCGGAACGCCGTGCGCCACCCGCTGCGGCGCCGGCGAAATCGCCACGACCCCGGCGACTCCAACGCGGGCCGCCACGCGAATCGCAATCGCGCCGCCCATCGAGTGCCCCGCAAGCATCGTGCGCTGCGGATCAATCGCCCTACGCGCGATCAACTCCCGCACCAAAGTGTCCGCGCAAGACTCCGCGCGCTCGAAGGAGAACGGCCCTGGCGTGCGGCCGTGCCCCGGCAGGTCCGGGACAAAGACGCGCAGGTTCTCCTTGGCGAAGCCGCGCGCGAGATAGGACATGATTTTCTTATTCGCGGCCAGCCCGTGAAAGAGCACGACAAACCCCCGGGTGTCGTCGCTCCCCTGGTCTATGACGTCCGTAACCAGCTGGCAGCCCCCGGCGCCGACAATCACCGTCGTTTCGCGGTACGGCGTAGCCCAGGCCAGCGCAAAGCCGGTAATGCACAGCGCAACGCCGGTAATGCACAGCGCAACGCCAGACGCGGCACGCAAGCTTTTTCGCCACTTCATCGCGGCGGGTGGTAGTGGTGTCATTCGATTTGCTTGGTGGTGCGGCCTTGCCAGAGTGGACCGCCAATTGCTCACCGCGGAGGCCCCCATAGGCAAGAATAATGTCTCACCCTTGCTGGGAGAAGCCTTTTGAACCATTTCCTTAAATTGCTTCCAAGATGTAGCTGGGTCAGTTTCCGGTGACCGCGTTTACCAGGACTTGTACGTTCCTGGTTGCGGAGCACTAATCCGACTGTCCATTTTGTGGGCAGGTTTTTGCGACTGGATGAAAACGCTTCGAGGGCAAGCGCACATATGTTGCTGATCCACTTTGTGGTGAGATCGAGAGACTTAGTAGCGGACGGTTAAGACCGGGCAATGGGCTGCGGTGACGACCTGATACGCGGTGGTCTCTGGCAAGTGGGAGATGGCACGGCCGTGTTTGGAGTGATTCAAGCCCATGATGACCAAATCGGTTTTGAGAGTGCGGGCAACGCGCAAGATGGTTTCACCGTGCTCCCCAAATTCGACCATCAGTTCGGGCGTCACAGGGGGCAGGGAACTCCCCGAAACAAACTGGCGAAGCCTCCCTAGAGCCGTGTGCCTGGCATCCGCGCGCAACTGGATGATGTCGCTCGGGGTGCTCGACCAACTAAAACCTTCGGGGATGGGCATGACGGGAGCGACGTGAAGCAAGGCAAGCTTGGCCCCGAAATGATTGGCAAATGCGAGCGCGTAGGGTAAGGCATAAGCGGAAGCATCATCGAAATTAGTAGGGAATAAGAACGACAGCGTGCCAGCGGCGTTGTCTAGCGGGGGAGCGTCGGGGAGAGAGTGCGGGCCCACTGTCAGTACGAGACCGCCCGCCTGACGGAAGATTTGCTCCGCCACGGAGCCCATAACCAACCTGGCCACGCCGTGACGCGCGTGAGTTCCCAGTACCAGCAAATCCACCTGCTTTTCCCGGATGACGGCCCGCAGCTCGTCCCAGACATCGCCCTGGCGAACGATAAATTCGTGCGGTACACCCGTGAGGGCACCGCCCTGAACAAGCTTATTCTCCAATTCGTCCAGTTCCCTTCGGGCGGCACTCGCGGCTAGTTGGACAGCGTCAGCCCCCGCGATGGTGTATCCAATGGAGGACACCACGTGAGCGAGATAGAGTTTGGCATCGAAATGGCGTGCAACGCTGACGGCATGGCGGAGCGGCTTCTTGGAGGCGTCCGAGAAATCGCTGGCTACGAGGACGGCTTTAAGCGCGATGTCCTCCGGCGGGGTAAGGGCTGGAGGACCGGCCGGGGCGCGGGCTGGAGGACGAGTGACCACTTGCATCCTTTGCTGGAGCTGCACTGCATTAGATGCGGCCTGCAGAAGGCTGAGTACAAGGAAGTTCCGGGGTCGTTAGAATCGCACTGGGTTGACATCTAGCGCGCATCTCCCATGTGCTTTGCCCTAATCCCGATACTCGTGGTTTCGTCGCTCGTCCCTGCTGCGTCGGGTAACCGGACAAGTTCCCCTAGCACCCTGCGGCCAATTCTACTTGTCCGGTTTGCGCGTTAATCAGGCACTCGACTAACTCACCACCGCTTTTTCTCCCAGGGTGCCGGAGTAATTCTCTCGTCGAACAAGATTCCAATGAGGCCACCGGTGCAGAACAAGCTGAACGCGAGGATGGTCAGTTTTGTGAGCCGTGCGTCTTCTTGTTTTGTGAGATAGACAACGTGACCGTGCGTGTTTTGTGCATAAAACCTGCCGGACGACGAAACGGGCTGGCGTGGCCGCGTCGCATCATACTGATCCGAGACGTGGAAGTGGAAAAGCCAAACGGCAAGCGCCGAGAAGCCCAGGAGCGCCGAAAGCATGCGGGCAGGCTTGCGATATTTTCCTTTCGCCAATGGGAGTTTCAAGCTGTTCCTTCTGTGTCTTCAACGCGCAGCGATGAACTAATCTACTTTGTAGCCGCGACCGTGCGGCATGAGCAGCACTCCCGAATCACTCTCGAACCGACCCAACAGCAGACGATATGGCTTTGGCCGTGGTGGACCGTAAGAAAGGCCTGTGTACTTGAGGTCAAGACCTGACTGCATGAATGCTGGCAACGCGGTGCCCGATTTGAAAGGACCATTGAACACGACAAGCGCGAAGTTTTTCTCTGCCTTTGCAGGGTTAATCACAACTACAGCGAAGTCTTCCACTCCGTCCCCATTGAAATCGCCGGTCGCAATGTATGGATGGTAGTCCGGCACGGGTTTCCATGCTCCGCCGTACCCGGCTTTCGTCTGTTTAATGTCGTCTGCGCAGTCGCAGTCTTCGTCCGTAGCGAGGCGATATTCGGAATGTCGAGCTAGCCAGCTCTTTAGAACCTTTTGCTCCTGTACCATCAGTGTGTGGCCGCTCCAGGTCGGTACAGCAAGCACGAGGCAGGCCGTCAAAAGAAAGAGGCATCTGGTATTCAAAGGTTCCTCACTTTGTCGCAGCCCACTGTGACAACTCACGCTACCATCCCTCACTTTCTTGGGAAACTGTTCCAAGGTTCAGCTGCGTCTTCGCGGTCAACTCCCGATAAGTCAGGTAATCGGAAACCGACCCACTACCGGCGCGCCTTGTGCTGCGCGCCGCAGCACACCTGCGTGATAAACTACAAGTTCCGGCTTCACGATTTGTTCCGGCAGCGCTCGCACGGAGACCTTTTGGATTCCATCTTCACACTGGAGCAAGCGATTCTGCGGTTTGGCCGCGGGAAACGCAATGGCCGCCGCGTCGTCTTCACCAACGGCTGCTTCGATTTGCTCCACCCTGGCCACATTCGCAGCCTGGAGCAGGCGCGCAGCCTCGGCGACGCGTTGATCGTCGGCTTGAACAGCGACGCCAGCGTCAATCAGCTCAAAGGCCAAGGCCGCCCGGTGATTCCGGAACGTGAACGCGCGGAGATTCTCGCCGCGCTGGAGTGCGTCGATGGCGTGGTGATTTTCGACGACTTAACGCCGCAGCGCGTTATCGCCGCCCTGCTCCCTGACGTCCTCGTCAAAGGCGGCGATTGGCCCGGAGACCAGATTGTTGGCCGCGAAGAGGTGGAGGTCGCGGGCGGACGCGTCGTGTCGGTGCCCGTGGTGCCCGGCTACTCCACTACCGAAATCCTGAAGAAAATCCGCGACGGCGTTCCGGCGAGCCGCGCAAAATCCTGAATTTTCTCGAATGATCCTACCTGCAGTCCGCGAGCGGCTCGAAAGTGTGCTGCGCCATCCGTCGATGGACGGCGCAATCGCCGCATTGCGCGCGGGCGGCCAGCATGTCTCCCTGGCCGGCCTGCATGACGTCGCGAAGGCCCTGGTCGCCGCGTACGTCGCGCACGAGCTCCGCCGCCCGGCATTCTTTGTCACCGATTCGAATCGCCGCGCCGAGGCCCTGGCCGACACGCTGCGATTTTTCTTCACCATTTTCCCCAGCACGCTGGGCGGAGTCGCCACGCTGCCCGCGTTCGATACCTTGCCATGGCAGTCGCAAAGCCCCCACGCGGACATCCTCGAGCGCCGCGCAACCACTCTGTTTCGCCTCACCGACGGCCAGATCTCCCTCTTGGTCGCGCCGGTAAGCGCGGCACTGTGGCGATACCAGGATCCCTACGTTTATCTCTCGCTGGCCCGCACCTTGGCCACCGATGCGGAAATCCCCCTGGAGGAATTGATCACGCACGTCGGCTCAGTCGGCTACACACGCACGGAAATGGTCGAGATGCCCGGGCAGTTCGCGGTGCGTGGCGGTATCGTCGACCTGTTCTCCCCAGAGTCGCCGCGCCCGGTGCGCATCGAGCTGCTCGGCGACACCGTCGAGTCCGTCCGCGAATTTGATCCGCGCACGCAGCGCTCCATCGCGCCGGTGGTGCGCACCACGCTGCTCCCCCTCACCGAGTGGGCCGCGGCCGCTGACGGTTATTCAGCTGACAACGGAGCGTCTTGGCAAGCGCATTCCTTCTTCGGCCCAAAACGCGACCCCGGCCCGTCTTCGCTCTTTGAGCTGGCGGAAAGCTCCTTGCGTCCCATTGTCTTTCTCGATGAGCCGGCCGCGATTCGTGAAGCCGCCACCAAGCATCTCGCCGCCGCCGTGGAAAATTACGAGCGCCACGGCCAAGCCAACGCGCCCGACGCGGAAGATTATTTCTGGACTGAAAAGCAATTCGCCGCCGCGCTGGAGAAAACGTCGCAGGTCAACCTCGAGCACCTGGCGCTGGGCATAGGGTCGCATCCACAATTCGAATTGTCGTCGCGGCCCAGTGCACGCTTCCACGGTGACGTCGTCGCCTGCATGAGCGAAGTGAAATCACAGGTAGCCGCGGGCGGCCGCGTTTTCCTCACCGCCGCCAGCACCGGCGAGCTCGAACGCCTCGCCGATATTTGCCGCGAATACGAAGTGCCCTACGTACTCGGTGAATCCGAAAACGCCGCCGCCGGATTCACCGCGGAAACGGCGCAGGAGTCCGCCGGCCTGTTGCTGATGCGCTCTCCTTTCGCGGACGGCGTGGCCTTTCCCGAAGCGAAAGTCACGCTGTACGGCAACACCGATCTCTTCGAGGTGATGCCTGCGCTGGAGCGCCCCGGAAGGAAGATTCGCACCTCCGGCTTCTTTACCGACTTTGCCGAGCTAAAACCCGGCGATTTCGTGGTGCACGTCGACCACGGCATCGGGCAGTTCGAGGGTTTGCGCCAGATCGAGTCCGACGGGCACCGCGGAGAGTTCATGCTTCTCCGTTACGCCGAGGATTCTCGCCTCTACGTCCCGCTCGAGCGCATGGATCTCGTGCAGAGCTATCGCGTCGTCGAAGGCGCTCATCCCACCCTCGATAAACTCGGCGGCACCGGCTGGAACACGCGCAAAACGCGCGTACGCAAATCGCTCGAAGACATGGCCGATCAGCTTTTGGCTCTATACGCCGCCAGGAAAACCGCGCCAGGGCTCGCCTTTTCTCCCGACGGAAATTTCCAGCGCGAGTTCGAGGATGCCTTCGAGTTCGAGGAGACTCCCGACCAGAACGCTGCCATTGCCGACATCAAGAGAGACATGGAAAGCGCCACACCGATGGATCGCCTGCTCTGTGGTGACGTCGGCTACGGCAAGACGGAAGTCGCCATGCGCGCCGCGTTCAAAGCCATCGCCGATTCGAAGCAAGTCGCCCTCCTTGCGCCCACAACCGTGCTCGCGTTCCAGCATTTCGAAACGTTCAAGCAGCGATTCTCAGCCTTTCCCATCCGGGTTGAAATGCTCAGTCGCTTTCGCACCGCCGCCGAACAGAAGCAAGTCCTCGCCGCCCTCGAAGCAGGTAAAGTCGACGTCGTCATCGGCACGCATCGCCTGCTTTCGAAAGACGTGCGCTTCCACGACCTCGGCTTGATGATCGTCGATGAAGAGCAGCGCTTCGGCGTGGCCCACAAAGAGCGCCTGAAAGAAATCCGCAAAAACGTTGATGCGCTGGCGCTTTCCGCCACGCCGATTCCGCGCACCCTGCACATGTCGCTGGTAGGTCTGCGCGATATGTCGCTGATTGAAACGCCGCCTCGTGACCGCTTGGCCATTCAAACCGTCGTCGCGCCGTTTCAGGAAGAGCTGATTCGCAGCGCAATTGAAAACGAAATGGCCCGCGAGGGCCAGGTCTACTTCATTCACAATCGCGTGGAATCCATCTATTCGCTGGCCACGTTGGTGAACAAGCTGGTGCCCAAAGCGCGCGTGGTTGTCGGCCACGGCCAGATGGCTGAAAAAGAGCTCGAAAGCGTCATGCTGAAATTCATCCGCGACGAAGCCGACGTTCTCGTCGCCACCACCATCGTCGAAAACGGTCTGGACATTCCGCGCGCCAACACCATGCTCATCAATCGCGCCGACCGCCTCGGCCTCGCCGAGCTGTACCAACTCCGTGGGCGCGTTGGCCGCTCCAGCCAGCGCGCCTACGCCTATCTCTTGGTCCCGCCGGAAGCCACGCTCTCCGATATCGCGCGTAAGCGTCTCGCCGCCATGAAAGAGTTCAGCGAACTCGGCGCAGGCTTTCGAATCGCCGCTCTCGATCTCGAGTTGCGCGGCGCAGGGAACATGCTCGGCCGCCAGCAGCACGGCCACATCGAAGCCATCGGCTTCGACCTCTACTGCCAGATGCTGGAGCGGGCCGTGTCCAAGCTAAAGGGCGAAGAAGCCGCGCCGGAACTTCGCACCACCCTCAGCCTTGGCTCCGACGTGCGCATCCCGCATGACTACATCCCCAGCGAAAATCTCCGCCTGCGCACCTACAAGCGCATCTCCTCCATCTCCAGCGACGAAGAAAAGCTAGACGTGCGCAAAGAGCTCGCGGATCGCTTCGGCCCGCCCCCAATATCCGTGGATAACCTTTTGGAGTACGCCGTCCTCAAATCCATGAGCGAGCGCCTGCGCATCTCTTCCGTCGAGCGGCAGGGAAGTAAGATTGCGATCCGCTTCCATCCAGAGACGACTATCGACCCTGCCGCCCTGGTCGCCGTCGTGCGTTCGCGCAAGGGCATCAAGCTGGACCCCAGCGGCGTCTTATGGATGGAAGTCGCGCGCGGCGAGCAGGTTTCCGCAGCAGTGAGAAACGTATTGCTCAGCCTTCGCGGGCAGGGCTAAACTGGTGTTATGAGGAAAGTAATGCGTAATGTGATTTTGCTCGCAGCGTTCGGCGCCGCCGTGCCGCTGTTCGCTCAGGATCAGCCGGCCTCGTCATCCCAGCAGCCGCCCAAGCCGCAAGCCCCCGCGCTCGAAAAACCGGGCACTGCCGCTCCCGAGCCCGCAAAAAAGCCCGCCGAGGTCAAAAAGCCCACTGAGGCTAAAGTACCGGTGGAAGGCGCGAATGCCAGAACCGTCGAAGAAATCATCGCGCGCGTAAACAACGAGATCATCACCCGTTCCGAGCTCGACAAAGCGCGCCTTGCCGCGGAAGAGGATGCCAGGCAGGAATGTCAGGGCAAGTGCACGCCCGAACAGTTGCGCACCGACATCGACGACCGCCAGAAAAATACTTTGCGCGATTTGATCGACCAATCCCTTCTCGTGCAACGCGGCAAGGACATGGGTCTCAACGTCGAACCAGATGTGATCAAAAAACTCGACCAGCTTCGCCAGCAAAACAAGATTGACAGCATGGAAGACCTTGAAAAGGCGGTCACCGCGCAGGGTTCGAACTGGGAGGATTTCAAGAACAATCTCCGCAATGGAATACTGACGCAGCGCGTGATCAGCAGCGAAGTGGGCTCGCACATCACCATTGGCAAGGAAGAGGTGGGGAAGTTTTACAATGAACACAAGAAAGAATTCGTCCGCCCGGAGCAAGTGGCGCTGCGGGAAATTGAAGTGAGCACGGAAGGAAAAAAGGACGAGGAACTGCCGGAGCTGAAAAAGAAAGCCGAGACGGCGCTGAAGCGCGTCAAGGACGGCGAGGACTTCGGGGAAATTGCGAAACGCTTTTCCGATAGCAGCACGGCGAAACAAGGCGGTTTCCTCGGCGTGTACAAGCGCGGCGAGCTTTCGAAAGAGCTCGAGGACATCGTCTTTAAGATGAAGAAGAACGAACTGACTGATGTGATGGATACGAAACAGGGCTACCTGGTTCTGCAGGTCCTGGAGCGCTATGAAGCAGGCGAGCAGCCGCTCGACAAGGTGGAAAATGAAATCATGGACCACTTGTATTCCCAACGCATGGAGCCGGCCATGCGAAATTATCTGAAAACGCTTCGCGAGCAGAGTTACGTAGTCATCAAACCGGGCTACCAGGAAATTGCCGGCGGCGGCAACTCGGAAATTCAGGAAGTCAGCGCGACGCCGGAAGCCAGCAAATCCAAAAAGGGCCACAAGAAATTTCTCTTGTTCGGAAAGAGGCCGGCCTCCGGCCAATCGTCCGGCCAGACGTCCGGCGTATGAAGACGTCGTACGTCACGGATCTACTCACCGAGCAGAACATCACTAGTTTTTTCCTCGTTCATGAAAAAGAGCTGCGCAACACACGCGAGGGCCGCGCCTATCTTCGCCTAGAACTTGGCGACCGTAGCGGCACAATCGAAGCCCGCATGTGGGACCAGTTTGAAGCCGCCGCGAAGGACATCGAGCGCGACGATTTTGTGAAGGTGCAAGCCCGCGTAGAGGTATACCGCAACAGGCCGCAGCTCGCGCTCATCCAATTGCGTCTCGCCAAGCCCGAAGAGATCGACCTTGCCGACTATCTGCCGCACACCACCGCCGACGTTGAAAAAATGTTCGCCGAGCTGCGCGGCTATGCCGAATCCATCTCCAATCCCTGGCTCAAGCGTTTAGTCCTGGGCATCATCGCCGATCCCGAAACCGCTCGCTGCTACAAGCGTGCACCGGCCGCCAAAGTCATGCACCACGCCTATCTTGGCGGCTTGCTCGAACACGTGATTTCTCTTTGCGGCATGTCGCGTCGCCTCGCCTCGCATTATCCCGAGCTGGATATCGATCTCCTGCTCACCGCGTGCATCCTCCACGACGTTGGCAAGCTCGAAGAGCTCTGCTACGAGCGCGCCATCGCCTACACCACGCCGGGGCAGCTCCTAGGTCATATCGTCATGGAACTCGAAACCGTGACGCGCGCGATCGACAAAATCGAAGGCTTCCCCGCGCCGCTCAAAACCGTCGTACAGCATCTGCTCATCAGCCACCACGGCCAATACGAATTCGGCTCCCCCAAGCTGCCCATGATTCGGGAAGCCATGGTCTTCCACTACCTCGACGACCTCGACTCCAAGCTCGCCGCCGTCCGGGTAGCCCTCGCCACCCCGTCCGGCGATGACGAATGGTCCGCCTACAGCAACGCCCTCGGCCGCAAATTCCTAAAACTTGATGCGTTCCTCAATCCCGCCACTTCCGCGTCCGATTCCTCGCAACCCGGCGAACCCAAGCCGCAAGCCCAGAAGTTGGCGGCCGCTGCAGCGAAAGCTCCGGAATCTGCTGCTAAGCCCGCCAAGTCCGAAGAGCCCGGCTTCCTCCGCAAGTTGTTCTCGTAGCAGCAAAAGTCCCGCCGGCGTGCGCTGCGACGAGCGCCCATCTGAAGATGGCCGCTACGTAACCCCCGACGCGCCTGGGACCAGTAGCTGAGGTCCGCTTCTGAGGGCGTGAGGCCCTTCGTCGGACGCACAACGACCACCCAAAGGCGTTTTTCGGAATTAAGACGCGGCCACGGGCCGTCGTCAGAAACTTGCAACAGCGGCGGTTTCGGTCGGGCACGTTTCGAAGATCGGCAGCAGCCGGGCGATTTCCAACGCTCGCGTCAAATTCGGGCGAAGATGACAAAGCTTCAGGCTTCCGCCTTTGGCTTTTGTCTTGCGCTGCATTTCGATGAGTGCGCCGAGGCCCGCGCTGTCGACGTAATTGACTTGCTGCAGATTAATGACGATCCGTGTGGCGCCGGATGCGAGGAGATTGTCGATCATGGTAAGCAACCCGCTGCTCTCCTGGCCGAGCGCAAGACGCCCGTTGAGTGCCAGAAGATAGATTCCATTCAACTCCCGCTGCGTTATTTCCAAAGGCATCGACGTTTGCCTCCCCCCAAGAACTGTTCAAGCACCATTACGCGGATTCGCGAAGGCATCCATAATAGCCTGCGGATTCCGATAGCGAAAGAAATAGTCGAGGCCGAAGCTAAAGCCACGCCTTGTTTTCCTCAATTCCGCTTGATGATAAAAACGGTCTTATCGTCAATGCGATCTCCCTCGCCAATTTGTCGCAGACGATCGTCTCGCTTGAGAGCGTATTCGAGCAGTGCATTGCAAATGTCTTTTGGCGGCAGTTGGTTATGCTCGCGCATGACGTTTTCAAGCTGCTGTCGTTCCTCCTTGCCGCTTCCGTCGTAAACCCCGTCGGTGTAAAGGAAGAAAATGTCCCCCGGACTCAGCAGCGTTAGCTCTGCCACACCCGAGGATTTTGCCCGCCTCTCCCGGAATTCCAAGGAAAGGTACCTGTTGCGATCCGGATCATCTTCGGCAAGCTGCAGTCCGAGCGGAAGAAATTGCACCATCTGGCTTTTATCAATGTCCATGAACTTGCGGTATTCGGCCGAAAAGACCAGCGGCGGTGGATGTCCAAAATTCACGAATCGAAAATACCCATAAGGGCGAACTTCGCCGTAAAGCATGGTCGCAATTTCCTGCGCGCTCTCTTTCTCGCTCCTCCCCAGGGCATTACGAGCGGTGACTGATAGTGCAAACCGCAAGTTGATCCTCTCGAACAACTCCGCGGTCGTTTTTCCCCGGTGATCGAGTTCGGAAAGCATAAGGGCATGAAAGGTGTCGTGAACCGTGGATGCAATTTTCGCTGAAATGATTCCGTGTCCTTCGGCGTCCACCACCAGGACGCCCGCTGTGCTGTAAAGCTCATGCAGATCTTCGGCGACCCGCACTTGCTCTGAACTTCGTGCGGCTCGATATTCGGTTTCCATTTCAGGTTTATAGCCCGGCCTCGATTTCAGCCATTCGACATGGTCGTCCACGGAATTGCGTGGCGCTGCGCCTGCCGCAAGCGGCTCGAGGTACTCCTTCGATCGCTTCAATGCCCGCTGAATACGTGCGTCGATGTCGTAACGCTGCTGGAAGTTTATGTATTCAAAGAGGTCGCCGCCCACCGTTCCGGCGGGAATAGAGTTGCCGTACATCTCGATTCCTTGCACATGAGGAATCGCTCCTTCCACCGGCATCAGCCGCTTGCGCAGATATTCATCGATAC